>OJDH01000193.1_pt1 | contig 44200 bp, 31 predicted proteins | sample 1592761 | NCBI WGS metagenome assembly OJDH01 (sample SAMN05416855, study PRJEB24817) | seawater metagenome | isolation source: Sea water | place: Canada:Atlantic | collected 2013-11
ACGAGATCAGCCTCGGTCTCGTGGGCTCGGAGATGTGTATAAGAGACAGCAGTAATAATAATGGCATGCGCATTATCAGCGATTATATTGCCGGCATGACAGATGAATTTGCCTCTCGACTATACGCCAACTTGTTCATTCCCAAGAGCGGGGCGAGTCCAGATAGTCTTGGCATTTAACACCTATATAAAAACAATTGAAATTTTTGGTCTTAATTCATTGTCTTAAGTAGTAATCAGTATAGTTTATGTTGAATTAAGGCCTATATGTTAATTAAGACCCCTAAAGCAAGTGTTATCTGTGAAAGTCAGGTAACAGACGAAAGCGTATATAACCAAAGACGCGACATTATAAAATCCATGGGCTTTGTGGGCGCTTCAGCGCTGCTAAGCAGCACACCCGCCCGTGCGAGCTTTTTCGGTAATGACGATGCTGAAACGTTCAAAACTGAAAAACTAAACTTTTCGGCCTCCTCTAAAAAAGCTGCTACAAAGTTAACCCCAGAAGAAAAAATCATTTCTCACAATAATTTTTACGAATTTGGTACCGGCAAGTCTGACCCCGTGGAAAATGCACAGCAGTTTAAAGTTAATCCTTGGCGCCTAAGCATAGAAGGGTTGGCCGAAAAGCCCTTTACGCTAGACTACGATGATTTATTTAAGCAATTTCCGTTAGAAGAACGGATATACCGTTTACGCTGCGTAGAAGCATGGTCAATGGTTGTGCCGTGGATCGGTTTTTCACTTGCTTCTTTAATAAAAAAAGCAAAACCCTTGAGCTCAGCAAAATATGTTGCATTTGAAACCCTGTACGATCCTGAACAAATGCCCGGCCAAAGAAGTCGTTTTGCTGGAGGGGGAATTAACTACCCCTATATTGAAGGCTTACGGATAGACGAAGCGATGCACCCCCTCATTTTGCTCTCGGTAGGTCTATATGGCAAAACACTGCCAGCCCAAAATGGCGCACCAATAAGATTAGTAGTGCCATGGAAATACGGCTTCAAAAGTATCAAATCTATTACCCGGATCCGTCTAACGGATAAGCGCCCGCCCACAAGCTGGAATCAGTTAGCGGCTAACGAGTACGGTTTTTACGCAAATGTTAACCCCAATGTGGATCATCCCCGTTGGAGCCAAGCTAGCGAGAGACGCATTAGCGGTGCAGGTCTGTTCTCCAGAAATAGAATCGATACTAAGATGTTTAATGGTTACGAAGAAGTCGCTGCTTTATATCAAGGCATGGATCTAAGAAAGCATTTTTAATGGCGCAACTACATTTTTTCAAACTTAAACCAGCACACCTGCCCTGGCTAAAGTGCATTATCCATTTGAGCGCGCTCGTTCCGTTATTATTGACTTTCTTTCAAGCCTTCAATGATGAGTTAGGAGGAGATCCTGTCAGCGCCCTACTACATTTTACTGGCTTAGGTGCATTCAAATTACTGCTGCTTTCATTGTTAGTGACCCCTTTAGCGCGCTTGTTAAAACAAGGACTATTAATTAATGTTCGAAGACTCCTAGGGCTATACAGCTTCACTTACGCTCTTGCCCACATCGCCAGTTACGTGTTGTTCGACTTACAACTTGACTGGCCATTACTGTTAAGTGAAATAGTGAAGCGGCCTTACATCACGGTAGGTTTTGTTGGTTGGCTGATTCTGTTGGCGCTAGCACTCACATCCACTAAACAAGCACAGCGCAAATTAGGTAAACGCTGGCAAAGTTTACATAACTCGGTGTACTTAGCCGCCATTCTGGTATCGATACATTTTTTATGGTCAGTTAAATCAGCCATCTTAGAGCCTACGATTTATATAGTAATGACCGCTTTATTACTGGCCTACAGACGAGATAAGTTCAAACGTTGGTTTAACAAGCGAATAAAAAACAGACAAAAAATTTAAAAATAACTTGCATGTGTTTTTATACAGTACTATTGTTACATCAACCACTGTATAAACGAACAGGTAAAACACATGGCGAGCGTACACGCAATACCAGTCTCTAAAACCAGTCACTTCGATAGCGTTTCGGTTTTCAATCAGCAAAGGTTACAGGCCATTTACAATAGTGCAGATAAGGCGAAGTGGTCTTATCTTATTGCAGATAAAATTGTGTTCAAGCAAGCGGACGAACATTGTATTAAGCTCAATATGCCTAGCCCTGAGCAATTAATCATGTGGCTAGAAAAGTTAATTACTTGCGGCCAATGTGCCAACATATTTGTTGAGCATGTAATGCTAGATGAGATGAGTCAGGCTCGCCTTAGCCAGCTTTGTGTTATACACAACGTTAATCTAGTAAACGTAATGACCCATCCCCACGGCGAAGTTGTAACAGGACCTTGGCTTAATAGCTGAGCTTCTTTGCTATTTCGTGTCACAACGAGTGGAGTAAGACAATCAAGCAAGTCATTGCCCCTACAGTGATTCACTTTAGGGGGTAGAATTGATAAGTTAAGGTCATGCGCTGTATTTAGTCTCTAACCGTGTATGATCAGCCCATATTGAAAATAACGTGTTAGAGGAACCAGCTCACCAGAAGCTGTTAATTAAGATTAATGAATTTACACCTGTGTTTTTGTCATAGTGGTCTTCGCTTTGAGCAATGTTGTGAACCTTACTTACAGGGTCTGAGCTATCCTGATACCCCTGAACAACTCATGCGCTCACGTTACAGTGCATACGTAACCAGCAATTACCAATATGTATTAGATACTTACACTGTTAATCAACGTGAATCCTTGACACTTGAAGACCTGCAGCAAGGCGGAAATGAAACGCAGTGGTTGCGACTTGACGTGCTCAGCACGCTAACCCGTAAAGATGACCTCAGCGGACAAGTTGAATTTGTCGCTTACTATCAAGTAAACGATGCAAAGTATAAATTACACGAACGCTCAACTTTCTATCGGGAAAACAACCTGTGGCGCTACGACAGTGGTACCTTGTTCGAAGATGGTGGTTTATATAAGCCACAACGCAACGATCTTTGTTTGTGTGGCAGTGGCAAAAAATATAAAAAGTGTTGTCTTTAACACGCCTAATACCAACTCCAAAAAATAATTGCTCAGTGGTTAATTATTTACAGGGGTTAGTATAAGCGCTGCGTACAAAAGCGTGCAGCAAAATCAGAGCGCTCTTGGCAGTGGGATCTAGTCATTATAGGCTAACCATTAAAACGCTTATCTATTTGATTTCTTACACCACCATTCTTTGGTTACTTAATTACTTGGCCGGCGAGTCTCACTCCGGTAATAAAAATAAGTTAAAGACGCTCAAAGCAGACTCGGGCAACAAAACGAGAAATATCAAAGAGGTTCTTCAGACGGTGTAGCGGGACTATTTATCGTTATCTTTAAGCCATTCATTTAAGAGCTTTATTTGCCCACACTTATAGGCTGCATAGGTTATGCGTAACGCATTAGATAGCAGCTCACTATCAGACCATCCAGTCTTAGCAGATAATTCTTTATAGCTTTCCATGCCTTGGGGGGAAACATAGCCACGAACTTGCTGTTTTCCCTGTTCTTTCTGTCTTTCTCTGAATCTGCGTTGCTTTTCTGCGTTGGCAACCATTTTAGGGTTTTTCATTTGGGTGTCATTTTTCTCTATTAAACGGAGGATAATTTCGTGGTTATCATCCTTTACTATGACAAAGATGTAAAATAATTCACTGTTCAGAGTTGTTTAGCGTACAACTGTTCGCTAAATTACGTCCTTTCAAATATTAAACTCGGAATACTATGACAATCAACCAAGACAGTTTTACAAAAGAAGAATTATTGGCCTGTAGTCGAGGTGAGTTGTTTGGCCCAGGCAATAGCCAACTACCCGCCCCTAACATGTTAATGATGGATCGTATCGTCAAAATATCCGAAGAAGACGGAGAGCACGGAAAAGGGGTCATTATTGCTGAATTGGACATTACGCCAGACCTATGGTTCTTTGACTGTCACTTCCCTGGCGATCCAGTTATGCCTGGATGTTTAGGCTTAGACGCTATGTGGCAATTAGTTGGTTTCTTTTTAGGTTGGTGTGGCGGACCGGGTAAAGGCCGTGCGCTAGGTGTGGGCGAAGTAAAGTTCTCAGGTCAAATCCTGCCAACCGCTAAGAAAGTAACCTATAAGATCGATATGAAGCGTGTTATCAAACGTAAATTATTTATGGGTATCGGTGATGGTGAAGTATCTGTAGATGGTCGCGTTATCTATCAAGCAAAAGATCTCAAAGTAGGTTTGTTCCAAGACACTAGCAATTTCTAATTTTATTCTGGTGATCCAATGCCTATGAACAGCGCGTTTGAATGACGCGCTTTTTTATTCCATCGTTAAAATAACAAAGCCCCGTTAGGGGCTAAAATTAACTAGAGTTTAAGACCGAAGCTTCGGTCTCCCATGGCTTCTCGCCACCCTCCTAACCATTCTGAACGAGCTTCTGAAGCTTGGAATGGGCATATTTCTTTAGACTTGCCGGATATGCCAGCGTGGTACCCTTTTGAATGCGCTCTGGAAAGTTTGTCTCTCTTTTGTCTCTTCATTTAATCGAGTTTCCTTTTTACGTAGCTATCTAAAATCGTGCTTTAAATCAGCACCTGTATAGAGATAGTTGATCTGCCTTTTTGGTTCAATTATGTTTATTTAACTTGATAGGTATCAGTAGGTAACAATTTGATTTATATGTATTATTTTGAATAAACCTATTTCGAATATTAAAACTCATGCTTATGAATTTTTGTAATAATAGTGTAACTTAAGTACAAAAAAGCCCGCTTAATGCGGGCTTCAGTGAGGTGAGTTTTTATCTACGCTTTAAAACGTCTGCGGATTGCCACAACTATTAGACCAAGAAGTGACAGAATACCAAAACCTGCACCTTTACGATCCAAATCATTACCCTCATTGATGTCTTCGCCAGGCTCAGCCACATCACAATCTTCAACGGTACCACCTACGATTGGCTCAAGGCGAACACTGATGACTTTATCAATGAGTACTTCGTCACCATTGCTGTCGAGTATTGTCTCCCCCAAAATATTCTTTGAAGGTACACGTGTTAATGCTGATGCAGTTACCTCACCATTATCATTTATGCCTGTTGCATTCACCAGAGTGTACTGTGAGTTACATTCAATTAAATCGTTCATGTTAACGAACTCTGACGTATTCGTATCGTAACGAAATGCATTGCTTCTTCGTGCTGACACACCGGTTTCTACCTCACCTCGACCAACAACGATACCTGCGTTGTTAATTGCGGTAGCAAAGCTTGAGGAGCCCAAGAAGAAGTCTTCCGGAAAAATAGTTTCATCAGTGTTGATATCGTGCACAAAAAATTTACTGCGTGATATACCGTTGACTTGCTTAACACCAGAGCCAACCACTAAACCATTATTATTGATGTCTGTGGCTGTGCTTGAGGTGAAATCCTCATCATCGGTGATGCCTGTAACGGTATCGCCTTCAAAAACCGCGGCAAAAGTACGTATGAAATTACTATCCCGATACTCATCCTGCGATTCACCTACCGCAACTCCATTGTCATTAATAGCTAAAGCCTTACTTTCATAGCTATTAGTGTCGTCTTCCTCTGGGGTATACAACAAACCTAATTCTTTGGTGCTGATGATTTGGCCTTGATTATCCAACTGCCAAATAGTACCCCGGCGCTGAAAGCTGAACTCTAAAGCTTTTTCACCATTTGTTGAGGTAGCAAGGTTGATACGCCGTAGACACACTTCAACGGGCTCATCAGCACGAATGTCATCATCGTTGCAGTTGTCTACAGACGTTTGCAAAGACGTTGAGTTTAACAACGTAGTACTATAACCAGCGACTTGGTTATTGTTATTAACGTCATAGGCAACACTCAACCCCCCGGCGGTATCGTCAATTGGCGGGAGTTCAACAGTTGTATTGTTTACTGTGGCAAACGCTCTGGTATAGAAATCATTAACCACATAAGTTAACTCGGTGCCGTCTTCCAGTGTGTATTCAAGGGGGTAAAAAACATCAAAACTACTGCCCACTGTGGTGCCAACATCATTTAGACCGCGCACCGCAGTATCATTGCTAAAAGTGTATTCGTTACTATCAGCATTTAATTCATCAAAGCCAGGAATAAACATGTCACTACCATCAGATTCGAGATAAGCATGTCGACTAGCAATTTGTTGAGTCGTCAATCCTTCACGGTTGTCGGTAATCAGGGCATATAAAAGTATATAGTCTGCATCGTTATAATTACCCACTTTCGCTGCTTCGATATCGGTTAAATTATCAATGAGTACTTGTGAATCAAAATCGATTAAGGTTTCATCGATAGGAGGATTGTAAGGCGTTGCGACATTGACAGCGATTTGACCGCTGGCGTTTATACCCGTTGGGAAGACGTTCACACCTTTATCGTTCGCTTCTAGTTCAACTACTGTATATTGAGCAGCATTCGCTATGGACATCGTCAATGCAGAAAGAGTGAATACTGTCAGTCTTGTTTTATTCATTTAAAATCCTGATTTCTTTTCTATTTAGTTTTATTCAGTTAATGCTTCAAGTTCATCCCATCTAGCGTATGCCTCACTGAGGCTACTCTCAGCATCAGCAAGTTGCGCCAATGTCTTAGATGTAGAGTCGTTATCTTGCTTGAAAAAATCCCCATCGCTAATGAGCGACTGTAACTGCGCTATTTCTCGCTCTAGTTTATCGATAGAAACCGGTAACTTTTCGAGTTCTAATTGCTGCTTATACGATAGCTTTTTACTAGGAACGGTTTTCGGCTTGGTTTTAGGACTCTCACTTTGCTTAGAAGTTTCAGCCTTATTCCCTTTTTTAGAGACCGTATTGGCGGCATACCATTGATAAATATCGGCATAACCACCAACAAACTCTTTGATCTTGCCCTCACCTTCGAAAAACAAACTAGAGGTCACGACATTATCAACGAACTCTCTATCGTGGCTCACCAAAATAAGCGTGCCTTTGTAGTTGCCCAAAATGTCTTCCAATAGCTCCAGTGTTTCCACGTCCAAGTCATTGGTGGGTTCATCGAGTATTAACAGGTTGTTCGGCTTTAACATGAGCTTAGCGAGTAACAAGCGGTTTTTTTCTCCCCCAGATAAAGAACTGACGGGCACATTAACTCTTTCAGGTGTAAACAAGTAATCTTGCAAATAACTAATAACGTGCTTGCTGTTACCATTTATATCAACTTCACGCTTACCATCAGCAATGGCATCTATCACTTTTAGCGATACGTCTAGCTGTGAACGATGCTGATCAAAATAAGCTAAATCTATTTTAGTACCACAGCGAACTGTGCCTGATGTAGGTTCAAGTTGCTCAAGCAGTAATTTTATAAGCGTACTTTTACCGCAACCATTGGGGCCAATAAGTGCAATTTTGTCACCACGAAAAACGGTGAAATCTAGATGATCGACAATATTCTTATCCTCAATTTTATAACTGAGGTTCTCAGCTTCGAATATAATTTTGCCTGAATTTTGCCCTTGTCCTAGAGTAACAACCGCTCTGCCTTGAACATCGCGCCTTTCGCTACGCTCATTACGCAATGCTTTTAGTGCACGAACGCGCCCTTCGTTGCGAGTACGGCGTGCTTTCACGCCTTGGCGGATCCATGCTTCTTCTTGGCTTAACTTTTTATCAAATAACGCATTCTGGGTTTCTTCGACTTCTAAATCATGGGCTTTTTTATCTAAGTACTCTTGATAATTACCTGGATAACTGACCAACTGGCCACGGTCTAAATCAACAATACGCGTAGCAACATTGCGAATAAACGCCCTATCATGGCTGACAAACACGACCGCACCTTGGTAATCCAGTACGGTGTTCTCTAACCACTTGATCATACTAATATCAAGGTGGTTGGTTGGCTCATCCAATAGTAAAATGTCAGGCTGATTCGCTAAGGCACGAGCAAGTGCAGCCTTACGACGCCAACCACCGGATAATGAAGATAATTGCTGATCTGGGTCTAGTTTTAACTGGGTTAACACCTGCATGATTTTTTGTTCAAACTGCCAGGCGTTATGATGGTCTAATTGCTGCTGAAGCTTTTCCAACTTGTCCATTTGCGCTTCACTGTAATCTGTTGCGATTACATGAGTCTGGTGGAAGTAGGCTTTAAGTAGCTCCCCTACCTCAGCCATGCCTTCAGCGACATAATCAAATAAGCTGCACTCTACACTTTGCGGTGGATCTTGCGGTAAACGCGAAATTTTAACTTGATTGCCAACTAAGCGCTGGCCATCATCAAGTTTTAACTCACCGGCTATAATTTTAAGCAAAGTAGACTTACCGCAACCATTACGGCCCACTAAACATACTCTTTCACCAGGTTGAATAACGAGTTCAACACCACTTAATAATGGCGGGTGACCGAAGATAATACTGGCATTTTTAAGTTGTAATAAACTCAAGACAAAAACTCTCTTAATTGTTGTTCGTCGAAAGGCCAACCGAGCTCTTGCTCTGAATCTTGGCGTTTCAGTACTGGGATCCGCGCGCCATATAAATGGTAGAGCTCGGTAGATTGCCTGACATCAAGTTTGACGCAATCTACATCTGGCGCGACACGATTTAATATCAATTGTGCATCATCACACAGGCAACAATTCTTGCCTGAGTAAAAATATATATCTGGCCTACGCATTAAGGGTTAACACCCAGCAGCCGTGAATTTTAGGGTTACGCTTAAAATCTTCCGGCAGTGTTTTTTGGGTTATATCTTGAATCGTTAAGCCTAATTTACTTACGCCCTCTTCATCTAACTTGAACTGGCGAAGGTTATTTGAAAACATGATTTCACCGCCCAGGCGCAAACATTTTACAGCGTTACGTAAAAGCGCTACGTGGTCACGTTGTACATCCCACGTCGTGTCCATGCGCTTAGAGTTAGAAAACGATGGTGGATCAATAAAGATAAAATCATATTGGTTGTTGTGGCGCTCAAGCCAGGTTAAACAGTCAGCTTGAATAAATTCATAAGGGCCTTTTAGCTTATTTAGTGCAAAGTTTTCTTTCGCCCAATCCACATAGGTATTTGACATATCTACCGTGGTAACTGACTTTGCTTTACCCAACGCAGCATGTACTGAAACGCTGCCTGTATAGGCAAATAAATTTAGAACGTCTTTATCTTTAACCCGTCGCTGCACAAGTTGACGTGTTACTCGGTGATCTAAAAATAAACCGGTATCAAGATAATCTGTCAGGTTAAGTTTGAATTTGGCACCATTTTCAAACACTTCCAGCATCTTTTGTTTTTGCGATACCTTTTCGTACTGACTTTTACCTTTTTGCTGCGCTCTTACCTTCATCACGATTTGTTCGGCTGGTACATCAACAACTTGAGGCAATGCCACAATCACTTCATGTAACCGACGTTTCGCTTTGGCTTCAGGTACATTCTTTGGCGCCGCATACTCTTGTACAACTAACCAATCACCATAGCGGTCAATAGCGACGTTGTATTCTGGCAAATCAGCATCATAAATACGGTAACAATTTGTATCCTCGCTTTTGAGCCATTTACTTAAACGTTTGATGTTCTTGCTTAAACGATTCGCGAAGTCATTATTGTTGAGGCTCGTTTCACGGGTAATACAGTTTTTCTCATCTAAGGCGAAGTTGACCAACTGACACTCAAGTTTGCCATTCATTAACTTGTATTCTTTGTGAGCAAACATCTTCATGCTGCGTAGCAAATCTCGATTGGACGTCAAAAGAGATAAGTTCCAACCTTTAAAATGCTCTTTAAGGCTTGCTCCCCACGCCTGAAATAAGGGTAACAGCGCTGTTATTTCGCTCAAGCGCTCGCCGTAAGGCGGATTACTCACAATGTAACCCGTGGTGTGTCCTTTAGGTGGAATCACTTTGCACGCATCTATGGTGTTAAAGTTTATCCCAGAGAAAACCCCTGCTGCATCCGCATTTTCTTTCGCTATCGATACAACACCGTGATCGATGTCACTGGCGTTAATCACACAATTAGGGGTAATAATTTGAGCTTTTGCATCGTCTAATAAGGATTGCCACAACGTCGCATCGTGCTGTAACCAGCGGGTAAAGCCCCACCGTTCTCGCTTGAGTGCAGGAGCGATATTGGCTGCCATTAACGCTGCCTCAATAGCTATAGTGCCCGCACCGCACATAGGGTCAACCAATGGCGCTTGCTGATCATTGGCCCATCCACTGCGAACCAACATAGCGCAAGCGATATGCTCTTTAACAGGGGCCAACCCAGTTTTAGTACGGTAATGGCGTTGGTGTAAGCTTGAGCCTGACAAGTCTAAATAAACAGTCAACTTGTCGCTCCACATGCGCCCTTGGATACGAATATCAGGCTCTATTTTGCTCACTGAGGGCCGCGACTCAAATAATTCATTAAATTGATCTACCACCGCGTCTTTAATTTTCAAGGCGCCGAACTGGCTGTTGTTAATGCAATGACTAGCGCCAACGAAATCAACAACAAAGGTGCTATTCACGCTGAAGTGCGATGTCCAATTTACGCTGCTAGTAATTTGATATACGTCCTCCGCGCTATCTACATGGCCATCGGCTAATTTCAACATCACCCTATTCGCAAGGCGTGACCACAAGCAAATTTTATATGCTTGCTCGATCTCACCGGTGAACAGCACTTGGCCAGGTTTGGTTTTTACAGACAGTTGTGGACACAACTTCGTTATTTCTTGGGCAAGCAGCTCATCGAGCCCTTTGGACGTGGTGACTAAAAATTCAAACATATACCAACTCAGTTAATTCTTCGGGCGCGATTATACGGCAAATAAATGCATGTCGCATGGCTAAATGCGCAAAAATCAATTTGTTATTGAAGGATAAAAACAGAAGTGTTGTGGTGGTTTTACAGTGATATGAGGCTAAGCGCGCTTGTATACAGGAATATCGACTAAGCACGGGATAAGGCGGTCATTCATTACCTTGATTATTTCAAACTTAGAGAACTTCTTGCTGCTATTTACTGCAAACTCGTTTGATATCAACATACATGTGGCGCAGGTATCATCTTGCTCAATCACAATCACTTGACCTAACTCAGGGAACGTAGCATCAGTAGGCTCAAGCAAGGCCAATTGATAATGTACACCATTGGTGCTTTGCGATTTATACAACCAGCTTTTCATCCCAACTGGTTTATGAAACTTAAGGGCTGCAGTCGCATTTAATAGAATTTGAACCAACTCGCCGTCTGATAACTCGAGCCCGCTATTGTCTAGGCTCTCGGCTAGCGCCACATAATGCTCAGTATCTTCTAAACTGAACAATTGTTTTTCGCTGGGAAGATTGACTAAGTTTTTTAATGCAAAAGGCGCTACAAAGGTCAGTGTGTCACCTAAGTCAAGACGCAATTCATTTTCATGTGTGTACCAAAACCAATTTGTGTTCGGAAGTAACATGATTCCTTAGCCTGTTATTATTTAATCCCAATAAGAAACTAGCATAAATGGCTTAGAAATCATGCACTTTCATCATATCTATTTGCGATAAAGAAAGGCGATCACACCTTGATCCTTATAACGAGTCTACGATCTCTTTTATTAATTTTGGTCCCTGATAGATCAGCGCAGAATAGACTTGGATTAACGGCGATCCAGCTTCGATCCGGGCCTTTGCTGCACGCGGTGAGTCAATCCCACCAACCCCTATCACAGGCACGTTATTAGCGAGCTTAGAGCACAATGAGCTAACGATCCGTTGGCTTTTGTCAGTAAGTACTGACCCACTTAGACCGCCAGCTTCCTCGGCGTGTTCTTGACCTTTCACTCTATCTCGATCGAGGGTGGTGTTCGTTGCGATCACGCCATCGATCCCAACGGTTAAAAATGAATCAACCATTGAAGCCAATTCAGAATCCTCTAGATCGGGAGCGATCTTAATAAGAATAGGCACACGCTTATTGTGTTTTAGCGCTAACTTGCCCTGCTCTTCTTTCAAACCTTCCAATAATTGGGTTAAGGCCTCCCCATATTGCAAGTTTCGTAAACCAGGTGTATTCGGAGATGAGATATTAACGGTGACGTAACTCGCATGGGCATACACTTTGCGTAAGCAGATTAAATAATCATTCAGCGCTTCATCTTCAGGGGTGGTTTTGTTTTTCCCTATATTGATTCCAAGAACACCGTTGTATTTAGCTTGCTTAACTTGCTCAACTAAATAATCAACCCCTTTGTTATTAAAGCCCATGCGATTTATGATCGCCTGCCCTGCTGGCAATCTAAACATTCTTGGCTTGTCATTACCTGCTTGCGCCTTTGGCGTGACCGTTCCTACTTCTATAAAACCAAATCCCATCGCGGCAAATGCGTCAATGCACTCTGCGTTTTTATCTAGCCCTGCGGCTAAACCAACCGGATTCTTGAACGTTATGCCAAGAAATTCCACAGGCTTGTCATCAATATGTTGTTTGTAAGCCACATTCAAAAAATTATGTTGTGTCCGCTTAAGCCAGTTGATCGTGAAATCATGACTCCACTCAGCGTCTTGGGTGAAAAGAAATTTCTGTAAAATGGCATACATGGTGTGTGTTTTCCTTAGACAAAAAAAAGCCCCGGTTATCACCAGGGCATTATAGACCGTACGTTTAATATTAAGCGTTAGCGTTAATGCTAAGCAACATTAATTCACGTAATGCGACTGAAAACTTCGCAAATTCATGTGTACTACTGGTTTTGAATTCCGACATCATACTATACCAGCGCTCTAATAGAGCCTGATTATGTTCCATCCATGTACCTAAAATAATTTCTGCATCATCACATTCAAGTGCACCATTGAGCAATACCGTTGCCAACGCACGTTGTTGCCAATCAAGTTCTTCACGATATGATGCTCTAGCCAATGCTTGCCAATGATTCGAAACCGTTTGATGGTTTATCTGTTCCAAGAACCAATGCAATTCTAAACGCGAACCCAATTTGAAATATAAATTGGCAACCAATTTAATGCTGCGACCTTCCGCTTTAGCAATTTGTGCTAAATCTAAACATGGGAACAAGTTACTTAAGCTTGACACTTTATAAGCGATATCCTTAGGTACACCCTCTTTTGTCAATCTTGTGCAGTTTTGCTCAAGTTCACTGAATTCGTCTTCAACCAAATAGTCTTTTAGATTTTTAAACAAGTCAGCAAAAGTCGATTTGTAACTATCAATGGCATCTTGAATATCCATGGATTTAACGCCGTGGCGTAAATACCAACGAGATGCTCTGCGCAATGTACGGCGCATACTTTCAAGCATGGAAAGCTGAGTATTGGCGCTAATTTTATTATCTAACGCTTCCACGTCATCCCATAAAGATTCCATGCCAAAAATGCCTTTAACAACACAATAAGCATTGGCAATTTCATCTATCGTGGCGCCAGTTTCTTCTTGCATACGAAAAACGAAATTCATCCCCATGTCATTGATCAAGTTATTGGTCAACTTAGTGGCGATAATTTCTCTGCGCAGTGGATGTTGCTCCATTTGCTCTGCATAGCGTTTTTGCAGGACTTCAGGAAAGGCGCCTATCAATAATTTTTGATGATAAGGATTCTCAGTGATCTCAGGTATGTTGAACCGTTCTTTCAACATCATTTTTCCATAGGCAATCAATACTGAAAGCTCAGGACGAGTCAAACCCTGTGATGCCGCCAATCGATCGGATATTTCATCATCCGTGGGGATGAACTCAATTTCCCGATTAAGATTGCCTTCTTTTTCTAAATTATGGATAAAGCGAAGCTGCTCTTTCAACTGGCTACCGCCGCTTAATTGAGTAATCGAAATTGACTCAGTTTGACGATAGCAATCTTGGATCACCAGCTCGCCCACATCATCGGTCATTTCAAACAACAAGTTATTGCGTTGTTTTAGGGTTAGGTCCCCTGCACTAACCAATGCATTGAGTAAGATCTTGATATTAACTTCGTTATCAGAACAATCCACACCACCTACGTTATCAATGAAGTCAGTATTAACGCGACCACCGTTACGGGCAAACTCGATTCGCCCTAGTTGAGTCAAACCAAGATTACCGCCTTCACCTATGATTTTCGCTTTCACTTGGGAGCCGTTGACACGGGTATCATCATTGGCTCTATCGCCAACTTGCGAATGACTTTCTTTAGTACTTTTCACGTACGTGCCGATGCCGCCGTTCCACAACAAGTCAACTTCCATCTGCAATACATTATGAATAAGCTCATTAGGGGTCATAGTTTGTTGCTTAGTCCCTAACCATTTTTTCATTTCAGCTGTTAACTTAATAGACTTGGACGCACGACTAAATACATCGCCACCTTTTGAGATCAGCGATTTATCATAATCATCCCATCCCAGCGATGGGTTTTCGAACAAACGCTTACGCTCTGCATAACTGGTTTTAATATCAGGAGTGGGGTCAAAGAAAATATGTAAATGGTTGAAAGCACAGATTAATTTAGTATGCTCTGACAACAACATACCGTTACCAAATACATCACCCGCCATATCGCCAACGGCGACACAGGTAAAATCTGTGGTTTGACAATCAATGTCCATTTCTCTGAAATGACGTTTAACAGATTCCCACCCACCACGCGCGGTGATACCCATTTTCTTATGGTCGTAGCCGATACTGCCACCAGATGCAAACGCATCACCTAACCAAAAATTAAATTCTTCTGAGATCCCGTTGGCGATATCTGAGAACGTCGCGGTGCCTTTGTCTGCTGCAACAACCAAATAGGCATCGTCTTCATCTAAGCGCACAACTTCTTTAGGATGAACAATATTACCATCGACTATGTTGTCGGTTATATCTAACAAGCTACGGATGAAAATTTTATAGCAGGCTTGGCCTTCTTTTTGAAACGCTTCGCGACCTTGATTTAACGGCAGATTTTTACATACAAACCCCCCTTTAGCGCCCACAGGAACAATCACCGTATTTTTAACTTGCTGCGCTTTAACTAAACCTAATATTTCGGTGCGGAAGTCCTCTTGTCTATCAGACCAACGCAACCCACCACGGGCGACTTTTCCGCCACGAAGATGCACACCTTCTATACGCGGTGAATATACAAATATTTCAAATTTGGGACGAGGCAGCGGCATATCGGGGATAAGCTCAGGCAACATTTTGAATGAGGCGTAAGACTTTTCATTGCCTTGCTCATCACTTTGATAAAAGTTGGTACGCGTCGTGGCCAAAATCAAATCCAAATAACGACGAATAATACGATCATCATCCAGATTCGAAACATTGTCTAAGTGCTTTTTAACCTCGTTTAATAAGGTTTCTTCGCGTTTATTAGAACGACGCACTCTAGGGTTGTAACGTTGGTTAAACAAAGACACCAAAATTTTGGCAATATCTGGGTAATGGGCCAGCGTGTTGGCGATATAGTCTTTGCTAAATGAACTGCCTATTTGACGCATGTATTTGGCATACGCGCGCAAAATAGTGACGTTTCTGCCAGGCAAACCAGCCCCTAACACTAAACGGTTAAACGCGTCATCTTCTAATTCATTCGACCAAACCTTGGCAAAGGCATTTTGGAAAAGTGTTTGTGCCCGCTCTAAATCCATGCGATTACTGGTGCTGTGCAACATGGAAAATTCCATGATCCAATTTACTTCCCCATCACTGGATTTAACCCGATAAGGACTTTCATCAATCACTCGCAGGCCAAAGTTCTCCAGCATGGGTAACACAGCGGATAAGTGTATTGGCTCATTCTTATGAAAAAGCTTTAACTTAACGACTTCACTGTCGTTTGTCTCTTCTTGCGGACGATAGAACAACATGTCCAAGGTGTGTTCAGCACTGAGTAATTCAATTTTCTCTAGGTCAACCAAGGCGGCACTGGGAACATTGTGCTCTTTGTAACTTGGGGGAAACGCATCGTCATACTTTTGTTCAAGTACTTTGCCTGCCGCTTCACCGTAAGTAGAACGAATGGTGGCGGTTAACTTATCGTTCCAACTTTTTGTGAGCTCAATGATGTTCTTTTCAATTTCCTTCACATTATATTCCGAATTGTTGTCTTTCACTCTGACGATATATTGCGTTCTGGCATACACAGATTCTGAGAAGTAAGTGGTAAATTCCACTTCTTCTTGGCTGTTAAATGATTTTTGCAGCAACACTTGGGTGTCTTTTCGCAATTGGGTGTTGTAACGCTCTCTTGGCACATAAACCATACAAGAAATAAAACGCCCGAACACGTCTTTGCGCACAAACAAACGTGAAATGCCCCTTTCCTGCATTTGGAAAATACCCAAGGCAATTTGTGCTAATTCATCTTCGCTGCCCTGCAATAGTTCATCTCGAGGATAGGTCTCAATAATGTTTAAGAATGCTTTATGACCATGAGAGTCTTTTTCAAAACCGGACTTTTGACAGATGTTATCGATTTTATGCTGTAGTACAGGAACTTGCGTAGCGCTACTGTTATAGAATGAAGCGGAATAAAGGCCAATGAAGCGGTCTTCCCCGACCACATTTCCTTGGGTATCGAAGCGTTTTATACCGATGTAATCCATATACGCTGGGCGATGCACACGAGAGCGAGTGTTCGTTTTAGTCAATAATAAAGGATGGTTGCTTAACGCTTCTTCTCGAGCTGAGCCGGGTATATTAGATAACACTCGCTCGCGATCACTGACTGAATTTTTCATCAAGCCTAAACTTGATTCGTTATCGGCTAACCAGCGGTAGTCACCTTTAACTGCTTTGGCACTGTATGAACGATATCCCATGATGGTGAAATTATGGTCATTTAACCATTTTAGAAATTTTATGGTCTGCTCTTTCTGTTCTTCTGATGCAGGCGATGGACTATTCGGAAACGCTTCAATAATCGAATTGAGCTTGTCACTCATTGCATTCCAATCTTGCACTGCTAAAGAGACTTCATTCACCACAGACATTAACTCTGTAGCGAGCGCATCCAGTGACTTCTTGGTTGTTTGCCGGTCGACCTCAATTAGGAAAATTGTTTCCTTTTTTGCATCTTTTATTGTCTTTTTGCCATCAACGAAACCACTAAACTTATGCTCTTCATCACGTTGTAATGTGATTGGGCTGTGCAATAACAAATGAGCGGTAACGCCCATTCTGTTAAGCGCCATACGCACTGAGTCGACTAAAAACGGCATGTCCTGAACCAGAATTTCAACGATAGTATGGGTGGACTGCCATCCATGTTTACCGACTTCAGGATTGAAGACACGAATAATTTGCTTACTGGCATCAAAGTTTAAAAACTTATTCCACAGACTTAACGTCGCACCGTAAAGATCGCTGTCGTTGCGATTATCAAGATCTTCTGGGGAAATATTGTTGAACAAAATACGCGAGAAGTTTTTAACAAGGTCCACTTGGGACTTATCGACTTTCTTCTCAATGAGTTTGACTACGTTTTCTAACAAAACTGAATGCTGGTGTGTTGCAACCGTCATGTATTTACCTATTCCTTACTTTTATGGAAGTAACAGTGGTATTTAATCGATGCATTAACAAATTGTTACAGTGTTAGTTCTATCGACGACAATTAATGAGACTAGACAATAGACTGAGATATATACAGTTTTTAGCCTTTATAACGCTATTCTCGCTAAAATTCTCGGCCTTGAAAAGCCCTAAATTTACGGCGTGTTTACAACTAAAATAGTTATTTGAATTTCGCACATAAAAAAAGGCCTTACGGCCTTTTTTATGCAAATTTTTAAATAATTATGCGGAATTATTTTTGCTTTCGCCAAAACACACTGGCTAACGCGGGTAGTACTATAATCGCCCCCATCATATTTACGATAAACATGAACGTGAGCAATATACCCATGTCCATTTGGAATTTAAGCGATGAGAATACCCAAGTACTTACGCCAACGGCTAGGGTTGCACCTGTAAACAATACGGCACTGCCGCGCTCTTTAAGTGCTTCAAAGTACGCTTGACGCACAGCCATACCCGCTTTTAATTTAGTATTCATAGTCGACAAGATATAAATACCGTAATCAACACCGATACCCACGCCTAGCGCAATAACCGGCAATGTCGAGACCGTTAAACCAATTTTCAGATACGTCATCAGCGCCTGGGCTAAAACCGATACCACATACAAAGGAATAACCACCGCAAGTGTTGCGCGTAATGACTTAAAGCTCAACAAGCATAATAGGATAACGGCCCCGAACACGTATAACATCATAGGATCTTGAGACGCTTCAACCGCTTCATTTTGAGCGGCCATGACCCCAATAGGCCCTGATGCTAATTTGAACTGCAATTCAGGTGTCTCGAAATCAACGCGATAGGCTTTCACTGCATCAACCACACGATTAATTGTTTCTGCTTTGTGATCTTCCATAAACAGAATAATCGGCATCACAGAACAATCACCATTTAACAAACCCGATGAGGTATCAACCCGTGCGATATCTTGAACTAAAGTCTGTTGATTGCGCGGAAGTACGCGCCATTTCGCGTTTCCTTCGTTGTAGCCCGCATTAATAATTTTAGCTACCGAGGCTAAGCTAACTGCAGATTGCACACCTTCGATATTGCTCATGCGCCATTGTAATTCGTCAATTGAATTCATCACATCATAGGATGTACAGGCATCTTTGGTCGCTTCGACCAGAATCGACATGTAATCAGTGCTGATTTCATATTTGTCAGTAATCAAAAACGTGTCTTGATTGTAACGAGACGATGCATGAAGCGCAGGCGCGCCAGCGTGCAAATCACCAATCTTCATTTTTTGGGCTTGCATCCAACCGAAACCAAACAAACCCGCGGTGACAACAAGTATAACAATCGCCACTTTTGGGCTAGAACATGCCGCTATCCAATCCCAAAATTTATCTGCCCGATTTTCCTTACCCGCAAACTTTTGCTTATATTTATCGCTAAATTTAACGAAAGACATCAGCACAGGTAGTAACAATAGATTGGTTAAAATGATAACCGCCACACCCATACTTGCCGTAATAGCAAGCTCGCGAATGATACCAATATCGATAACCAATAATGTCATAAAGCCAATCGTGTCAGACAATAGCGCGACGCCGCCAGGTATTAATAAGGTGGTAAAGGCGAGCTTAGCGGCGTTTAGTGACGTACTGCCTTTAGTGACTTCTTTGCCCACAGAATTGATCATTTGTACGCCGTGGCTAATCCCAATGGCAAAGACTAAGAAAGGCACCAATATCGACATGGGGTCTAAACCGAAACCCAGTAACGTGAGCAACCCCATCTGCCAAATTACCGCAATGATTGAACACAACAGCGGTAAGACGGTCAACATCAGCGATTTACAGAAGAAGTAAACGAGCACGGCGGTGATAGCGATAGCGATGGCAAAAAACACCAATACGTCTTTAGCACCATTGGCCACGTCGCCAATCATCTTTGCAAAGCCGATAATATGAATTGAGATATCGTCGGTTTCAAACTGACCACGAAGCTGAGTTTCGAGTTCGTCCGCTAAGGCCAAGGTATCGAGCTTCTCACCTGTTTCAGGATCCAAATCTAATAGTTTTGCATTGACCATCGCACACTGATAATCATCAGACACCAAACTGCCGACAATACCGGCCTTTTCAATGTTGGATGACACTTTATCTAAGCCACGTTGCTCAGAAGAATTGAAATCAGCAGGGATAACCGGACCACCTGCGAAACCGCCCTCTACAATTTCAGTAAATCGCGTTGAGGATGAAAATAGTGATTTCACCAAAGAGCGGTCTACACCATTAATGAAAAATAACTGATCGTGGACGTCTTTCAATGTATCAAAGAAGTTTTGATTGAAAATGTCACCGTTTGTGTCGCAAACAGAGACTAAAATACTATTCGCACCACCAAAATCATTTACATGCTTCATGTAGTTCTGCATGTACTCATGATTAAGGGGGATATTTTTGGTAAAGCCCGCGTCTAAACGAAGTTGTGACGATTGATAGCCGAGAAAAATAGTCGCTACCAAAAATAGCAACAGAACAGCGATACGGTTCTTGAAAACCAAGGATTCTAAAAATTTTATAATATTACTCATGGACGGCTACCGTGCTTGCTGCAAATGTTTAATGCCGTCAACCGACACTGCGATAATTTGATTGTTGAACAACACACCATTTATAAGTGCTTGGCCGTCGCTTTGTTGCTTATAGTTAACATCGTCACCCTGCATTGTCACCACGGCACCATTGTTACCAAGCAATACGGTACGAGACTCATTTACGGAAACAATACCGTTCATGGATGCACTACTTCCAGCATCAACAGCTTGCCAGTTTTGTAATTCATTGTTGTAAGTAAACACGTTTCCACGCAGACCTGTGGCAATCAGATCCCCAGACTCGGTTTTGGCGATGTTGAAAAAGGAGCCATGATAGTCAATATCCATTCGTTTCCACGTGTGGCCTTTGTCTGAACTCATCGCTAACAGCCCTGCTTCTCCAGCTAGATAGACTTCATTGCCAGAAACAGAAACACTGTTTAAGTGAGGTAAAATGGCAGCGAGTTCTTCTTTGTAAAACGCTTCATCTTCAAGTCGTAATTCATTTAGATAATCTTGGTCAGCTTGATTCACAAATTCGGCGTGTAATTCGTTGCTCCATGATTTACCACCATCTTCAGTACGTAAAAACGCGCCATAGGCACCAATCGCGATACCTTCATTTTGATTAAAGAAGACGACGTCTAACAGTGGGCGTTCTTGTTCTGGGGCGAAATGTTGTATTTCCCAATCAAGGCCATTGTTTTGAGTATGTAAAATGACGAAGTCATGACCTACTGCCCAGCCTTGTTGGCCGATGAAGTAAACGCCAGTCAAGGTCGACGTTGAAGGTACGTCCATCTGTTGCCATGCCTGGCCATCAGTCGAACGAATAATGTGCCCACGCTCACCAACTGCTATAAGTTGCTCACCGCTTTGAGCAATATCAAGTAATAAAGACTGGTCAACGAGAGGGGCTTGAAAACTGCTCTGGGCGGCTTGAACAGACGATATGGGCGCAAGTAAAACGGCAATCACTGCACTTGCAAGGGATAATTTCATAGTAATTGGGTTCCATAAAAATGAAAACGGTTGGCAATGGCCAACCGTTTTTTTACTCGATTAGCGTCTACCGGCTCGGCGCATGGCCTCTGGGGTAAATTCGCGATCTTTTAAATCTACATTAAATTCATACATTTTCTCTTCATTATCCAAGCCTAAAGCAAGATAACGGCGAGAGTTTAAGTCATGGTAAACATCTAATGTTGACCATTGAGTCGGTACCTCATAATAGTTAATACCATGAGATATACCTACGCGATATAGCTCGTTGCGATTATCGTACATATCCGCAACCTGGATTTGCCAGCTGTCTTCATCAATAAAGAACACGCGTTTTTGATAAATATGGCGGAACTCAGGCTTAAGTGTCGCTTCAACAACCCATACACGATGTTTCTCAAAACGTGTTAAATCTGGGTTGATGTGACCTGGTTTAAGAATGTCTTCATACTTCACTTTATCGCTATGTAAGTGGTAGTTATTGTAAGCAACGTACAATTCTTGCTTGCCTTTTAACTCCCAGTTGTAACGATCTGGAGCACCATTAAACATATCAAAATCATCAGATGTTCTTAAACCATCCGACGCTGTACCTGGGGCATCATATGCAACATTCGGCGCACGACGAACACGGCGTTGACCTGTATTGTAGGTCCACGCTTGACGCGGTTCGCGAATTTGGTCCATGGTTTCATGTACTAACAAAGCTGTACCGGCTAAACGCGCAGGAGACGTAACACTTTGCTTAAATTTCGAAATGACGTTTTCTTCAAGCAATTTTTCACGCGTCGCATCTTTTGCTGAGTATTTTTGAATCAACTCTTCGTCAAAACCGATGACATTATAATCGCCAGATGCAGTCACAGGTGCTTGACCACCAAAGCGTTTTACTGTTTCACCGCGATAGCGCAAGATATGGTTCCATATTGCCTCTACCCCATTTTGTGGAATAGGAAATGGAATACCGATAGCAGCGTTCTTCACGCCATTGCCACCTTGTATCAGTTCAGCCATGACCGCATTTTTAGCGGTTTCATCATATACAAACTGAGGTAGTGACGCTGAACGACGGCTCTCATAAATGGGCATCTCGTATGTATCAGGATACGCCTTGAACAGTTCTTTTTGACCGTCACTTAAAAACTCAGCGTATTCTTGATAATTTTTAGCGGTGATAGTAAACAGCACTTTATCATCAGCATACGGGTCAGGGTGAAAATCACCTTCTTTATAACCTGCTGGAGCTTCAGTTATACCGCCAGCCCATGCTGGAATACTGCCGTCAGCGTTACCCGTCACTACTGCGCCAACTGGCGTCAATTCAGCGCCTAGTTTAGCCGCTTCAGTTTCAGATACCTTGGCTTGAATTAAGCCAGAATTGAATGTTAACGCCATTGCAGACGCTACGAGAGCAAATTTTCTAATCATAATACAGCTCCTAGATAGAATACTTGATGTTAAAAGAGACATAATCACGATCCGACAGCTGGTTGGTGGTGCCTTGACCGCCCCAGAACGTGTTATAAGAAGCCGTCGCTGACCATCTGCTTAAATAATCAAACGTTAGCGATGCGCTGGCTGATTTTCTATCTTCTACAAATAAAAACAGTGGATCCGGTGTAATACCATTTACATCATGTGCAAACGTGCCACGTGCTTGTAAATTGATACCGGCGAATACATTGTTAAATGTCGCATTAGCCAGCAGGCGGTAACCCCAAGCGCTAGATGTTGGAAATGGATTGGTTTCTGGGCCGTCAGACAAACCAATATGCAAACCTTCACGAGTGTTGCCATCCGCAGTTGGTTCAATAGAAGGTGTGCGCACAGAACCAGGACCATTTAAACGAATAACACTTGGATCCGGGAAGTCTTGAATACTTACGTACCCTACTTCACCTAGTACCACTAGATTATCCGTACCCAAGGCAGGGCCAAAGATATGCGTTGCCGTGACTTGCATTTGCAATGTATCAGACTCAATGTAACCCGTCGCCGTTTCACCTGGTCCAGTTGTGAATCCTTGATAACCGTCTAGCTGAGAAATACCCGCCAAGTCAGGACGTAAACCCGCAATTGCTAATTGCTGTGGCATAGCAGCATACAATAATTCAACGTCATCGATTTGCAGAGGCTCATCTACACGATAAGCAATTTCACCCGCAAGGGCTGTCGTACCTACATTGGTATTAAAACTGAAACCGTATAACTTAAGGTCTTCTGGGTAAACAAAGCCTGTTTTCGTAAACGCTTTAAGGTCTGTTACATTATCTTTGGTGATTTCAGTCGTTGCGAGCATGCCAAGATCAGCCGCAATACTCGCAGAAGTAAAGTCAGACGTTAACCCGGATATGAGTGGGCGTTGGCTATGGTAGTTAAGCATGTAGAAATTGAACTCAGTTTCGTTCAAATCTTCTGCGTAGTAACCGATTTTTATCCCGTACTGACCTTGATCGTCCGCATCTTCATGCGCAGAATCGCTGTATCCACGCACAGCCACCTTGGTTGGATAAGCTAAATAGGCCTGGCCTATTTGAGCTGCATCGGCACCACTTCGTAACAAATCACCCAGTCCGTTTAAGCTTGATAACAAGAAATCTAAATCAATATCAGGGTTACCACTGAAACCCAACTGGATATTCTGCGCTTGACCACCTTCCCCAGCAAAGTCATTAGTAGAGAAATAGCTACCCGCTTGAGGTAGACGGCTACGCTCCCACTGATACTGGTAGTACATGGACAAGCTTAAGTTTTCAGTCAAACCAAACTGAGCGAATACCATACCCACTGGAATAAAGACTTCTTTAAGCTCAGCACCTGGTGCTTGAGCACGAGATACATCCACGGGATTAGTTGAGTTGATACCATGCTGAATGAATGTACTTTCACCCCAGCTCACCACTTGATCACCCACACGGAATGTCACCGGCATATCGCCGATGTAGAAGTCAGAGTAAAAGTAAGCATCTAACAAACGTACATCTGAACACAGTTCATCGTTTGCCGTTGAGGTCGCACAAGGGTCTTGCGTTTTACCTGTGATTGGATTTTGCCAATCACGCGAGCTATCTTTCATTTCAAAATCGTAGAAATACATTCCACGCATGAAAACGCCCATGTTCTTGTATTGAATATCGAGTTCATGCACGCCTTTGAACAACGTCGAGAAAGGATTTCCTTTTTCGTAGTTCAAAGTACTTAAGTCGCCATTTGTCGAATAACCACCTGTACCTGAAGCCCACACATCAGCTGAGCTGTAAATAGGATTGGTGGCAGGGTTATAACCTGTCCAATCAAACTGTACACCGTTACTATTACCCACTCGCGAGAAATCACGCTCTTCAACGCGTATGCTGGTACCCAAAGAAAAGTTCGAGTCAAAGGTTACTGACCAATCGCCATCACTCCAACTGGCGGCTTGCGCTGGCATCATTGCTGCGCCCATAAGCCCCATCACACCTAACGCTATAGGCGACTTTTTAAACCCGAAGAATTCACGACTCATCCATACCTCCCTAATAGTTAGCACTAGGTACTAACATGACATTCAATTAAACCACTCAAATTTAACAAAATGATTACACCAAACAGCCTCGATAGCAAGTACTAATCGTACCAGTATTTAGTCGTATATCCTGTTTATTTTCAATATGTTGCAGTATTTGCTGTATAAAAAACAAACCGATTAGACTATTTTTTCTAAGCTACTTATCTTATTAGTGTCAGTGATAATTAAGCGAAATCGCCCGTGAATGCCATTATGCTGTATGAAAGGACGTAAATTTTTAGCCGGTAATTGTACCCTTTTACCATTATCGGCAAGCACAATGACGTTTTGTGTACTGGTTAAATACAGAGGTTCACAGCGCTCATAACTGAGCGCTAGTCGAAAGTATAGAGTTTGCATTAGTCTGCTGTGTAGTTAAGGCTCTTGCTGACTTTTTCGATTAAATCTTTACTCAGCTCTTTGCAATCTGCGATACGCGCTAATTGATAACGCATTAACTCTTGTCGTTTGGGATCAAATTTTTGCCACTGGGTTAATGGCGTAATAACGCGTGCAGCAACCTGCGGATTTACGCTGTTAAGCTTCAAAAGGTAATCCGCTAGAAACTTATAGCCGCTACCATCGATCGCATGGAAACCCAACACGTTATAAAATGCAAAGCTACCCAATACCGAACGCACTCTGTTTGGATTGTCTAGGCTGAACTTCTCATGGCTGAGCAATAAGGGTAAACGCGCTAGTATATCACTGCGCTCCATATTAGCGTGCAACGCAAACCACTTATCTAGCACAAGTGGATCATGACGCCAACGCTCTTCAAACTGAACCATTAACTGATCAAACTGTTCCAACTTGCCATATTGAGCCGCTTTGAGTGCCCCGAGGCTATCCGTCATGTTATCCGCCTGACTAAATTGCGCGTGTAACAACTCGCTCGCTTGAGTGGCATCACCCTGCACCAAGTAACTTAAACTCAAGTTACGAAGACGGCGCTTATCGACATCGTCTGCTTTATACTGGTATGCGCCAACAACTTGGTTATTGTATAAAGTAAGCCACTTGTCTGATAACGCGGTGGCAATCAAATGACGAACGCTGCGCTGAGCGTGATATAGAGCTTCAACTTGAATTTCGTCGACTTGCTGGCTCAAGGTTTCGAAACTCGGGATACTCAGCATCGCTGCAGCCAAAGCAGGATTAGTATCAGCTAATGCAAATACACCACCAATGGAATCAAGCATACTATCGAATAAGGCATTGTCAGGGCTGTCGGGTGCAGTGGCCAAATTGTGGATACAGCGGCTGTACAAGCTTTGACTAGCATCCCATCGGGCAAATTCATCACCCGAGTACAAAATAATACTGCTTAGTTGCTGATGGGTGTATGCGTAATCAACTTTCACTGGGGCACTAAAATTATGCAATAAAGACGGTGTTGGCTTGGCATTCAATCCGCTCACAGAGACTGAATGCACATCTTGTGTCAATTCAATCATCTTGGCTTTTAGTTCTGGTACGGAGTCATCGCTGATGGCAACACCTTGTTCGTCCAATAACTCAAACCGAAACGGAATGTGCAGCGCCTGTTTTGTCTTTTGATCCGCTGTGGGCGGCGTCATTTGACCAAAGGTTAATGTATAACGGCCTGTGCTCAAATCGAACTCGTCACTGACCGTCACTTTAGGGGTGCCGGATTGACTATACCATAGCCTAAATTGGCTTAAATCAATGCCCGTTGCATCCTGCATAGCTTGAACGAAATCATCGCAAGTGACCGCTTGACCATCAAAACGAGCAAAGTAAAGATCCATACCTTTTCTAAAACCATCCGCCCCAAGAAGTGTGTGCATCATGCGAATCACTTCGGCGCCCTTATCGTACACCGTTACCGTATAGAAGTTGTTCATCTCGATAACTTCTTCTGGGCGTATAGGATGAGCCATGGCACTGGCATCTTCTGCAAACTGATGTTCACGAATTATCTGTACATTCTTAATGCGGTTGAACACAGGCGATGACATATCAGCACTGAACTGCTGATCGCGAAATACCGTTAAGCCTTCTTTTAGACTTAACTGGAACCAATCTCGACAAGTAACGCGGTTGCCTGTCCAGTTATGAAAATACTCATGCCCAATAACGGCTTCAATATTGAAAAAATCATCATCTGTCGCGGACTCTGCGTCAGCCAACACAAATTTACTGTTGAACACGTTCAGGCCTTTGTTTTCCATAGCCCCCATGTTGAAGAAATCCACAGCAACCACCATGTAAATGTCCAGATCGTATTCTAAGCCAAACACCTGCTCGTCCCACGCCATGGCTTTTTTTAGAGACGCTATTGCGTGATGACCTTTATCCAGTGCGCCTTTATCCACGTACAACTCCAACGCAACATTACGCCCACTTTGAGTCATAAAATTGTCGGTGAGCAAGTCGAAATCCCCCGCGACCAAGGCAAATAAATAACTGGGTTTATTGAAAGGGTCTTGCCATTTCACCCAATGACGACCGTCTTCAAGTTGGCCTTTGTCAATCTGATTGCCGTTGGAAAGCAAATGTGGGTAACGCGCCTTATCGGCATAAATCGTCACATCATATTTTGCCAATACATCTGGGCGGTCTAGAAAATAGGTGATTTTTCGAAAGCCTTCGGCCTCGCACTGAGTGCAATATGCTCCGGCAGAAAAGTACAGCCCTTCCAAGGTTTTATTGGCCTCGGGGTTAATGACTGTTTCCACACACAAGGTAAATTCGTCTTCCGTGGTTGGGATTGTCAGCTGTTCACTGTTCACGTCGTAATCGCTGATTAAGTTGTCGTTAAGCACGACTTTAATCAGAGTAATGCTTTCACCGTCTAACACTAACGGGCGATTGTGCTCGCCATTTCGGCTGAATTGGCAGGTGGTAATTACCCGTGTTTTTTGAATGTCGAGGTGAAAAACCATATCGACGTGGCTAATCAAAAAATCGGGCTGTTGATAATCACTGCGTTTTTTAGCAATAGGAGATGAAACCGACATAGTATCCTCTTAATATGAGCTATAAGGCTAATATACCGTTTGATGCATGAGCACAAAGCTTTTGCCTCACCCCATCAAACGGCATCACTTAGTCTGCTATTAGATTTTTGTCTGGGTAGCTTGATGCACTGGCACTTGTTCGTCGCCGACTTCAACCGCTACTTCAGGAATAGGAATACGCAATATTTTCACCCCAAGATAAGCGTAAATAACCGCCAGTATTGGGTTAATCAAATTAAAAAACGTATACATAAAATAATCAAAAGGATGCACAAGCAGTACGCCTTGCATATACGCACCACAGGTATTCCAGGGTATGAGTGGTGAGGTAATTGTGCCGCCATCCTCTAAACTGCGAGATAAATTTAACTGATGTAAACCACGTTTAGCATATTCTTCTTTATACATACGACCTGGCATCACAATAGAAATATACTGATCAGCAGTGATTATATTGGTGCCGATACAGGTCAGAATAGTACGACTAATCATACTGCCAGCAGATTTCGCACCACGCAAAAACAACGCAACTACCGCTTTTAATAAACCAGTACGCTCGAGTACCGCACCAAAACTCATAGCGCAGATAATCAGCCAAATGGTATTTAGCATGCTAGACATACCACCGCGACTAAGTAGCGCATTTAGATTTTCATCGGCAGTGTTAAATGCAACACCATCAAATAATGAGGTCCACACTACAGACGCGACACCCAATACGCCCTGTTGGCTTTCATCTAACATGCTCTGTATGACATCAGGTTGAAACATCACTGCCCACAAACCACCTAGCAAAGCACCAATGGCCACCGCTGGAAAAGCAGGCATTTTTTTAATGGCTAAGGTCAATAGAGCGACCAAAGGCACCAGCATCATCCAGCTGATATTAAACTCTTGAGCAAGTAAGGTTTGCATTTGTTCGATGTTGCTCGATGTGTCTGACTCAGCGCCAGAAAAACCAATAATTGTGAACAGTATCAAGGCGATGACAAAACTAGGGACGGTCGTCCACAGCATGTAGCGGATATGCTCGAATAGTTCGGTTCCAGCTACAGCTGGCGCAAGGTTGGTAGTTTCCGACAAAGGCGATATTTTATCCCCGAAATAAGCGCCCGATATAACGGCACCTGCGGTTACCGCATCAGACATGCCCATTCCTGACGCCACGCCCATTAGTGCTACACCCACAGTTGCAGCTGTAGTCCAAGAACTGCCGATACTCATGGCCACAATGGCACATATCAAACAAGTAGCGGCGTAAAAGAATGAGGGGTTTAAAAGTTCTAAACCGAAATAGATAAGCGTTGGTACTGTGCCAGATAACATCCACGTCCCGATGAGTGCACCTACGGCTAATAGGATCAGTATCGCCCCAAGGGACAATGAAATCCCTTTTACGATTCCTTGCTCAATTTCCGTCCAGGTGTAGCCGTTTTTCAAACCAATAACAGCTGCAACGCCCATAGAAAACAGTAAGGCAATTTGATTCGGGCCAAACGATGAGTTATCAGAAAACAAAAATACCGAAGTACTCAATAATATCACTAGAACCACTAATGGAATAAGGGCATCTAATAAACTTGGCTCTTTCTTTTGTTTTATTGTTGTATTTTCCATCTTTAGAAATCCAAAATATTAAGTGAACGGATGAACATGAAAAGGATGATAACCGGACACACGAACTTCAGATACCAAGGCCAAATTTTCCAGAAAAAGCTGTGCTCAGCTTGATCATTACCGTGCTTTATTTCGGCCAGGATCTGATCTCGTTTCCATACCCAGCCAACAAAAATACTCAGCGCTAAGCCAAGCAAAGGCTGGCTATACTCAGTGGTAACAGATATCACCAGCCCAAACAGCGCACCAAAATTGAAAATAATGGTACTGCTCATAATGAAGATAATGATCCCCAGCAGCCAAACGGCTTTTTTACGGGCTAGTCCTTTACTTTCAACGACGTAAGCAACGGGCACTTCGAGCATTGAAATAGAAGAGGTTAATGCAGCTATGACCATTAACGCAAAAAAAGCGAAAGCGACAAAGTAACCTACCACACCCATCGTATTAAAGAGTGCTGGCAACACGGTAAAAATAAGACTGTCACCGGCGATAAGCTCGCCATTTTCAGAAAATATTTGTACGCCATTATTTAGGGCTACGTACATTGCCGGAATGATCAACATGCCAGCCAAAATCGCAACACCAATATCAACTAGTGCGACGGATGCGCCAAGCACAGGTAAGTTCTCATTTTTACTCACATAAGAGCCGTAAACCAGCATGGTGCCCACGCCTAGAGACATAGAAAAGAATGCTTGTCCCATGGCACTAATAAGCAATTCAGCATTTAAAATGGCACTAAAATCTGGCACTAAATAGGCTTTCCAGCCATCCATCGCCCCGTCCAAAGTGGCTACATAGCCAATTAACAGTAAGATAATCAAAATTAAGGTGGGCATTAATCTTACTGACCAGCGCTCAATACCATCGCTAACACCACCGACGACAATGGAAGCGGTTAACGCAATAAAGAGACCACAAAAGATTAAGCTGCGGCCAGTAGATGAGCCAGTAAGCCATTGAGATGCCTCGTCCAGGCCAATAATTTGCGTGAAGGATTCGAAGAAATAACTGATCATCCAACCGGCAACAATGGCATAAAAGGCGAGGATCATAGAAACCGTAACAAAGCCCCAAACACCCGTTGCTCGGCCAATATTGCTGTTCGATATTTTGCCTAGAGCGTCCACCATATTTGCGCGCGTTGCACGGCCAATAATCAGCTCGGCCATCAAAACCGGATAAGCCAACACAAACGCCAGTAAAATGTATACGAGTACAAACGCTGCACCGCCATTACTGGCTACTTGAGTCGGAAACCCCCAAATATTACCTAAACCAACAGCTGACCCTGCGGCTGCTAGCACAAAACCTATACGAGATGAAAATTCTCCGCGTGCACTCATCAATCACCTTTATCATTATTGTAGTTTTTATGAGGTTTATTATTTTTATCAGCACTGGCGAATTAGAACGCCTACATATCAAGCTGATATTTATATTTTATTTGCCGTTAGTTTATCGGTTTGGTTGGTACCATGCTATTAGAAAAGCAACACAAACAAAAAAGGGGCTAGATTTACTAGCCCCTCAAGATCGTTTTACGCTTATTGTGCGTGAATGGCGTACTTACCTGTGCCCAGCAAATCATAAGTAATGTTTGCTGCTTCATCTAAGAAAGGGTCAATCTCAGGTTGGTCTTCAGGTAAATCATCTAACGTTTTTACCGGCTCTAAACCTTGACGAGCAAGACGCTCATTGGCGCGTTTTAGGCGTTTTGCGTCACGCTCTTCGCGCTCTTTGATCCGCTCTGACTCTACCAAAGAAAGGGTTTTATCATCTTCTTTGCTTTTGTACTGAGCGATATCTTCAAAAATATAAGCAAATTCAGGATCCGCTTTCACGCGTTTTTCATGCATTTCACTCAATTGTTTAGCTGCTTGTGATGTATCACCAAACGTAGAGTAAGTTGCGCGTTTAATGCTATCCCAAGGTAATGCGTTTTCTTCTTGGCTTTCACCCCAGTCTTTAGGATCAATCGCCGAAGGAAACAACACGTCAGGCACCACGCCCTGATGCTGCGTACTACCGCCATCAATGCGGTAAAACTTTGCAATGGTAAATTGCACACTGCCTAACGGATTTTCATATAAATCGTAAATGCGCCCTAAACCACGATGCTGCTGTACTGTGCCTTTGCCGAACGTTTGTTCACCCAAAATCAAAGCGCGGCTGTAGTCTTGCATCGCCGCTGCGAAAATTTCAGAGGCGGACGCGCTGTATCTATCAACCAGTACCGTAAGCGGGCCATCATAATAGGTTTTACCATCAACATCTTGTTCAACACGTACGCGCCCTGCACCGTCACGAATTTGTACTACTGGGCCTTTATCGATAAACAACCCGGTTAACAGGGTTGCTTCTGTTAAGGAGCCTCCGCCATTACCGCGCAAATCAACTATTACGCCTTCTACTTTCTGCTCTTTTAAGCTTTCGAGTTCTTTACGAACATCAACACTCAAATTGTTGTAGAAAGAAGGAATAGTGATAACACCGAGTTTTTCACCTTTATGCGGGCCAGTTTCAGGAACATACACTTCAGACTTAGCGGCTCTGTCTTCTAGTTTAATTTTATCTCTGGTCAAACTTACCACTTCAGGAACCGTGCTTTCTGAATCGCCTTTCTCTATTTGAAGGCGAACCACACTCCCCTTTGGCCCTTTGATCAGTTCAACGACTTCATCTAAGCGCCAACCAATAACATCAACAAAGTCTTCGTCATCTTGAGCGACGCCGACAATTTTATCTTCTGGCTTAATTTTTTTCGATAAATCAGCCGGACCACCAGGCACAACACTGCGGATCACGGTGAAATCATCTTCACTTAGCAATACCGCACCAATGCCCTCGAATGACAAATTCATTTCCATTTGGAAGCGCTCTGCATTACGTGGTGACAAATAACTGGTATGCGCTTCAATACTGCGCGCAAAAGAATTCATCAACGTTTGAAACACATCTTCGCTGGTAGTTTGCTTTAAGCGTTTAATGGCGCGTTCATAGCGCTTAGTTAACAACTCTTGGATCTTCGGCCATTCTTTATCGGCTAACTTCAAATTTAAGGCGTCATACTTTACGCGCTCGCGCCATAGTTCATCTAATTCAGCGGTGTTTTTTGGCCAAGCAGCTTCTTCTCGATCAAAAGTGAAGGTGTCACCCTTCTTTTCAAAATCGAATTCTTTATCCAACAACGTCAATGCATACTCATATCGTTCAATACGGCGCTGCATATTTAATTGATAAATCTGATAGGCGACATCTAAGTCCCCCATCTCGATGGCTTCATCAAAATGATCTTGCTCTGCTTTGAATTTTTCAACATCAGCATTCAAAAACACGTTTCGGTTGATATCAAGAGAACGCATGTAGCGATCGAATACTTTCTCTGACAGCGCATCATCTAATGTGATCGGCTTATAGTGCGAGCGCAAGAAATTAGATGAAATGCGTTTAACCGACACTGCATGTTGCGATTCCTGTTTGAGAACAGGAATTTCGTCGACACTTTCTGCGTGCGTGACCGCAAGGGCCACCGAGCTAAATGCAAAAAGTGCTGATACAGCGGTAACGCGAATTGAATTGATCATTAAACTACCTCTTAGAACGGGCCAACCTCAAGTTATCTACTTGAACCTTTACCACCATACCTGTATCAAGCTGAACTTGAACACCATCTTTACTCACATCAGTGATTGTAGCAGGCATAGGCGATTTACCTATTTTTACGGTAACGGAAGTTCCCGCGACTAATTGCTCTGCTGATAGTTTCTCTGGGGGTGGTAACTTAGCTTTTGGCTTCACATTATCCTGATTAGTTCCCTTGGGCGAGGATTTAAATGCAGGAACTGTCTTGGATTTGTAACTTTTCTTTGCACCAGGCTTGGCAGCATTCTGCGCTTTGCGCTTTTCCGCAACCTTCGCTTTGCTTTCTTCAAGCTGCGCTTGGGCGTGGTCTGCATGCTCTTTCTCAATAGGAGCAGCCTGCTGACCGTCAAGATCGACACGAAAGGCACCTTCTTTCACGCTATGCAAATAACGCCAGCTATTTGTATAGTGTCTAAGAGAAGAACGAAGCAATGTCTTGCTTACACGCTCTTCTTCTTCAAGGCGCTGAGCTAAATCTTGGAAAATGCCAATTTTTAGCGGCTTCGCATCCCCTGTCACGCTAAAGCATGCAGGAAACGACTCACTTAAAAAATTGATGACTTCTTTACTGTTTGAAAACTTTTGAGGATTATCCATTAAATATTCTAGTTGTGTGTAGTTAGCGGGGTTCTTGATGCTCATCATCCCAAGTTGACAATAGTTGGTCAACCCAATCAAATAAATCATCATCGTCTATGTCAAGTAAATGACTGTCGTTACGCCAGTTTTCCCAAATATATTGGATCATATTTTCCAAACTGACGGTCTCAATATCTTCATCTGCGTTGTCGTAAAGCATATGCAACAACGAGTTGAAGCGATCCATCGCTTCTTCGGCATTATCCTCCCAAAACTCCATATCGTCTAGGGTGGCGAGTGCCACATGAATGTCGATAGAATTTTTCATGCAATTGCATCTTGCAATATGTTGACCAAGTTTTGCAAACCGGTCATGTCATCTTGGTCGAATCGCCCCGTGTGAGGGCTATCAAGATCCATTACCCCGAGCAATTGGCCGCTTTGATAAACAGGCAACACTGCTTCTGCGTTAGAGTCAGCGTCACATGCTATATGCCCGTCAAACGCATGCACATCATGAATGCACTGGGACAACCCTGTTTCTGCGGCTTTACCACACACACCGCGTCCCATTGGAATGCGGATGCAGGCAGGCTTACCTTGAAACGGTCCTAACACCAATTCATTGTCTTTAAGTAAATAAAAACCAGCCCAATTAAGCCCTGGTAAACGCATATACATCAGCGCACTCAAATTGGCTAAATTCGCAATTAAATCTTTTTCACCGGCCATCAAAGCCTGCGCTTGCTGTGCGACCTCTTGGTAAAGGTCTGTTTTACTTAATGTCACGTGTTATGCACCAATAAACAATGAAAATAATACCTAAGGGCTCGATATGGCGCTCAAGTTAACTGGATCAAGTTCAAATATAAAGAAAATTAGGGATATTTTTAGGATTAACGGTATATTTATTAAAATCGTTCAATTAACTACCTGTTGTAAAGGGGGACCTTAAGGCGAAAGACCCACAACTGTTGCTATATCGCTACTTTTCGCGCTCTTAAAAATTCACTCATATAAAACACAAAAGGCGCCGCAGCGCCTTCTAATTAAAATACATGTTGATTTTATTCAGCTTTGTAGCTGTCGTGGCATCCTTTGCAACTCTTCAACACACTACCGATAGCCGCTTTATATGCACTTTCATCGCCCTTCATGGCGGCCGATTTTAGGCCCTGCGAGGCTTCAGTTAACGCGTCTACTTTGGTAGCAAAATCTGCACGATTTTGCCAAATTTTAGGCAATGCTTCTGTTTCAATGTCAAAACTAGATGTATCTAAGGCAAAGTAGTCGTCCATCATTAGAGACAATTGCTCTAAACGAGTGGCGTTCGTTTCTATGGTTTGCGTATCCATTGGGATAGCGCCTTTGGCCATAGCGCCTAAAGCACCTACATTACTGCGCACGAGTTGCAACAATGCTTGGCGAAATTGGGCCGCACTTTTGGCTTGTTTCTCTGAGCTGGCTTCTTGAGCAGACACACCCGCAGTTAACAACATTGTACTGGCTACTGCACTTATTAGTAATTTTTTCATAGTCCCTCGCGTGTTCGATGTTTTGGTTTATTAATGCTCTTCGACATAACAACTTTGTCATTACATAAAATCATTAGCAATAAACCTGCCTGATTGATACAAGATGGTTTGATATAAATATTATGTTGCGCCATGAACCGTACCCTAGGTCCTTGAAATACGGAATGTTAAAGCAATACGCAACTTTTGTAGGCTACCAAAAACACGCGCTGAATACATGCAAATTTACCCTAATATCCCTTTATAACGATCAACACCGACTCAATAGACAACAAAAAAGCCGCTTTGCAGCGGCTTTCAACATTTCAATAGCGGTGTAAAAGGCCTTGGGGCTAGTTAGTTAAGTCATCAAAGAACTTTTTAACACCGTCAAAGAAGCCGCTCTCTTTCGGACGATTCTTAGCGGTTTCTTTACCTTTACCCATTGATTCTTCGAGTTCTTCCAGCAATTCTTTCTGACGGCTATTCAAGTTTACCGGGGTTTCAATAACCACTTTGCAGATCAAGTCACCGACGCTACCACTGCGTACAGATTTCACACCCTTGTTACGCAGACGGAACATTTTACCGGTTTGCGTTTCTGGTGTGACCTTTAATTTAACTTTGCCTTCAAGAGTTGGAACTTCAATTTCCCCACCGATAGCGGCACGAGTGAAACTAAGTGGCACTTCGCAGTACAGGTTATTACCGTCGCGTTCAAAGATCTTATGCTGCTTAACATGGACTTGAACGTATAAATCGCCTGCTGGTGCACCGTTCTCACCTGCCTCACCTTCGTTTGAAAGACGAATACGGTCACCGGTATCTACCCCCGCTGGCACTTTTACAGACAAGGTTTTGGTTTTCTCAACACGTCCTTGACCGTGACATTTATTACACGGATCAGTGATAATTTTACCTTTACCACCACAGGTTGGACACGCTTGCTGAACGGCAAAGAAACCTTGACGCATTTGTACTTGGCCTTGGCCATGACAAGTCGTACACGTTTTCGCGCTTGAACCTTTTTTAGCGCCTGAACCATCACAGGTATCGCATTCAGCCAAGGTAGGTACACGTATTTCAACGCTTTTCCCGCGAACAGCTTCTTCTAGGCTCAGCTCAAGATTGTATCGCAAATCGGAACCACGAGCAGCACGCGACTGACGACCGCCACCACGACCACCGCCGAATATATCGCCAAATACATCGCCAAAAATGTCGCCAAAATCACCCGCACCATGACCGCCACCATGTCCGCGATTCGGATCGACGCCCGCATGGCCATACTGGTCGTACGCCGCACGTTTTTGCGAGTCGGTGAGAATTTCATAAGCTTCTTGCACTTCTTTGAATTTCTCTTCCATGGCTTTGTCACCCTGAGTTCTATCCGGGTGATATTTCATAGCAAGGCGCTTGTAAGCCTTTTTTATATCGCGCTCGGCAGCCGACTTCTCGACACCCAACACTTCATAATAATCTCGCTTCGACATATAGCTTGTTTATCCTGATATTTGTAGTCAATAACGCTGACTACCTATTCTTCTATTACAATTTCATACCTTGTCTGGTGTTTGGTGATAACCAAAACACATAAGGTTATGAAACAAACGCGGGCGCTATGAATTAACTCCATGCGCCCGAGCTTGCCCTTACGTCATCACGACGCTCGGGCTGATGTAGTCAACAAAATTACTTTTTGTCGTCTTTTACTTCTTCGAACTCGGCATCAACAACGTCATCGTCTTGCTTAGCAGAAGCGTCTTCTGGTTGGCCTTCCGCACCGGCAGCTGCCTGCTGTGCTTGCGCCACTTCCATCAACTTCGCAGAAGCTTGAATCAACTCTTGAGTTTTTGACTCAATAGCTTCTTTCTCGCCTGCTTTTACGGCTTCTTCAAGAGCAACAACAGCAGCTTCGATTTCTGCTTTATCTTCATCAGACAACGCATCACCAGCTTCTTCCACTTGCTTACGCGTACCGTGAATTAGGCCGTCAGCTTGGTTACGTGCTTGAACCATTTCTTCGAACTGCTTATCCGCTTCTTTGTTCGCTTCAGCGTCCTGTACCATTTTTTCAACTTCGTCATCACTCAAGCCAGAAGAAGCCTTGATAGTGATTTTCTGCTCTTTGTTGGTGTCTTTATCTTTAGCAGATACGTGCAAGATACCATCAGCATCGATGTCGAAGGTTACTTCAATTTGTGGCGCGCCGCGCTGTGCTGGGCGAATGCCTTCCAGGTTGAATTGACCAAGAGACTTGTTGCCAGCAGCTTGCTTACGTTCACCTTGAAGTACATGTACAGTTACCGCTGACTGGTTATCTTCAGCTGTAGAGAAGGTTTGAGACTTCTTAGTCGGTACGGTTGTGTTCTTCTCGATCAAGGCCGTCATTACGCCGCCCATTGTTTCGATACCTAGCGATAAAGGTGTTACGTCAAGTAGCAATACGTCTTTAACATCACCAGACAATACGCCACCTTGAATCGCTGCACCTACCGCGACTGCTTCGTCAGGGTTAACATCTTTTCTTGGCTCTTTACCGAAGAATTCAGTTACGTATTTCTGCACTAGAGGCATGCGCGTTTGACCACCAACCAAAATAATATCGTTGATATCACCTACTGATAAGTCAGCATCCGCAAGCGCTTGTTTTAATGGCTCAAGGGTCGCTTTAACCATTTTCTCTACAAGTGACTCAAGTTTTGCACGAGTAAGTTTAATGGTTAAGTGCTTAGGACCAGACGCATCAGCAGTAATGTATGGCAAGTTCACTTCAGTTTGCTGCGCAGAAGACAATTCAATCTTCGCTTTCTCGCCAGCTTCTTTAAGACGCTGCATCGCTAATGGATCTTTACGTAAATCCATGCCTGAGTCTTTCTTGAACTCTTCTACCAAGTAGTTGATAACTTGGTTATCAAAATCTTCACCACCTAGGTGCGTGTCGCCATTAGTCGCAAGTACTTCAAATGTATGCTCGCCGTCAGCTTCGTCGATTTCAATGATAGAGATATCGAATGTACCACCACCTAAATCGTATACTGCAACAACACTGTCGCCTTTTTTCTTGTCCATACCGTATGCAAGTGCAGCGGCTGTTGGCTCGTTGATAATACGTTTCACTTCAAGACCAGCGATACGGCCTGCATCTTTGGTTGCCTGACGCTGTGAATCGTTGAAGTATGCAGGAACGGTGATAACCGCTGCTGTTACTTCTTCACCAAGGTAATCTTCAGCTGTCTTTTTCATCTTTTTCAAAACTTCAGCAGAGATTTGCGGTGGAGCTAATTTTTCGTCTTTCGCTTGAACCCAAGCATCACCATTGTCTGCTTTGATGATATCAAAAGGCATGATGTCGATATCACGCTGTACTTCTTTATCTTCAAAACGACGACCGATAAGACGCTTAATTGCGAACAAGGTATTTTTAGGGTTAGTGATCGCCTGACGTTTTGCAGGTTGTCCCACTAATGTTTCACCATCTTGTGTATAAGCGATGATCGAGGGAGTTGTGCGATCGCCCTCGGCGTTTTCGATTACTTTTGCTTTTTCACCATCAAGTACAGCAACACAAGAGTTAGTTGTACCTAAATCGATTCCAATGATTCTACCCATTAGTTTTTCTCCAAATTTGTTTAATAATGCCTGTACACTTTGTGGGGTTATTTCGTCAGTTTTCAATTAGCTAATTGAAAAAACTCCCCATTTTTGTGAATATTTTTCGTATTTTTAATTAAAGCCTACGAATTATGCTTGGGTATCCACGCCGCCTTCAGGAGCACGGGATACCATCACCATTGCTGGACGTAAAAGACGACCATTTAATTCGTAACCTTTTTGCATTACTGCCATTACTGTATTAGCAGGCAATTCTGCGTTTTCTTGCATCGACATAGCCTGATGCTGTTCTGGATTAAAAGTTTCTCCCTGTGGATCGATAACTTTCATTCCGAATTTTTCAATGCTGCTCACAAATGATTTGAGGGTAATGTCCACGCCTTCAATCACAGGTTTAATCGCTTCGTTTTCTTTGTCCGCCACTTGTAATGCACGCTCTAAGTTGTCTGCTACTGGTAACAGCTCTGATGCGAACTTCTCCAGGGCAAACTTACGCGCTTTATCAACTTCACCTTCAGCACGTTTACGTACGTTGTCGGCATCGGCGATGGCGCGCATAACTGAGTCTTTTTGTGCAGCTAACGTGGCTTCCGATGCGGCTAATGCTGCTTCAAGCTCAAGAATTCGTGCTTGCTCAGCGCTTAACTCTTCAACCTCTGCATCTGCTTGTTCCGCAGTGGCGTCGATCGCGGCTTCATTGACCGGCTGGGCTTCATCTTTTTGAGCTTGCTCTTCGTTACTCATTTTTCACTCCGTTCTTAGATATCACATTAAAGCTAAATTCGATTGCAGCTATTAATGGGGTTGCTTTAAAGCTCTTCAAGGGTCTTTTTTCGATGTTTTAAAAAAATTGTGTCTAAAGATTGCGCCTGATCAATAAAAATACGCTCTTTTACATGAACGGTGTTCGAGATAGAGTATTGATATAATAATAAATGCGAATACCTATGTTTAGTGTCTTGTCCTTAATGGCCATCGTGGTTGGCTACTTACTGATTTTGTTTTTGTTGGCCTTTTGGGGTGATAAGCGCGCAAAAGCCAATCAGCAACATCCATATATATATAGCTTGGCGCTGGGTGTTCATTGCACGTCCTGGGCATTTTTCGGTACCACCACACAAGCCGCACACTATGGCTGGGCATTTATTCCTACTTATATGGGTGTGATTTGTGTTTTCTTATTTGCTCACCCTATCCTTCGCCGCGTTGCCAACGTATGTCACCAGCACAATATAAGCTCCCTCGCTGATTTTATTAGTTTGCGTTACGACAAATCTCACTTCTTGGCGGCCCTTGTCACGCTGCTGTGTTTTATTGGCGTTGTGCCTTATATCGCGTTGCAATTAGATGCCGTGACCGGCGGTATTCGCGTGGTAACCGGGGCTGATAATCTATGGCCTGACGGCGTCGGGTTTTATGTGGCGTTATTAATGGCGATTTTCGCTGTGTTGTTCGGTACTCGCTCCCTCAACCTCACCGATAAACATCCAGGTTTAATGCTCACGGTGGCGTTTGAATCTGTGGTGAAATTAGCAGGTTTGGTGATTGTAGGTTTGTTCGTTTGTTACAGTTTATTTGACGGTGTATTTGACTTGTTAGGAAAAGCACAGTTACACGAACGCGCGAGCGACACAATCAACGCAGATTCGGGGGTATGGGTTTACGCCAGCCAAATGCTGCTTGGAGTTTGTTCGATGTTCTGCTTACCCCGGCAATTTCATATCAATTTTATCGAAAACAATGGTGACAAAGAAATCACCACTGCCCGCTGGCTGTTCCCTTTATATTTATTGGGCATGACCTTATTCGTACTTCCGATTGCACTAGCCGGGCACATGCTCTTCCCTGATGGCCATGTCAGCACAGATACTTACGCCCTTGCCTTACCAGTTGCGTCAGGAAATGCTTGGATCACTATTATCGCCTTCATTGGCGGGCTCGCAGCAGCGACCAGCATGATCATAGTCGCCACCCTTGCTATGGGCGTGATGATATCTAATAACATCGCCACCCCATTGTGGTTAACCCTGCAATTGCGTACCCAGCAACGACATCGCTTAAAACCCAGTAGCATATTGCTTATTCGGCGCGCCACTGTGCTGGTCGTATTAGGGGTGGCGTATTTTTATCACGTTAACATCAGTCAATCAGCATCTTTGGTACAAAGTGGTGTTATTGCGATAGCGCTGTTGTCGCAAACATTTCCTATCCTCTTACTCGGTTTATATTGGAAACGCGGCACTAGGTTGGCCGCGCAGCTGGCCCTCACCAGTGGTGCTTTATGCTGGGCGTATTGGTTATTGTGGCCCAGTATTACCGCAAGCTATTATTTCAACGATGCCCCCTCAGACATTCAACTTGCCCAAGGGTTTGTGTTCAGTTTAGGGGTGAATATTGCGTGTTTTTTCTTGGTGTCTTTTATCCAAGGTATACGCACCCAGAACACAGCACACGATGCCATTACTCACAATACCCAACCTTTTGGTCACGCGGTAAAAGTATCAAATCTTCTGACCATTACAGAAAAAGTATGGGGGGCTGAGCGCCACCAAGCATTACTGGATAAACTCACTCCTGTTCAACTTGCTGGCTACGCTAGCCCGAAGCTTTTGTCTACGATTGAGAGCGAACTTGCAGGGCAAGTAGGCAGTGCCAGTGCGCGTATTTTACTTTCTGCCATTGGCGAGAAGCGCGATGTTGAGCTGTCAGAGCTTGTAGAATTAGTTGAAGAGGCCAGCCAAACCTTTCAGTTTAATCATGAGTTACTGCAATCGTCAGTGGAGAATATTCAACAAGGCATAGTCGTGCTTGACCGGGAGCTGAATTTGCTTGCTTGGAATCAGCGTTATGTTGAGCTGTTCAATTACCCCAGAGGCTTTGTGCAAGTGGGTATGTCCATTCACCAGTTGCTTGAATTCAACGCCAAACGAGGTCTATTTGGGCATAACGCCGACACGGGGCAAAGCAATATAGAAATGGAAATTGAAAAACGTGTTGCCTTTATGCAATCAGGCAGCGCGTATAAGTATGTTCGTCATCAACAAAATGGTCAGGTTATTGAGCTTAATGGTCGCCCGTTACCGGGCGGCGGTTTTGTTACCACCTACAGTGACATTACAGAATACATTAATATTCAGCAGCAACTCGAGCAGGCTAAAACGAGCTTGGAATCACGGGTTCAAGAACGCACTGAGCAGTTACAAATTGCCAACATTGACCTTGAGAAAGCGCGCCGTGAAGCGGAAAGTGCTAACGAGAGTAAAACAAAATTTTTGGCTGCTGCCGGTCATGATCTTATGCAGCCCTTTAATGCGGCATCCTTATTTGCCGCCATGCTTAAACAGAAATCCCCCCCAGGAGAAATGGCAGAGATGAGCTCGAATCTCGTCGATTCACTGAGTAATGCCGAGTCCCTTTTGTCGATGTTACTTGATATGACGCGCCTTGAATCAGGGGCGTTGACGCCGCATGTACAAATCTTTTCTTTAGACAGTATTTTGCGTCCCATGCTTAACGAATTTTCTGTACTTGCTGAGCAAAAAAAATTACGCGTAACCTATGTAAGCACTAGTTTATGGGTAATATCAGATCCCAAGTTGCTAAGAAGAATAATACAAAACCTATTATCAAATGCGATACGATATACCGATTCTGGGCGTATATTAGTGGGTGCAAAACGGCAAAATGGCTTCGCACGAATATGTGTTATGGACACCGGCGCTGGGATTGCCAAAGACAAACAACAAGAGATATTTCTGGAGTTTCATCAGTTAGACAGCAACCCTAGTGCACAGGGTTTGGGGCTGGGTTTAACCATTGTCGAGCGTATCAGTGCACTACTCAATCACCCTGTGACCTTACACTCTACATTAGGCAAAGGTACGTCATTTGATATTGCCGTGCCAATCGGGGTTAAACAAAATAACTCCCCTCAAACAGCAACCCGTGGAAACAATGATATTAACCTACCGCTACATAACAAACGTGTATTGATTGTTGATAATGAACCTCAGATCTTAGACGCGCTTCAACGGTTATTAGTTGATTGGGGCGCAACCGTGATTGCAGCAAAAGATACCAAGAGTGCACTGCAAATACTCAATCAGCCCATTGATTTGATGATACTTGATTACCAACTTGACCATGGTGAAACCGGTATTGATGTGGCCCGCGCTATTAGGCAAGCATTTAATGAGGAAGATGGCTCACTGCTCCCCACTATTCTTAACTCTGCGCGCCAAGATGAGCAAATTAGGCAACAAGCGATTGATGAGCAAATGCATTATTTACCGAAACCGCTTAAACCGCTCGCTTTGAAAAGACTGATTAAACAGCTTCTCTCTAAAAAATAGTTGTTTATACTTTAGCGACGCACGAGCAGAGTAGCTAACGTTAGCCACCGATTATGAAAAACACTTCTGCTACGCCGCAGGTGCTGAGCAAATGATGAATGCGCTCAAGCGCCACACCCATCATCAACGTCTGCGGGGAATGACCAAAGCGAAAGAGCTGCTAAAGCGCGCCTAAATCAATTTCGAACATTGCATATTATGCATATATTGTAGCCTACTCCCCTGCCTGAAAATTGACCTTGCGCTGCGTTTTCTCCGTCAATGCTCAATATTTCAGAAATAATTATCAATCACTCAGATCAAAAAGTGCCTTAACGCATGTTTAGGGTAATTCCCCCCTCTAAGCAAACGAGCTTTTTATACGATTTTAAAGATGGCTGTCTTTGTTAGTACCCAGTTGCGATACAAGTTCTGGATTATCATCCGCACCCAAGTGTAAAAACACAAATGATAGTGTTAGTTCTTTAACCTTCTTTGGAAACGAAATTAATACATCATTACCAACTTCAGTTTTTGTAATTTTGACTTGAATAAGTGTCGCATAACTCTCATTCCAAGACCGTTGCATTTCTCCAGTTATCAGGCATGTCGAAGCTGGTACTTGAAAGCTAATAAAGAGCAAAAAATAAAACAACCTCATATTTTTACTCTCCTAAGACATAACTTCCAAATATGGGGCGCAGACATGTGTGCAAAAATGGCGAAGCCGCGCACATGTTTGCGTCCCAGCGAGCGATAGCGAGTGCCATAATTTGTTTGTTATGCATCAAAAACCCCAAACAACCTAATGTAGTTCTTTTTGTAGATACTAACGGTAATAAATGGGCGAACCAAGCCTGCATTAATTAGTGTTGGGAGAAGGGCAACAATAGCGAAAAAGGCTAAGGGGTCGAAATGGATAGAGAAGCTAGCAATGGCGACGGATATATAGGTCACAAATGAGTATGCGTTAAACCATTTAATATTCTTTTTTAAAACTGAAATTTCATTTTCATCGGTATAATCGCTTATGAAAAAGTAAAAGAACAATAAACCAATGAAACCCAGAATAAGGCTCTCTGGCCTTATTTCTGAAATTGCTGCACCGGCAAACGTTGACGCTAAACCCAGCGCGAAAGAATCGGTGTAGGCCATCTTTAAAAGAATAGATAGGTTAACTGGCTCTTTTGAAAGAGGCGCTCGATTCATTATTTACCTTGATGCATAACGCTTCACATATGGGGCGCATACTTGCTGGCTATACTCTGTCTCTTATACACATCTGAC
>OJDH01000194.1_pt1 | contig 43733 bp, 35 predicted proteins | sample 1592761 | NCBI WGS metagenome assembly OJDH01 (sample SAMN05416855, study PRJEB24817) | seawater metagenome | isolation source: Sea water | place: Canada:Atlantic | collected 2013-11
GGGGCATAAATCAGTTTCAAATCCCAACAAGTAAAGCCAAATCGAAGAGACTTATGAACAGGTGTAGATACGGCTGCGAGCTTCCAAAACAGGGACGTTTTGGTAGAGCCCACATGGATGTGCTTGCGGCGTCTCGCAGAAGTGTCTACACATAAGCCTGCGGCAGGCAATAAACAGCAATGAAGATGCGACCTTCAACAAACTAGCCAATACCGAACTAGCCAGAATCTAAATAAGAAAATGTAATCAACCTTCATTCGAAGGTTAGTCAACTTTGAGGCATAAATGAGTTTCGAAATCCAAGTAAAGCCAAATCGAAGAGATAGATGAACAGGTGTGGTGAGAACAAGCTTTTGCCTTTTAGTTAAACAATCCAAACAAAGACTATTCACCACTGAGGACACAGAGAAGTGCAAAAACATAGTGCAGTATCAGAAGCCAAATCGAAGAGAGGCTTTCTCTTCAAGCCATGGGTGTCGATGGGGGGGCCAGAATACGCTGGTTAAACCTCTTTGGCTGTTCGATTAAGTATTTATAGAAATAAGTAATCTAATCGTAGTTTCAATACGTATAGGTTACCAAACAAGCCAAATGAGAAAGAAAATGTTTTCTATCTTTAAATCAAATCCGACAAAAAAATTAGAAAAAATTTATGCTTTGAAGCTTGAGAAAGCGATGTATGCGCAGCGGAATGGGGATATTAAGAGCTACTCTTTTTTAACCCTTGAAGCAGAGCAGATATACGAAGAGATTTTAGCGATAAAACAGAGTTCGAAAGGGTCATAATCTTTATGCTGTATATCTAAACCATTTAATGCGATTAGCTCTCTTTCGAAGGCTAATGGCATTAGAGGTAGATGGCCAAAGTCAGCAGGCTAAATCAAGAAAATGTAGCTAACCTTCATTCCAAGGTGGGATTATCATGTGCCTCAATGAAGTTCTCTAACTCACGATTGAGGAGGGAGGCATCGCCAAGGTTGAGTTCTAATATGCGTCGAAGATGACTGATGCTATCAACATCAATATGGACACATTTTAGTCCCAAAACGTTACCTGTTCGGTACGTGAGTGTTGCTTCCATTTGTAATTCAATATCAGAGTCTGGAAGGGAGAAACCTAGCATGATTAAGCCTTCGGCTGGGGAGAAGTCCTGCGGCTTTTCTACGAGCACGCCATTTAGGCTTAGGTCGTGAATTTTAGTCGCCCAGATATTATCGCCTTGGCTAAGGTTGGCTTTAGTATCAAATAAAATACGGGAAAACTGGCGCCTCTCATCCATTAGAAATCCTTAAAATACACGTTAATAAACATCATGAAAAATTTACATAGGTAGCTACAAGCATATGCCACTTTGCTATAGGTGTAAAAATTCTATTAGGTAAATTAACGAATGACGGGCAAAAATCATTAAATGTTGGATGAATATCATACAAAAAGGATATTTTACACATTGCTTATATGCAGATATGAAAAAATATGAAAAAATATGAAAAATTGAAGGCAGTTTTAGTGTGGAGAATATAAACCATGGCGTATAACGTATTGGTTGTCGATGATGAATCTGTCATTCGAGCAAGATTAAAAGGGTATTTTGAGAAGGAGGGCTACCGTGTCCATCAGGCTCAAAATGGCGAACAGATGTGGGATGAGTTTAATCGTCAGCATATCGATCTTGTGATACTCGACATTAATCTGCAGGGCATTAACAGCATGACCTCCGGTGTTGATGGGTTAAGTCTGACGCGGGAGCTTCGTAGTCGTTCCGATGTCGGCATCATCTTGGTAACTGGTCGTGATGAAGCCATCGATAAAATCATTGGGCTTGAAATGGGTGCTGATGATTATGTGACTAAACCTTTTGAGCTGCGCGAATTGTTAGTCAGGGTGAAGAATCTTCTCTGGCGTATCTCCCTTGTTCGCAAGGCTGAGAAAGAGATGATTGAGCAACTTGAACAGAAAGATGATGTGATTATATTCGATGGTTATGCACTTGAACTAAACAGCCGAAAACTGCTCCATGGTGAAAATCTTATTAAGTTAACTAAGGCTGAATTTGAGTTATTAGCCGCGTTTGTGCTCCATCCTCAACAGGTGCTGTCTCGTGAGCGCCTCATGCAACAGACCAGCCACAGAAATCAAGATGTGAACGATAGAACCATTGATGTGATCCTTAGAAGGCTGCGTAATAAACTTAACCCTGAGCTTTTTGTGACCGTCCATGGCGAAGGTTATCTATTTTCAGCCAAGGTTGAGGGTTAGTTCACGGTATAGATGGGGTAGAAATCAGGCGGCGCTAAACTTTTATCCAATTTACTTTTGATATTGTGCTGATTTAGGTCCTTGCTAACGATCCCCTCGATCTTAGGTCCGATGTCCCCAGTGATAGGTTCGCCTTCCAAGGTTTTAACGACCACGTCTATTGCAAGCTTGCCCTGTAACACAACGAGATCATCATTACTAAATGCAATTTTGTCTCTGAATAAACCTCTAAGTACGCCTGGAGACAGGTAGCTGCTAACCAGTTTTACCTGATTTTCTAATTTCTTAATGCGTATCTCTCCGATCGCAGCCTCTATGGCGACCGCACTGCCTAAAATGTAATCAGGACTTCGTTCATCGAGTAGATGATGCAGCTGGTCACGGTACAAATTGCGGTTGTTGTCAGTGTGACGGATTGAAGATATGGTTATTTTACTGTCTTTGAGTGCGGCTAAAATACCTTGATCGACCCAATCACTTTCCCCCTGTTTTTCGGGTCCTGTAAGCAGGGATACATCGACCTGCTTTTGGGCATTTAGTGCTGAGTTAGTTGCGAGGTCATTTTTGATAAATTGGCCAGCATTCAAGCCCATCTGATACCAGTTCACCCCAACTCGGGTGGTGATACTTGGACTGTCGGTTCTATTCACCAATGCGATAACTGGCTTAGTGATGGGCTCATGGTAATATGAGAGTAATTTGGGGGAGACAGCCCCGAGTAAAATCGCATCAAAATCACTTTTCAAGCAGTGAGTGAGTTGGCTTAATTGTTTCTTTTTCTCATAATAACTGCCCGCTTCAAATAACTGAAGCGTGATATTAAGCTTGCTAGCTTGTTGGACTAAACCGTAATCTATGCCTATCCAGTAGGCATCTTTAAGGTGCGGAACTAAGGCGCAGATTTTCCATGGTTTACTGGCTTGTTTCAACGGTGTGTAGGTAAGTTGACTGGTCGTTTGAATTTTGGCATTGAAAGGGCTACGTTGCTCTAATGACCAAATTTCTGCATGTACCTGTAAGATAAATAAAAATGGCACCATACAGGCAACCATTGATATTTTTTTGTTGAAAAGCACTTTTTGTTTCCATAAGCCAACGTAGTGTAGATTACATTGTATCAGTCATAGAAGGAATAAGAGTGAGCTCTTTATCACTATCAAGAAAAAGTTTGGTCGGACGATTAATGTTAGCTTTTGGCATCCTGGGCTTACTGTTATTGCTCTTGGTTTCACTTGGCAACATGAGTTTGTACTGGGTTAATCAAGCTGATGCTTACCTCTATGATAAGGCGCTACCAGCATCAGAAGCGGCTAGGGAGTTGGCACAAGCGTCCAATGCGTTGGCTGAAAATGCCCAAGCGTTAGGCAGAGTCGAAGAGGAGCATTTACGTCAGTTTATCGGACGTAATTTGTCGATCAACAGTACTAACATGCTAAGTGCGATTGCTAAGCTTAAAAGCTTGCAGGTTCAAAGTGACTGGCGTCTTGAATTGACCGCTGGTGAGATCATTCATGACTTATCACAACTGGGTAAACAAGTCGGAAAGCGATTGTCTGTCGCTGGGCAGCTAACGGAGCAGGGAGAAGCCTTGGTACTGGCATCGAGTAACAGTATCAAGCTACTTGAAGCCGAATTAGCCGTTGTCGATTCCTCTGTGCTTGCTAAGTTGAGTCTGGCCTACCCAGAGATTGTTGGCGATGTGAGAAGTGCCGAATTGCTGGATACTGTCATAGAATACGATATTGATATTCAAGAACGCCTAAATCGAGCACTGAAACTTATCCATAATATCGCGCTTATTGGCCAGCTGCTTCAATCACCAGAGCAGGAAAGAGGCCTATTGACTGTGCTTACCAGCATGTCAAACAACATGCCGTCTACTTTGTCACCCATCTCCTATCGACCTCTACCGACTCCTCAGACATATATGGATCCCAATGACACGACGTCAGGTTCCATTGTGCAAGTGGATCTGATGGCGCTGGAACTGCTTAAGGGCTTGATCAGAGATCCCGTTCGTGCTGCAGATTTAGAAAGAGAATTTCAGGTGCTACGACGTGTATCTGAAGGGCTTACGATACAAAAGCAATATATCCACTTGATGACAACCCAAAATAAACAGCTGCAGATGCTTTCTAATAAGCTTTATGAGCTAAACCAAGCAGTGGATCAGGCGATGTCGATTCAGCAGCAAGATGCTGAGCAGGCACGCCTTGATTATTTGGAGCGCATAGATTGGGCTAAAGCTGGGCTGATGGGTACAGGCATATTGATGTTGATTGTCATCTTATTTGTTGTCTATCGAGTGATATATAAAGGGATCGCAGTGAGGTTAAATGAGGCCACTTACGCGCTTTCAAGGCTAAGTCTGGGGGATACGCAAGTGGCCATCAACTCCTATGGTGATGATGAGCTAACTGCAATGGCGAGTGCTATTGAGGCCTTCAAGCAAAAAACAGCGCACAATCAAAAACTGCAACTCGAATTAAGAGAGAGTGCCGATGAACTCAGTGAACATAAAGCGGCGCTGGAGATCACCGTCGAAGCCCGCACTGAAGAGTTAGCGATTGCCAATAAACATTTGGATTCAGAAGCGAAGGGGCATGCGCAAGCACGCAATATGGCTGAGGAGGCAAATCAAGCAAAATCTCTCTTTTTAGCGACCATGAGCCATGAGATCCGCACGCCCTTAAATGGCTTATTAGGTACGCTGACTTTACTGGGGCATTCAGAGTTGCCAGTCGCTCAGAAGCAGATGTTAGCGTTATCGCAATACAGCGGCACTTTACTGCAAACGGTACTTAACGATATTTTAGATTTTTCGCGACTAGAGCAAGGTAAGTTAAGCAATGAACCGCGCCCTGTCGCCATCAAAGAACTTCTCGATGATGTGGTTGCTATTATGCTCGCTGGGGCTGGGCTTGCTGGGCTAAACCTAGTGATAGAGTGCTCAAAACTGCCTGATTGGATCAATATTGATGGCCCTAAGTTAAGGCAAGTATTGTTTAACCTTATTGGCAATGGGATTAAGTTTACCCCCGAAGGAGAGGTGAGATTAAAAGTTTGGGTTGATGGCAAAGCGCTGTGTTTCATGGTGATCGATTCGGGAGTGGGGATCAGCGAACAAGCTAAAGAGCACCTGTTTAAAGCCTACAGTGCGCATCTGAATCATGGTCGTTCTCGAGGTACTGGTCTTGGTCTTGCCATCAGTAAAGAGCTGGTGGAGCTGATGTGCCATACGCCTGAGCATGAGAGCGTGATTGAGGATTGTTATCAACCTCTTTGGGTCGAAAGTGAAGTGGGTAAGGGGAGTCGCTTTGGTTTCAGTTTGCCGCTTATTTTTTGCTCTCAAGCGAATGAACATGTTGAGGCACCACAGCGTGAGGTGAATAAAAAACGTATTTTGGTGATTGAGGATAATAAAGTGAATGCCATGGTGGCTCAAGGCTTCCTCGCGCACTTAGGTCATGAGTCCGAACTTGCGAACAGTTGTGCTGAGGCGCGTCAGATCTATAAGACTAGTGTTCAAAGTTTCGATGCCATTATGTTGGATATTCAACTGGGTGATGGATCGGGGCTCGATCTTTTAAATGAATTAAGAGAGATGACGCATCAAGCCACCCATGATCTGGAAATTGCAGCATTTACGGCACAAACTCAGTCAGATGATATGGTTAATTATCAACAGATGGGCTTCGATATCGTGTTAGGTAAGCCGCTTAATATGCAGATGCTTGCGGCATGGATTGGGGCTGCTAAGCCTGAGAATATCACTGTCAGTGATGCATTAAATCCACAACCAGTAAATGAAGTTGTGGCGTTAACTCAAGCATTGCTTTGTGAAGATGAACTTAGTGATTTAATTGATCAACAGCAGATAAAACAAGATATCGAATATTTAGGCGTTGAGGCTGTTGTTGAGATGATGGAGCTGTATCGAGAATCAAGTCAGGTTCAGTTGTCTGCACTCACTCAGGAGAGTGACAACAGAAATGCTGTGCTCCACGCGTTAAAAGGCAGCAGTGCGAGCATGGGATTAAAGGCGTTATCTGAACTCTGTAAACGCCTTGAAAAAACAGATTATCAGTTGGATGAACACCTAAAACTGCAACGATTACATCAGGATTCTTTAGCGATGTTAACGCAGCTCATTGAAAAAGAGCAGTGAACAGCCTCATCAGAATGCCACTAAGCCAGTTGACTTGGGCTGCATCCTGACTAAGCCATGATAGCTTTATGCTGATTGATATTGTGGCAGGCGCAGGCTTTCTCTAATTTGATAGCCGATGATGACGATAGTGATCACCTGATATATGACGCCTGACCATGAGTTGAGATGAAGCGATAAGCTTAGATTACAGGCATTGCTGACTAACATAGCCCATCGTAATCGGATCCCTGATGTGTGAATAAGCGCAAAACTCATGATGACGGCGGCAAACACAGCACACCATTCGCTCCAATGTTGAGCCCAAAACCAGCCTAGCAGTATGGCCAGTGACGCGAAAATAGGTGCGAGTATGGCTCTACGGCAATAACGGCCAGCGCAAAAGCGTCCCATATTCAGTAGCTGATTGGCCATGCCCAGTGGGCTTCCGAGTAAACCTAAATGAAGTGATGTCAGGCCTGCTGCCACGATGTTTCCGCTCAGCAGTTTTTGGTCATTTTTTTGTGCGTTTGCCCACCAAGCTAAAAACATGGAGATGAAACCAATACCTTGGGCGATCAATAGATGAGATACGTCGAACACTAACAATAATCCGATAAAATATAACAGCGGGCTATTGTCGTTATTTTGAACAGAATAACTGTGATCTTGGTTGTTTTTGCTAATTTAATGACCACTTATTCTGTGCTTTGTGATCCAAGCACCTTTCTTTTGAGGGGGCGAGGAAAGTGACATATTGCTTTCAAGATAGCTATTAATATTCGGCAGCGTCATCTGACAAAATCAACTGATTTCTGTTACACTGCGCGCCAATTTTGTTGGGCTGATTACTGGTGTATTTATGTCTTTTTCTTCTATGGGTTTAGCTGCTGATCTAGTCACTGTGTTATCTGAGCTGGGTTACGAGATTCCAACACCTGTGCAGGTTGAAACCATTCCTGCAATCTTAGCCGGTCACGATGTGATGGCGGGAGCGCAAACTGGTACTGGGAAAACGGCGGCGTTTGCCTTGCCTATTCTTAACCAGTTAAAAGCACAGAAACTCAGCGATAAAGCTCAGATGGAACCAGTCAACAAAGAGGTAAAATCTGTTCGAGCTTTGATCTTAACGCCGACGCGTGAGCTTGCACTGCAAGTACATCAAAGTTTTGTTAAATATGGTAAGTTGTCGGGCCTTGATAGCGCTATTGTCTACGGTGGCGTGAGCATCGATGCCCAATCTGATGTGTTAAAAGCGGGCGTGGATATACTTGTCGCGACTCCGGGTCGTCTGCTTGATCACTTAAGACGAGGTTCTCTGACCCTTAATCAGTTAGCTTTCTTAGTGTTCGATGAGGCTGACCGCATGCTGGATATGGGCTTTAAGGACGAGATTGATGCCATCCTTAAACAGGTTCCCAAGCAGAGACAGACCCTATTATTTTCAGCCACATTTGATGATGCCGTATTTGGATTAAGTAAAGCTTTGCTTAAGGAGCCTAAACTTATTGAAGTGGGTAAGCGAAATGCGGCTGCCGGAAAGGTAGAACAACGCGTCTATGCTGTCGATGCAGATAGAAAAACCGAGTTGTTATGTCACCTACTACTCACTGAAAAGTGGCAACAAGTATTGATATTCAGTCGTAAGAAGCTGGGTGCAGATAAGATAGCATCTGCTTTACTTAATGCAGGTGTTAAGGCGATGGCGTTTCATGGTGATCTCTCACAAAGTGCCCGTGAAAAAGTGCTGCAGCAATTTAAACTGGGTGAGATTCAGGTGTTAGTCGCTACCGATGTAGCGGCTCGGGGACTCGATGTCGAATCATTAGCAGTGGTGGTGAATTATGAATTCCCCTTTATCGCTGAGGATTATGTTCACCGTATAGGCCGTACAGGTAGAGCGGGGAATTCTGGCATCGCTATCACTTTATATAGTGAAGAAGATGCCCTGTTACTTGAAGAGGTTGAGGCGGTGCTTGATACGCGTTTGCCTCAGCAATGGTTGGCTGGTTTCGAACCGGATCTCACTAAGAGTACGTCTGATGTAAGAAGAAACAGTAAATCAGCACAAAAGCAACGTGCCAGACGCAGAGCTACAGGCAGTAAAAAAGCAAGACGCTAGAATGAGTGTAACAAAACAAGGTGTTGTATCGATTATATAATTAATGTCTCTAGTTGAGACGCGCTTAAGGTGATATTTCCGTGGTTGAATCGAATAATGAACATGACCCTAAACTTTTCGATATTGGCGATGTGATTCAGTTACTGACAGAGGTCGATGGTCAGGCTCAGTCTGCCTTGTTCGATGAGATCCTCGAAGGTGCTGAATCAGGCACCATTGCACTTTTATTAGAGTCACTCCCCTTAGATGATCGTTTTGAGCGATGGCAGCAAGTCAATTCGACTGAGCGGGTCACCGTGCTGAGCTTAATGCGTGCAGAACCTCGAATGGGTATCTTGGAGCAGATGACCACAGAGGCCTTGGATCATCTCTTTGCTCAGCTTAGTCCTGAGGATTTGATTGATTGGAGTGATCACCTTCCTGATAACTTAACTGCGCGAGCATTGGCGCAGATGGGTCTGCGCCAACGTAAACATTTTGAATTGTATGATCAATATTCCGATAACGAGATTGGTCGATACGCAGATCACCAGATGTTGGTGTTGGATCTCAACTCCACGATTGGTCAAGCTCAGAACTTTTTCCGCCGTATTAACTTAGATTGTAATGATAAAATTTTCATCATTGATGAACAGGGTAAATACCAAGGTGAGGTAAGACGCTTTGATATATTCAAACATGATCTTACTGAACCATTAGTCTCTTTATTGTCTGAAGATACTCGCTCATTGTCTGCTGATACATCTCTATTAGAAGCCGCTGAATCCATGGAGCATAGCCGTGAGGTTGAAATGCCGATTGTGGACAATGAAGGTGTGTTGATTGGCCGTGTGACATTGAGAACGGCGACTATTTTAGTGCGAGAGCACTATGAAGCTCAGCTCATGGCAACAGCGGGTATGGATGAGTCTGACGATCTGTTCTCGCCCATCGTCAAAGGAGCACAGCGCAGGGCTATCTGGTTGGGGATTAACCTGTTAACGGCATTCTTAGCGTCCGCGACCATAGGGTTGTTTGAAGGAGTATTAACTCAAGTGGTTGCGCTCGCCATCTTGATGCCAATAGTGGCGTCGATGGGTGGGATTGCTGGTAGCCAGTCGTTAACCTTGATGATCCGTGGTATGGCCATGGGGCAAGTGTCTACTGGTAACCGTTTTTCATTAATGAAAAACGAGTTAGGGATTGGGGCGGTTAACGGTGTTTTATGGGCAGGGGTTATCGGAGCAGTTGCCGCGTGGTGGTTTGCAGATCAGACCTTAGGCATGGTGATGGCGTGTGCTATTTTAGTCAATATGCTGGTGGCTGCGGTGGCGGGGGTTTTAGTGCCAATTATCTTACAGAAGTGTCATCAAGATGCCGCATTGTCCGGTTCAGTGATATTAACCACGGTGACGGATGTGGTTGGTTTTTTCACTTTCTTAGGCATGGCGACCCTACTATATTTGTAAATTAAGAAAATTAGACATAAAAAAAGCGCTGAATGTTCAGCGCTTTTTTATTGATATTAAATTGTTTAGCCTTCTGACTTTAAATCATCAAGATCCGATGCAACCCAGTTTTTAGTCAAACGCGCGAGTGCGCTGTAAAACTGTCCACTGTCACATTCGATGACCTTAGCGGCAAAGTTACCTAACCAATTATTAAGGTTAGATTCAATGAAATTTAGCTGAGTGGTTTTGTCGCTGTGCAAACACAGGTGTTCCACATAGGCTAAAATCACCGCCAAATGATCGGCTGGCTCAGGAAAACTTGTCTGAACCTGTAGCTTACTCTGCTTAAGGAATTGCAACATCTGCTGATGTTGCTCCCCAAAAAGAGGTGTTTCATGATCGCTGCCGTTCAGATATAAGCTGGCATAAGGAGAGGCACTGTGCTTTGATCCCACTAGGAAGAGGCCACAATAATCCGCGGCCAGTTCCAATAGTGCCTTATCCGTTTTTAGCGTATTCAGTACAGATATTAAAGTATCGATATCTTGTTTGAATGCAGGCTCACTCGCTAGTTGTGCTAAGAAAGCTTGCGCTTGCTCACCTGTTAGTTCGTGTAGAATTTGATGATCAATTTCTTTAGCAAACAGGGATGAGAGAAGTCGATAGACCATCGCTCTTGCCTGATTGACTGCCGAATCATTCATATCACTTACATTCATACTTCATCCTTCATACGCTTAACAAATTCCTTATAGGTATAAGACTAAACATTAACCTGAATAGGGCCACTGAATGAGCTGACTTCAGGTACTTTACCTCGGTATTTTTCAAAATCAACCAAACAGGTATAGGCTGAACAAGCTTGCGCTAGTTTTGATGTACCGATATCCAGAGTCAGTGTATTTGGATCACCATAGCTACAGATTGCACCGATTTCAGCGCCGCCTTCTTTGCTACCATTTGGACCAACAGGTCCATACCAAGCACCTTCTTGAATACGGATAATACTCTGAGGGAAGTTGTTTGAAACCACTGCACCTGCAAGTAATTGACCACGGTCGTTAAAGACACGAACGATATCACCGCTCTTAATGCCACGCTCTTTTGCATCTGCAAGGCTGATATAAACAGGCTCGCGACCTTTGACGGTATAGGTTTCACGGAACTCTTGCGATTCACACATCTGAGAGTGAAGACGCTTATCAGGATGGCAAGACTGCATCCAGACTGGGAATTTCTTCGAACCTGGACCACCATGGCTTCGCTCTGCTTTTTCCATCCAAGTTGGGTGGCCTGGGCAATCGTCATAGTTGTATTGAGCGATCTTACGGCTGAAGATCTCAATCAAACCAGAAGGCGTACCGAGTGGATTGATTTCAGGATCGTTTCTGAAATCCGCATGACGAGTCCATGGCTTACCTTCGCCAAAGTAAACGTAACCGGCTTTCCAGAATTCTTCAAACAGAGGCATATCGAACTTGCCAGCGTTAGCCGCTTTACAATCGTTATACAACTTAACCAGCCAATCTTTTTCCGTCATACCACGGGTGTATTCTTTCTCTTTACCCAGGATTGTCGCAAAGCGAGTGAAAATTTCAAAATCAGATAAACTCTCATACAGAGGCTCTACCATTTTCTGCATCGATAACAAACCACGGTTAGCGTAGCTGCCATAGATGTCGATATCGTTACGCTCAAATGTGGTACATGCTGGCAACACGATATCTGAGAAACGACATGTCGCAGTCCAGTTCATGTCGATAGAAACAACACATTTCAGTTTCATGAAGGCTTGCTTCATTCTGTTTCTATCTTGATGGTGGTTCCATGGATTGTTACCAGAAAATACCATCATTTTGATATCAGGGAAGGTCACTTTAGAACCATTTGAATCGATGATTTTACCTGGCTCTAAAATTGAATCAATCCAACGCGCGACTGGGATCGTGCTGCTTGCACCTTTGAAGTCATTGCTATCAAAGATAGGCTTTTGACCTTCATCCAAGTTACGTGGGAAAGCACCTGGTGCAGCTGCACCTGATGACGGAACACCGATACCAGAGTAATGGTGACCATAACTGATGCCGCCACCTGGTAGACCAATTTGGCCTATCATGGTGGCAAGTACAGCACCCATCCAGTAAGGCTGCTCGCCATGCTGTTGACGCTGAATACACCAGCCCATCATCATTTGAGTACGGCCTTTAGTCATGACTTTAGCTAAGTCACGAATCACTTCAGGGCTCACACCACATATTTTAGATGCCCACTCAGGCGTCTTAGGTACACCATCACTTTCGCCCATTAAGTAAGGGAGAAATTGATCGAAACCTAAGCTGTAACCTTCGATAAACTTAGTGTCATGTAGGTTTTTGGTCACCATTTCATGGGCGATACCTAACATTAACGGCACATCGGTTTGTGGGTTTACATAAAGCTGCTCACACCCTAGGTACTCTTGAGTCTTAGTAACAACAGGGTCAATACTGATCACACGGATCTTGCCCTGTTTTACTTTCTCTTTAAGCTGCGCTAGATAAGCATAAGATTCATGTGTTTCCGCGTTCCAACCTACTTGTAGATTCTTGTAAGGATCGTTGGACCATAAAACGATGGTATCGGACTCTTCAAGAATTAATGACCAAGAGGTACCCTGAGCATACACTTCGGTAGAACCTAAGATATATGGCAAGATTGTCTGGCCCGCACCGGTAGAGTAATCGCCGATTTTTTTAACGAAATTACCGTGCATGCCAACAGCACGTTGCATATGGCTAGTACAAGAATGCAATTGACCGGTTGCACGCCAGCCTGTTTGGCCCGCGTGAAGACCCGATGGACCGTACTTAGTTTGTACTTCATCAAGAGAGTCTTTAAATAGGTGTAATGCCTTGTCCCACGTGACACGTACGAAACGGAAATCGCCGCGTTGACTGGTATTACTTTCAAAGCCATTCAGTAAAAAGTCTAAACGCACCATAGGGTAGCGAACACGTGATGGGTTATACACTAAGCCCTTTACGCCATTGATCATATCCGATGGATATTTATCACTGTCGAATGGAATAACTTGGTCGATAACGCCATTTTTACGCTTCATTTTGAATGCGCCAAAATGTGAACCAGTCGTCAACCAGACATCGTCATCTTTGGCACCAGCTGCCGCTAGCGCATTAAGTGGAGCAAGTACTGATGCACCGCTTAGGACAACATAAGATGTTGATACTAATCCTTTTAGAAAATCTCTTCTTTTCATTTTCTTTATCCTATTAGTGCTAGTGCGCAGACTTATCGAAAGTAGATGAATGCTCTTGTAGGTATTTCTGTACCAAGGCTTGTGTATCTTGATCCATGTTGACGAAGGCGATCATGCCTTGGAACATACCTGGCCAAGTGTTGGCATCAAAGTGAGCTTCTGCAGGTTGAGTGTGACATACGCTACAGCTAGTGCTGTATGTTGAACGTGCGTAATCCCAAAGCGGTTGCAGATCCGTGACTAAGTAATCTTTGTCTGTCCAAATTTTAGCTTCAACACGCTGCCATGTAAGACCGGTTAATGGGTCTACTTTCTCTTCAAACACTTCCATTACACCCTCTTCAAGGGCGGCATCTTTAGTTAACTGAGCAGATAGAATGTTGAGACCGAAATCGTAGTAGATCACACGTCCTGCACCTATTCTCTTACGCCAGCCATCGATACCAATTTTTACGCGGTTGCCGTCAGCTTCTAAAACTTTCACTTTAGTCGCGATGTTTAACGTACCGGCTTCAACGTCTGTTGTTGCGTTGAAGAAAAGTGGTTTAGTCAGCGCTGAGTAGTAAATTTGTCCGTCTTCAGGTGAACTGACACCGCTACCGACTTGAGCGATTAGCTCAGGTGCACGAGCAACGCCCATGTTTGGTAGTTTATGTGCAATACCTTTGTGACAATCAATACAGCTTTGATCGAGTTCAGCTGCGCGCTTCATCTGCTTTTGAGCAAGCTTAGACATGCTTTCCCACTTCATTGAGTCGTAGCTATGGCAGTTTTTACAAGCAAGCGAGTTATCAAGATCGAAACGTTTCCATTCACGACTTGCCATCTCTAAACGCTTAGCTTCAAATTTTTCAGGTGTGTTGACCGTTTGTAGCATCCAGCCCCATACATCGTGAGATGCTTCGAGCTTACGGGCAATCTTACGACCCCAGTTGTGTGGAACATGACAATCAGGGCACGTTGCCCGTACGCCTGAGTGATTAGACCAATGCACTGTTTTTTGTAGCTCTTGGTATGGCATGCTTTCCATACTGTGACAGCTAATGCAAAACTCTTCGGTATTGGTCATCTCTAGTGCGGTATTGAACCCGCCCCAAAAGATAACGCCCATTAGGAAGGCAGAAAGACTAATCGTACCTAAGGTAAGAAATTTGGCTGGCTTGGTTAGCGTGCGCCAAATATTCATGATCCACTTCATAGCAGTATCCTTTAAAATCTCAAATTCGTTATTGTTAAACTATTGCAGGCTTGGTTAGTGAGCAGCGACGCCACTTAACGTTTGGATAATCCAAATGAATAAGCCGTAAGCTCCAACGCCAGTGAAGGCAAGTATTGGGAAAAGAAGAAATATAATGAAACCTAAGGCTTTTAATTCTTTAGATTTCACCTCTGTTGCTGACTCTGTAGGTAGCTGTTCTGCCATAACCGACTCTCTTAAGTGATCTAATCTCTGATTACACCAATATAAAGCATGTTTGTGAACAGGAGTAATACGATGAATGAATGATATTTATGAAAATATGAAAAAATATGAACAGATTTCGCTTTCTGTTACTGATTAATTCGTCAGTGAAAATATGAGCGATAAGTTATTTTTTGTGCAAATGGTGAGATGATTATCTGAGTGAGGGGATGGCAATTGATATGAGGTTAGAGCGGAGTCATTATGGGACTCTTTTGAGTCAGTTTCACCTCCATTGAAGTAAATAATAAATCGCCAATCTTTGAAGACAAATGGCACTATCTGCTTGTTACATATTGCTGTAGAATCCGCCGCTAACAAAGGCTGTGTTGTCATTGAACTTTCAGTGAAAAGTCCGTGATATAGCGAATATTGATGACGTATCGGTCACTATTTAACAGCATGCAGGTCACTTTAAATACTCAATAGTATAAGTGGATCTCTCACCCGATGTATCGTTTACCTGCCATAGCCTTTCAACTTTCAGAGATCAAAAAGGTATCAAAATTATGCAGTCCGACCAGACTCGCCCTACACAAAACGTTAACGCTACTCAAGCATCAAATTCAGTGCCGCTACTGGACCGTTATTTTTCGATCTCAGCACGAGGCAGCACCTTAAGACGTGAAGTGGTGGCTGGTTTTACCACTTTCCTTGCGATGGTCTACTCAGTGATTGTGGTGCCTAATATGTTAGGCTCTGCTGGATTTGATACTGGTGCAGTATTTATTGCGACATGTTTAATCGCCGCATTTGGCTCGCTATTGATGGGACTGTGGGCGAATTTACCCATGGCGATCGGCTGTGCCATTTCGTTAACGGCCTTTACTGCATTTAGCATGGTGTTGGGACAAGGGATCTCTATTCCAGTCACTTTAGGTGCTATTTTTCTGATGGGAGTGGTGTTCACATTTGTGAGCGTGACTGGCGTTCGTCAATGGGTGTTGACTAACCTACCTAAAGGAATTGCACATGGAACAGGCATTGGTATTGGTCTGTTTTTACTGTTAATCGCGACCAATAGCGTGCAATTGATTCTAGCCAGTGATGCGGGGTTACCCGTTAAACTTGGAGACATCAACAGCCTGCCTGTCTTGGCTACGATCATCGGTCTTGCTGCGACAATAGGCCTAGAGCGTCGTGGCACCCCTGGTGGGATCCTTATTGTCATTATGGCGCTGTCAGTGTTTGGCTTGATATTCGATCCAGCGGTGCAATATCAGGGGTTATTCGCTTGGCCTGATCTAATGTCGGAGCAATCACTCATTGGTCAGCTTGATGTTATGGGGGCATTAAACCCCGTGGTATTACCGATAGTATTAGCATTGGTGATGACAGCCATTTTTGATGCCACAGGAACTATTCGTGCTGTTGCGGGACAAGCTGAATTGCTTGATAAGAATGATAACATTATCGGTGGTGGCAAGGCGTTGACCTCTGATTCTGTGAGCAGTATTGTGGCTAGTGTGGTAGGTGGTGCTCCTGCTGCTGTGTATATCGAATCTGCTGCTGGCACCGCTGCTGGCGGAAAAACAGGGTTAACAGCAACAATCGTCGGTATTTTGTTTTTATTGATGATGTTCCTCGCACCACTGAGTTATCTTGTGCCTGCTTACGCTACAGCACCAGCACTGATGTATGTGGGGTTATTGATGTTGAGCAATGTGACTAAGCTTGATTTCAACGATAAAGTTGATGCGATGGCTGGTCTTACTTGCGCAGTGTTTATCATTTTAAGCTGCAATATAGTCACGGGTATTATGCTTGGTTTTGTCACGTTAGTGATTGGCAGATTGTGTAGCGGTGAGTGGCGTCAATTGAAACCTGGCGTGGTGGCGATAACCTTAGGATTGGTGATATTTTATATGGGTGGTTGGGCTATTTAATCCATTCGTTATCCTTCTTGAGAATAGGCTAGGTTCAGTATTGAATTTAGCCTCAAACGATCTCAATATGCAGGGTCTAACTGTCTTGTTTTAGTGTTTAGAAGGATAAGGGATTAGTCGGACGTGACTAGAATTGACTTAGGTAGTGTTATGGTGAAAAGGCTACCTTCATCGATTGTAGAGGATACTTTTACCTCGCCTTGCAAAACTTGATTCACTAAGTTGTAGACAATGTTCATGCCTAAACCACTACCACCTTTACCGCGTTTAGTGGTGAAGAAGGGAGAGAACACTTTCTCTTGTATTTCCGCTGACATTCCACACCCGTCGTCTTGATACAGAAGCTTAAAGCCTGATTCTGAGGTGATGACTTTCAGTTGTAGGTTGCCAACTCGTCCATCTGGAAATGCATGCACAATCGAGTTATTGATGAGATTGCTGATAATTTGGTAAAAGGCCCCCGGATTACTCTTTACGATAATGTTATCTTCACATTGATAACTGTACTGATGTAAGGTTCGGGAAAGCATTGGGTTTAATGATAAGAAGATCTCGTCCAGATAAGTCTTTAGGTTAAACTCTCTGATATCTTCATGTGACTGATCTACAGAGACCTGTTTGAAACTCTGTATCAGCTTAGAGGCTCGCTCTAGGTTGACCAACATTAGCTTGGAGCAATCGGCAATCTCAATTTGATACTCCTCAAAGTCTTCATGAGATACTTCTCCGGTAGCATAGAGTTTGTTGAACTTATCAACACTGGTTTGCAGGTGGGAAGCTGCCGTCACACTGATGCCTATCGGGGTGTTAATCTCATGGGTTATGCTGGCCACAAGCCCTCCTAAAGTTGCCATCTGTTCTTTGTCGACAAGTTCATTTTGGGTCAGTTCTAACTCTTGGAATGTGGCTTTTAATTCATCGTTACTTTTTTGTAATTCGTTGGTTCGACTCAGTACTCTTTTTTCTAACTCTTGGTTTAATGATCTTAGGGCGACTTCTGTTTCTTTCTGTGATTGAATGTTTTTGATGGTGCCAGCCAGCCTTGTTGGACGTGTTAAATGATCCCGAACGATCACCTGCCCTCTATTTAATACCCATAGCCAATTTCCATCGGTGAGTTTGGAACGGTATGCCAGTTCGAACTTGTCTTTGCCCTTATTCATACAAGCATCGATTTCAGCGGCAATATTTTGCAGATCTTCGGGGTGAACGCATTGCAGCATGGTCTCATTGAGGTGAGTTTCGCTCTCTGGGTATTTAAGAAATACATTGGTGCGAACTATCTTTTTGTCTCCAATGTTCCAATCCCAGAATTCATCGCCACTGCCCCACAATGAAAGTTGTAATCTTTGCTCACTTTGCTCAATCTCTTTAAGTAACACATTTTGTGCATTGTATTTTTGATGTCTTGAATAATAAAGTAGGGTAAACAAGACGATAAAGATCAAGGTGTAGACGGTGTAGGCCCACCAAGATAGCCAAGGTGTGGGTAATATTTCTATGTCTAATCGGCGAATGGGACTGTAATTGCCATTGATATCTTTTGCTCTTAATAGGAAAGCGTAATCTCCAGATGAAAGGCCGGTGAACTGGGTTGTTTGGTTTGTATTGGCAACGAGCCAGCCGTCATGTAAGCCTACCATTTTATATTCATAGGTTAAGCGTTTGGCTCTGTGAAGTGATGGACTTAGAAAAGAGAGCGTAAATATGTCTTGATGGTAGGACAGTTTGATTTTATCCGTTTTAATGGAGCTTGACGTTTGTGCATCTGAGTTAGTTGTTTGATATTTATTTAAGATCGTAAGTGAATCTATGACTGGTTGCATAGGGGGCGATAACTTGGGCAGTTGCGAGGGGAAGAAGTGATTAAACCCATTAATTCCTCCTAGATAGATGTGATTATCGCTATCGATAAAACCTGCATCAAAGTTGAACTCGTTATCTTGGAGTCCATCAATATAGGTGAAATTTCTGATGGTAAAGTTACGCGTATTGAGCATGCTCAAGCCTGATGCTGTACCCACCCAGAGATTTTTTTTGTTATCCATGATCATTAAGTAAGCAAGGTTACCAATTAGGCCTGTTTCAGTGTTGAATAGCTCTGTTTTGTAACTTTGAGTATCAAATGAGAACACTCCGTCGTTGCTACTTATCCATATCGTATTGTTATCACCCAATTGAATCGACATCAGATGTTGAGAGGGGATGGGTGATTTGGTTTGAGTGTTAAAGTGGGTAAATTGTCCCTGAAGGTCTAGTTTAGTCATGCCATTATCGTATGAGGCGAACCAGTAGTTTCCTTGGTTATCTTGAATCATGTTGGTTATTTGATTGCTCGACAGAGAGTTCAGATCACCTTTGATATGATGGTATTGAATGAAACCCTGTTCTTCATCTATATATTTCGCCACACCAGCATCTTTGGTTGTGATCCAAGCCTGATTATCACGATCGAAGTACAAACTGTATAAATAGTTGCTAGGTAAACCTTTTGCATTGCCAGTCTGATATTGATAGTGGGAATAACTGAGTTTATCGGCAGAGAGAATAAACAGCCCTTCACCTCTGGTGCCAATCCATAATCTGTCCTGGTCATCTTCTTTAATAAAACTAATGAAGAGGTTTCTCGTTTGTATTCCTGGAATGTCAAACAGGGTAAAGCCTAAAATCTCATTGCTTTTCCCTTCTTGGGCTCTGTATAAACCAGTGCTTGTTCCAACCCACAGCTGTTGCTGGTGATCTCTGTATATGCTCCTGACATTGGTATTACCTAATACTTTGCCTTTTAGGTTAACCATGTTGTTAGAGCCAAAGCTTTCAGCTTCAAGATAGGTTTTGTGAAGTCCGCTGCCTTGGGTGCCCACCCATAGTTGGTGTTCACTATCAATCGTAAGCGAGGTAATGTGGGTACTGTATAGACTGTTACTGTCTTCAGCTGAGTGACTGATAATATTGAGCTTATTTAATTGTGGGGAATATTTAGCAAGCCCTTTACCGTGAATGGCTATCCATAAATCGCCATACATGTCTGTTTTTAGTTGGTTGATGCTATCGCTGTTCAGTGCCGAAGTTGCGTCTAAATGCTGCAAAGTCTTGGCTTGTTTATCGAATAAGTACAAGCCCTTTTCTTTCGTACCAATCCATAAGGCATGATTTTTATCGGCTTCTAAACTGGTGATGCTTCCTGCTAGGAGGCGATTCACTTCAGGATAGTGAGTGATATTATTGCCATTGCTTATTGATGATAATCCTTTATCTGACACGACCCAGAGTTGATCAAATTTATCACCTAATATCATGGAAATTCTATTATTTGTGGCATTTTTCCCTTGTTCATTTTCTGAAGATAAAAACAGATGATTAAGTATTTTATTTTGAGTGGGGGAGAAGTGGATAAGCCCGTTGTTGTGGGTTGCTAACCATAGATTGCCTTTGGCGTCTTGATAGAGGTCAATTATCTCATGGTTTGGTAACGGACTATTGGATTCATTAAAGGGGATGAAAGTATCAGAATCAGGTAAGTATTGGTTTATGCCATTACTGTTGGTGAGCAACCATAACTGCTTAGCCTTACCAAAAAACAGCTTTTTAATATGTTTGTCTGTTGGACCTGTATTGTTTTGGCTTGTTTGGTAAAACTTAAAATGTTTGCCATCGTAACGATTTAGACCTGCCTGAGTGGCAATCCAGAGGAAACCTTGGTCGTCTGTCACTATGTCGTTGACAGTATTCATCGACAGCCCTTGCTCGGCTTTATAAGCGTCGAAAATAGGTTGGTTTTCCATGGCTAAAAGGGGAAAACCCATTAACCAGATCGACATTATAAGGAGAATTCTCATCCGATAGATTTATTTCACTTCATGTTTGTGAATGTTAAGTCTATAAGTTTAGAAGTAAATCGTGAAAGTGCGAGGGTAAAAACGAGAAATTTATGAATAAAAAAAGAGTGGCAAAACCACTCTTTTTTAGTGCTGCAATCTCAGGCTAAATAATTAGAATATCAGATGAGCGACACCAGCAATGATAGGCAGAGTGACTAATGTTCTAAGGATGAACACGACAAATAGCTCGAGTATATTAACTGGGATTTTACTTCCTATCAGTAACGCACCCACTTCACTCATATAGATAAGTTGGGTCACTGACATTGCAGCAATGATAAATCGAGTCATATCTGACTGTATTGAACTGGCTAAAATCGAAGGCAAGAACATATCAGCAAACCCAACGACGATGGTTTTAGAGGCGGCAGCTGCTTCTGGTACTTGGAGCAGCTCAAGTAGCGGAATGAATGGCATCCCAAGATAATCGAAAATAGGGGTATGTTCAGCCACAATCAATGCGAGTGTACCGATGGCCATGACCACGGGGATGACACCAAACACCATGTCGATAACGTTTTTCATACCATCATTTATGGTGTGCTTCAGGCCGCCTGCTTTCGATGCTTTATTCAATGCCTGTTCTAGCGCCCATGAAAAAGCGCCTCTGCCAGCAGGAATAACCTCATCATCTAGTTGTCTTGGTGTGTCATCGATATAAATATCTTTTTTCCAAGAAAGAGGCGGTAATTTAGGCACGATGATGGCAGCCATGAATCCGGCAAAACAGACAGTAAGATAGAAGGGCACAAACAAATGCTCTAACTTAACTTGAGAGATGACCACCAACGAAAAGGTAATTGAGACAGCAGAGAATGTGGTACCAATCACTGCTGCTTCTCTTTGTGTATAAAAGCGAGCTTCGTACTGCTTGCTTGTCATCAAGATGCCGACACTGCCATCCCCTAACCAAGAAGCCATACAATCAATTGCACTACGACCGGGAAGATTAAACAACGGACGCATAATTTTTGTCAGTAAAGTGCCAAAAAACTCTAATAAACCAAAGTTAAGTAGCAGTGGAAGCAACATACCCGCGAAGATAAATACACAAAATAGCACAGGCAGTAGATCGTTAAGTACTAATGCTCCGGTGTCGCCAGAATTAATCGCCGCTGGGCCAACTTGTGCGAACGTCAGTACAATAAAAACGGCACCAAAAGTACGAATGATAAGCCACATCGGCGTGACGTTGAGCAATGAGTTTAAAAAGCTATGCTGAGTAATAAAGGCGGGTTTTAATAGCTTAGTAATAATGGATGCAATAGCGGTAAAGCAAACAACCCCGGTGACGATGGCGGTTAATGCATCACCAAAAAATGCTTGTAGCCCTTTAGATACAATCGCGATTGGGATAGTAATTGCGTCTTGATAACTGATAGGCGTCATAAATAGCAGTAGGCCAATTAATGACGGGATAATAAAAGTTAGTATGGTTTTTATGTTATGGGTTTGTTTTTCAGCCACTTTTTTACACTCTACATTATCTGTTTGACAAAGTTGCAATCAATGATCAATTTAGCGGTTTTTGAATATCATTGAATATTCATTCAACTCAAGAAAAGCAAGGGTACCCCCTTAATTCCTGTATGTAAAACCTTATCTAACACTGTGATTATTCGAGTTCTCGAAGAATAGTTATTGCATCTTTTTGATTATTTATATTGTAACTTACAGGTGTGATAATTGGCTATAAAGTTTTTGGTAAAAATTTTGTTAAAACAAAGTTTTGCGATGGTTTCTAACTCGTGTTTTTGAGTGTCGATTATCGGCATAATAACAATCTCAACAAGTGGATGATGAGTTGAGAAGCATGTGGGCTTTAATGCAGTAAGCATTGAGGATAAATGAGACTCGCACAAGGGGTAAATGGCATGCTTACTGCTGCTCAGATATCATGACTTGCAGGTTAGTATAAATAGCAAAAGATGCGTGTGTTGCGCTAGGTGCTCTGGATATTTTATTAACTACATTTTTGCGTGCTCCGGTGACTTAGTTCTCTCTGGTTTAAAGGCCTGGTTGGGATGAATGGATAACAGTTAGTTTCGTTCCTCCTTAAATATTTATTTGCTGGTTTCTACCTCTTTGCTTAGTGACCGTGGCTGATGTTAGCTGTTTGTTTTACCTCTATTCGATTCGGTTTTATTACCATTTCTAGTTGTTCTTAAAATAGAAGGGCTGAGAATTGGCGCTAGACCTCGTTAATAAAACCTGTTTCCATGTATTTTACGGGCTAGGTGAATGATGAATTTCAGGAATATGGTAGATAAGAGTAAAAAACTATCGAGTCTTGCGTTTAAATTTGGTGTCCTTGGGATTATCGGACTGCTTGCCGGTACCATTCTATCTGTTGTCGGTTTTCAAGATTTCGAAGGTAATCGCTTTAATTTTTTAAATCATACTCTGAGTGAATTAGGTCACTATGGTCACTCAACGCTTGCGGTAATTATTAATGGCGGGTTGTTTTTTGGTAGTTTGAGCATGAGCTTATTTGCTCTTTTCTCAATACAATTAGTCGATAATAAGTCACTTTTCCCGTTATGTTTCTCTTTAGCAGCGACGTTTGCTTGCTTGGCCGCGGTAGGGCTATTTCCTGTGAATGTGTATCATCTTCATACTGCAGCGCTTAAGTATTTTTTTTACTTAGGAACCAGTAGCTGTGCACTCTATTTTATATACCTGATGAGGCACGGTAAGCTGTTCTATTCACGATGGAATATAGTTACCGGATTGTTGACCTTGATCAGCTTCAGTGCTTTTCTTTTTATGTCTCATATTAGTCTTGGCTTTTTTGGTGATGATCGCCCCTTTTATCAAGAGGTGGTGATGGAGCTACCTAGGCCGAATATATGGTGGCCTGCGGTGATTGAGTGGCTGAGTCTTACACTTTTTATTGTTTGGTGCTCAGGTCTTGTCCGCAGTGTCAAAAAGCGACGATTGCGAGATGAGAACTAAAGCTTTAAGGCTTTCAAACCTTAAAGCTTGTGCTTTTAGTGAACTATAGATGATTAAATCCAGCTTCTTGATGCCAGTATCCATTGCAACTTAGATCGGCATTTTGATACTGCACTGAACTGGCACCATCAAATAAGTTATCGGCTTTTTCGATACACTTGATGCCAGAGGGAGAGACTCTAAAATAGTCTATCCCCATTTTATCCATTGAGGCAATCTCAGAGGTTAAGTCGATACAGGCCGCTGATTGAGTCTGTATGCCATTTAGTCTTAACAAAGATTGAGATTCTTGAGTTTGCACCAAAATCCCTTTCGGATTCTCGATACATATGGTTTGGCACTTATCTTTCACTAAGCCTTGTTGTCTTGCGGTAAAGCAACGGGCTGATAGTGCAAGCGGTAAAAAGCCATGACCAAGTACTTCGATTTCAAATGTTGGTTTTTCCTCAGCTATAACATGGTTAAGCCAATGCTTAGATAATTCAACGGGCATGACAAAGCGCTGCATTCCCCATTGATGAAGAAGCTTTAGGCTGGCTAAGTTGTAGTTATTAATCGTCGGACCACAGATAAAGGGTAAGTGTTTCTCTTTCGCTGCTTGCACGGCACCGATATCATTGGCCTCTATCGTAAACTCACCATTTTCCACCTGCTTTTTTAATTCAGTGAACTCCGAAGGGGCCTCCAGCAAGGCTAATGTTGAAATCACGACCTCTTTTCCTGAAGCCTTTAACATATGGGCAAGATCCATATAATCCGCGAATTTCAGTTCGCGTCGGCGACTGCAGATGGTTTCCCCAAGATAGACCAAAGGGATATTGCTTGCTGCAACTTGAGTGTAAAACTCGTTGATTTTTTCTTTAGGCCAACAGTATTGAATAGGGCCAAGTGACGCTTTCATAGTCTTTTTCTCAATCATTGCCAAGTGCGCTCATAGGCACCTAAAGTGGTCGTTTGTCCTTCAGATACTTTTGCTAATGCTCTATCCCATTCACTTTGTGTTTGGTAGTTTTCTGGGTCGTGTAAATAGGTATCAATGGCACGGCGCCACACCGTCGTCACCTGTTCGACGTAAGCAGGGCTGCGTTGACGTCCCTCTATCTTTAGAGACACCACATTGGCTTTGGCTAATTCAGGTAACAAGCTTAAAGTGTTGAGGCTGGTAGGCGACTCTAACAGGTGTGAAGGGACACTGTTTTGCTCGGTAATGTAGCGACCTTTACAAACAACCGGGTATCCCATCTGCTCATTGATGCCAGACTTATCGATTAACACTTCATTCAGGCGAGTTAATCTGTCATGACCTTCCTCTTGCCAGCGCACATGTTTAGCCGGCGAGCATGATCCGCCAGTGTTTGGCGATTGACCTGTCACGTATGATGACAAATGGCAGCGACCCTCAGCCATAATACATAGACTGCCGAAGGCAAAGACTTCAAGATCGACAGGAGTTACTTTACTTAGATCCCTTACTTGCTTCATCGACAGGACTCTTGGCAGTACTGCTCGCTCAATATTGAACTCTTTTTTATAGAGGGTTAATGCGCCAAGATTCGTTGCACTCGCCTGCACTGATAAATGTAGAGGTAGGTGCGGGTAGTGACTGTGGGCATAATCAAGCAGTGATATGTCTGCGACTATTAAGGCATCGATACCGGTATTTGCTGCAATATCAACAGCCTCATACCAACGCTTCTCTTCGCCAGGTTTAGGGAATGTGTTGATAGTAAGGAAGATCTTCTTACCCTGTTGCTTCGTATACTGGGCAGCTTCTTGCAGTTTTTTTGGGGTAAAGTTAAGTCCCGCGAATGATCGCGCATTCGTGTCATTCTTTAGTCCTAAGTAAACAGCATCGGCGCCAGCGTTAAGCGCAGTTTTCAGTGATGCCAAATTACCTGCTGGGCACAGCAGTTCCATATTATTGCTCCGAGATACTCCCAAAATTTGAATTTGGAGTTTAAAAGGGATTGGCAGCCGAATACTTGATATAAAACAGGTTTGTGATCATAAAATCTGGTTAAACTCTTTTTCTTTTTAACTCTCCTGTTATAGGAAGAGCTCAGTTCCCTCTATTAAGGATCGAGATTGATATGCAAGCACCTTTTTTGAACAATATGGCTAAGCAATTATTAGCGCTGGGCCCTAAGCTGGCTCGCCGTCCATTAGGTTTGATCCCTTTTCGTGTGAAGGCTGAAATATTAGAGCGTTTATTAGGTCAGCTTCTTTCGCAGCAGTCTGAAGATGAAGAGTTAGCGTTTTTAGAGGGCAATTGGGTAGCGATTGATGTTGTTGATATAGGGTTAGCGTTTGAGGTCAGTTTCGATAGTCGTTGGCATGTGCGTGAACCTCAAGCGGCAGCGGTGACTTTTTCGGGGCATTCTAAAGAGCTCCTTTTAGTTGCGGCGGGTAAGGAAGATCCCGACACACTGTTTTTTCAGCGTAAATTATCGATTGAAGGCGACACAGAGTTGGGATTGGAAGTTAAAAACTTACTGCTTAGCATAGAGTTCGACACGATGCCGTCTCCAATTAGATACAGTATCGAAAAACTGGCTATGATGATCCAACAGCTGCAACTTAAAGCAAACCCTGAATTAGCCTGAATTTACAACATAGAGATGGAGCTAAGGCTCCTTTCTGTATCTTCTCTCTATATTAATAATAACTTGTACAAATTAATTCTTCTAAACTTACTGCTATTCTTACTGATGTCCCATTGTTTCAAAGGATATTTTTAGCTTGATATTTAAAGGATTAAAATAATGAAGAAGCTGTTGGTGGTAGAGGATAATAAGGCGATAGCTTCTGTAATTGAACACATAGGTGGCTCGTTAGGTTACCGCGTCATAATTGCTTATTCCCTAGGTGAACTAAAAAGTTTGTTAGTGAGCCATAATGACTTTTTTCTGGCAACGGTTGATTACAGCTTACCTGATGCTTTAGATGGTCAGGCTATCACTCTGGTACTTGAACGTGCTATTCCCTGTATTGTGATGACAGGTAAAATGAATAATGCAATTCATCAAAAACTGCTGAATTTTCCTATTGTTGATTACCTAACAAAAGAGAACTCTCAGGCTTACCACTATTTATTGAGGGTGTTGCATGGGCAATTGGAAAACCATGAAATTGGGGTTTTAGTCGTCGATGATTCTCCTTCGGTAAGAAGTTATGTGTGCAGTCTCTTAGCGCGTAGAAATTTTACTCTTTTTGATGCTCCAGATGGGACTAGAGCATTAGAAGCTTTAACAATGCACCCAGAAATAAAACTGATTATTACCGATCAAGAGATGCCCGGAATGAGTGGTATTGAGTTAGTACAAGGAGTTAGAAAGCAGTTTAAGGATAGGGAGCTTGTTATTATCGGGTATTCAGGGCTCGATAAACCCTATCAATCGGCACGCTTCATCAAAAGCGGTGCTGATGATTACTTAAAGAAGCCTTTTTGCCCTGAAGAGTTTTATTGCCGAGTATTCAAGAATATAGAGAAACTCCAATATATCGAAGAGATTAAGATGGCCGCAGATATAGATTACCTGACCTCTTTATCTAATCGACGGCATTTTATTGAGCAGCTGAATGAAGAACTTGATAATTTTTCTACCGATACTCTCAGCTACTTATTGGTGTTTGTTCATATAGATGATTTTAAAGGGATTAATGAATCATTTGGTCACAGCGGTGGTGATAAGGCTCTTGCTAAGTTGGCTGACCAGTTGAAAAAGAGAGTGACTACGTCCTACCTGGCTAGGTTTAGTGGTGCTGAATTTTGCAGTGTTATCAGCAGTAAAAGTTTAACGGAAAACCGATCACTTTTAGAGGAGTTTAAAAAGGAAGTTAGCTTGCTTACACTGGATTATAAAGATCGTGAACTGCGCTTTACTGTCACTGTTGGTGGGGCTGAAATGGGAGATAAAACCACAGTTAAGAAATGGTTAACACAAGCAGATGCAGCTTATCAAGAGGCGCTGACAAAGGGCGGTGGTGGTCTGGTCATTCATGATTCATAAGACTGTGGGAATAACAAAAGTAGATGAATGAACTGCAAACCAAATGAATATAAGGTCAATTCATTTGGCGTAATTTAGACTACAGACTACAGACTATTCGATTACTGGCTTTCCAGTAATGATATGATACTTCACTAACAGCTCATCATCGGACTCTTTGTGGTCAGGATCCGGGTCGATACAATCAATAGGACATACTGAGATGCAGGTTGGCTTATCATAGTGACCGACACATTCAGTGCAAAGATCTGAATCTATCTCATAGATCTCTTCGCCCATAGTGATCGCCTGATTAGGGCATTCAGGCTCGCACATGTCACAGTTGATACAGCTATCATCGATTAGTAAAGCCATTGTCTATCTACTCGTTTGTTCTTTCATTTTTATGACCCTACAAGTCGCTTGTAGGGTCATATTGTGCGCAATTAAGCTTGTGCGTGCGGATTACGGGTATCTTGACCTTGAGGTAAGTTACGCAGTAATACGGCCTTATCAGTGTCAACACCAGCAGGTAAAGCCAAGAACACGAAGTGCCCAGAACCTAACCCAGCCTCAACACTTTCACCTTTACGGTTGAACAGCTCTTTAATGGTCAACGTGAGATTGCCTTGTGGGGTCATCACTTCAACGCTGTCGCCAACAGAGAATTTGTTTTTAACATCAACTTCAGCCATACCAGCTGTGTTCAGTTTACCGGTGAACTCGCCGACAAATTGCTGTGTATCACTGATAGAGTAACCATAGTCATAGTTCTGATATTCATCATGGACATGGCGACGCAAGAAGCCTTCGGTGTAACCACGATGTGCTAGTCCTTCGAGATTGTGCATTAATGTACGATCGAAATCCTTACCAGAAACAGCATCTTCAATAGCCTGACGGTAAAGTTGCGCTGTACGGGCAACATAATAGAATGACTTAGTACGTCCTTCTATTTTCAGTGAATCGATGCCCATCTTACTTAAGCGTTCAACATGCTGAATCGCACGAAGATCTTTCGAGTTCATGATGTAAGTACCATGCTCATCTTCAAAAGCTGGCATGTATTCGCCAGGACGACCCGCTTCTTGTAGCAAAACGATTTGATCGCTCGGCTGACCTTCACCTAATGTCGGCTTTTCAATTTGGACACCATGTTGATCCACAAGAGCTTGTGGATTGACGGCAACAATGTCGCCTTCCATGGTTTCTTTTGCTTCATGGGCGTCGTATTTCCAACGGCACGAGTTAGTGCAAGTACCTTGGTTAGGATCACGTTTGTTGATGTAGCCAGACAATAAACAACGGCCTGAATAGGCCATACAAAGTGCGCCGTGAACGAAGACTTCAAGCTCAATATCTGGGCAGCGTTGACGTATCTCTTCTATTTCATCAAGAGATAGCTCTCGAGATAAAATGACGCGTTTAATGCCTTGCTGCTGCCAAAACTTAACAGATGCCCAGTTAATGGCATTAGCTTGAACTGAGAGATGGACCACCTGATCGGGGAACGCTTCTCTTGCCAACATGATAAGGCCTGGATCTGACATGATTATCGCATCAGGCTTCATGTCGACAACTGGGGCCATATCTTTAATATAAGTCTTTAGCTTGGTGTTGTGTGGCGCGATGTTACTCACGACATAGAGTTTCTTACCAAGTTCATGAGCTTCTTGAATACCCATTGCTAGGTTTTCCAGCTTAAAGTCATTATTTCTTACCCTAAGGCTGTATCTAGGCTGGCCTGCATAGACAGCATCTGCACCATAGGCAAAAGCATAACGCATATTTTTCAGTGTCCCAGCGGGAGACAGCAGCTCAGGTTTAAACATAATTACTCTCAGTTAGCTAAAATTGGCATGACAAGCGGGCGGGTATATTACTTAATGTTTGTGTGGTTATCAAACTTTGCCCTTGAATCTTCCACAGCCCTTAGTATATCAAGTTTTACTTAATAATATGCGGAGAAATATTTCCTAAAAAAGATAATATTACTCTCTAAAAATCTTAAAGTTAGCTAGAATACAAACAGATTGTCAACAAGGTGATCACCTATCACGTCACAGGTTAACAAGTCGGTAGACTTGGTCACTTTCTTTGATGATAAAAAATTAACTAGGATTTAAAATAGGGATAAAAATGTCAACGGAACATCAACTGTTAGTCGGCCTTTTAAAGAAGTTGAAAGCAGATTCACTCGTGCTGCCAACTCTGCCTGAGGTAGCGATGAGAGTTCAGGAAGTGGTTTCAAGACCTGATTCAAGCCCCAAGCAAGTTGCTGAGATTATTGGCCAAGATGCGGCTATCTCAGCACGAATGGTTAAAGTAGCCAACAGTGCGCTTTATAGCAGGGGCATTAAAGCTGAAAATGTAAATTGTGCCGTCACTCGAATTGGATTAACTCAGATTAAATCGATTGCGACTTCTGCTGCGATGGAGCAATTATTCATCTCTACCAACGAGATGGTGTGGGAAGTGATGGATGAGGTGTGGAGCAGCTCTATTGAAGTGACTTCAGCAGCTTGTGCCATGTTGCATATTTACAGTAAAACCCACAAAGGTTGTGGACTCAGTTTTGATACACTGACCTTAGCGGGTTTAGTTCATAACATCGGCGCTTTGCCAGTCCTTAAAGAAGCTGAAGCACATCCAGAGCTGTTTACTAGCATTGATCAACTAAGGGCGTTGGTGAGAAAGATGCAAGGTCCGATAGGTCGCGCTGTGCTTAAGAGTTGGGAGTTTGCACCGGAAGTGACTGAGGTAGTTGAAAGATGGTCAGACCTATCTTATCTGCCTGATAATGTGGGTTATCTGGATTTTGTTAGGGCGGCAGCCTTCTATACTGGAGAATTGAGAGCGGGAGTTGATCTGGAGGAGAGGTTGGATCTGTATGCAAGACGGGGCTTACCAGTATCAGCTGAACAACTGGCTGATGATGAATTTTTAGAGAAATACCACTCAATTAAGTCTAGTTACGAATAGTTGTGGTCTGAGGCGGTATTTAAGGTAAGCTTAATACTCATCATTAAGCCTAAAGTAACTTGGGAGTAGCATTACTCACGTGGGAATTGGCTGGGATTTAGTTCTATTATTGTTCGTTTTGATAGCTGGTATCATCTTTTGGTACCGGCATAGAAAGAATGAAGCGAATTTTATTCAATCTTTCACGCAGTATGTAGAACTGCTTAAGAGTAAAGAAGACACCCTTCATTTAGGGCACATCGCTTCGAAGCCGTTTACTGATGCCGAAGTGCCTAAAAAATATCAAACCCTGTATCGCACATGGCACCAATTTATCAAAGGGTTGCCTGTACCAAATGACAAAGACAAGCTGACCGGGCTGGCTAATCGTGTCGCGCTTAAGTCTCGTTTTCTCAGCTTGATGCCTATTACTCAAGGTACGTTAGTGCTTATCGATATTTATCATTTTCGATTCGTTAACGATCTCTTTGGTTTCTCAGTTGGCGATAAACTGCTGCAGACATTATCTGAACGACTGCATGAACTCGACAATGTACCGACTTTCCTTGCTCGCATGAATGAAGATGAGTTTTTGCTTTATTTTGAGCAACCTCAAGATGAAACTGCGCTGTTAACTATCCGCAATCAACTTCAGGCTCCTTTTGATATTCAAGCCATTCCGATAACGATTCAAATTCAGATGGGTTACCTGGATCTCGCTTTGCACCATACCTACGTCAGCCAACTGTTAAGGCGACTCGACCTTGCACTGATTAAGGCTAAGGGCGAGAAACATCTATTTGCCAGCTACTCAGAAGGTGATGATCTTAGCCAGCAGCGTCAACTCAGCATTATAAATAGACTCCCTAAGGCGCTCGAACGAGGTGAGTTATATATGGTGTATCAACCTAAATTAAATGTATTAACAGGTGGCTGTAGCCAAGTTGAAGCTCTGATGCGCTGGGACCATGAAGATTTAGGCATGATATCCCCCGCCGAGTTTATCCCGCTGGTTGAATACGCAGGAATGATAGAGTTGGTCAGCCAATGGGCGCTGGATCAAGTGATCTCTCAACAGGCAAAGTGGCATGAATCCGGGCTTGCGCTACAAGTCGCAGTGAACCTCTCCTCTAAAGATATTATTAGCGGCACTTTGTGTGACGAGATCCAAGCCAAATTCGATAAATATGGATTAGATACCAATCTGCTCTCCATCGAGATCACTGAGAGTAAATTAATGAATAATATGGAGATGGCGGTTAAAACCATTGAGAAACTGAAAGCGATTGGCGTCGATGTGGCAATTGATGATTTTGGTACGGGTCACTCTTCACTTGCTTACCTTAAATACCTTCCGGTCGATGAAGTTAAAATCGATAAAGCGTTTATTGATGATTTGATGGTCGACAAGCAAGCCAGACATATTATGAAATCAAGTATCGATCTTGCTAAAGGTTTGGACTTCAAGGTTACCGTTGAGGGAGTTGAAACTGAAGAGGTGAAGCAATTGTTGGTCGAGATGGGGGTCGACAAAATTCAGGGCGAGTTGTTTGCGAGACCGATGAGGGCCTTAGAGCTGGAGTTTAACTGGCAACAGTTACAAGGTCGCGAGTAGAGTATTTATCGTTTTGATTGAATGGGTGGGCTGTTGCTCACCCATATGTAACCTTAGATTGTCACTACAGACTCGAAAGACTGACTTAGCAGGGCAAGTAAGCTTGGCGTCATAGGTGCTAGTTGTCGTGCTTTGTTCATGCACACCATCTCTATGGTCGCGGTTACTGCGGGCTTGCTCGCGTTGGGACGCCAAATCTCTTGTTTCCAAACCGTTCTGTATTTGCTCTCGAAAAAGAATTGGGTTCGAACATCGATAATATCTGCAAATTCAACACCATCGTGGCAGAGCATATCGCTGCGATACACGGCAAAGCCTAAACCTTGTTCCTGCCAGAGAGCAGCGAGGATATCCGCACCGATAACATGTTCTCTTGCCCGCTCAAAATACTTTAGGAAGTTAGGGTGATAAACCACACCTGAAAAGTCGGTGTCTTCATAATAGATCTGAATTGGAAAGTGAAAGGTTTTACTGTAATTCATCTCTTTTTTATTTTGCATGGTGTCATGGGTCCAGGAGAAATTGGCGCTAGTCTAGCATATTCGTATTTAAGAGAGGTTATACCAATCCCACTAATAATGTGAGCTTTCAGCGGGAATTCAAAGCCCTGTATTTGCTCCTGCAATACAGACATTCGCTACATCCATGTCGCTAGCGGATTTCAGTCATGTTTAGTTGCGCCATGAACCGCTATCTTAATAGCCAATAAGCAATGATTTTGGTAGACTCCCGCCTCATTTATTTTCCCCGGACACGCTTTCCATGAAATTCGAAACACTTGATTTATCCTCTTCAATTATTGAAGCCATAGAGGCATGTGGTTATCAAAAACTGACTCAGGTGCAATCAGAAGTGATCCCTGTAGCCTTAACGGGCTGTGATCTCATGGCTTGTGCTGAAACTGGAACCGGAAAAACAGCTGCTTTTGCTCTACCGTTATTGGAAAAATTGCTGGCGGAATCCTTAAGTGAAAGCTCACTTCGTGGGTTAATACTGACGCCGACACGAGAGCTTGCTATTCAAGTTGCCGACAATATTACCCGTTACGCTCAGTTCACCTCGCTTAAAACCTTGGCGGTTTATGGCGGTGCTAACATGAACCCGCAGCGTAAAGCGCTAAATGCAGGTGTTGACATTTTAGTGGCGACCCCTGGACGACTGTTCGACTTTATTGGTCAGCACGGTTTAGACCTGTCGAGCGTCACCAGCTTAGTGATCGATGAAGCTGACAGAATGCTGGACATGGGATTTGTGCGCGATATTGAGCGTGTGAAAGCCTTGGTTGCTCGTCAGCACGTGACTCACTTCTTTTCGGCGACATACAGCGATGATGTAAAAATTTTAGCAGAGAAGATGTTGTATGCGCCTAAGTGGATCAATGTCGCCACGAGCAAGTCTGCCTCGAGTGTCGAACAAGAAGTGTATTTAGTGGATAAGCGCAGAAAGTCAGAGCTTTTGTCTGAATTAGTTGGCCGTAATAACTGGCAACAAGTGCTGGTATTTGCCAGTTCAAAAGAGAGCGCTGAACATATTCAAAAAGAGTTAATCCTTGATGGACTTAAGAGTGCCGTATTCCATGGTGATAAAACTCAAGGTGCCCGTAATCGCGCATTAGAGGAGTTTAAGAGTGGCGCACTCCGGGTGCTGGTGGCCACTGATGTCGCTGCCAGAGGATTAGACATTCAAGCGCTACCTTTGGTGGTTAATATAGAGTTGCCGTTTGAAGCTGAAGATTACATTCATCGTATCGGACGTACGGGACGTGCTGGTCTCACTGGACACTCCATCTCTTTCGTGTGCCCAGCGGACGAGAAGAAACTTGCAGAGATTGAAACGCTAATCGAGCTTACACTTCCACGCATCGTGGTGCCAGGTTACGAAGAGGGAACCCCGCTTCCTGCTCGTTATCGAGAAAGTACAGAAGAGTTACCGGCCAAGAAGCATGTAGATAGACGCAAAGGCAAGCCAAGCGCTAAAAGAGGCCAAGCCCATAAACGTTCAGGCGGTCAATCTGCTGACAAACCAAGCTATGCAAGTCGTAGAGGTGAAAAGAAGCGTTAATTGGGATGAATTAACGACACATCAATATTATCTTTAGCTTTAGTCGTTCAGCCTTCGAATGAAGGCTGAACACGTTTTCTGATTGGTGTTACTTATAGTCTGCGACTCGCTAATTGCAGATACTTCCGTGGCACGCTGCAAGTATGTCCTTGTTAGCTGGATGACCGCAAAAAAACTCCATGTTTAAATGCCAGTTCAGCACCCTAGACTTTCGCTCTAAAAATCCCATTGTGTGAAACCTCGCCTTGCTGTCAACGGCCGCTCTACACAGGGTTATTCGTTGTTCAACTTTCCCAATCTAGTATTGACATGAACATTTTGAGACTAATGAAAACGAGCAGTATCGCGAACCCTTTTTTGAGTATGGGGACTGGTAGGTAATATGCCATTTTAACGCCGTATGGCGCCGTTAAAAAACTGGTGATAGACATTAACAATACCGCTGGGAGGTAAATATAACCGACTGCGTAGCTTGTAAGAGGCGTGCTATTCCAGCCGTGAATTAAGTAGCCTAAGGTTCCTGCTACAGAGATGGGTAATCCAATGGCAGCCGAAGTGCCAATTGCTTTTGTTATTTCAACATTTCGCCCTGTTAAGTAGGGGACTGTTAACGACCCGCCTCCAATAGAAACTAATGCTGATATCGCCCCAATTCCAGAGCCTGCTAGGAACATACTTCTTGTATTTGATATTTTTTGATCTGGTTTAACTGCTTTACTGAACAACATCTTCACCGACACATAGGTCATAAACAGGGCAAAGAAAAGTGCAAGGTAAAAGGCATCGACTTTAGAAGCGACAAAGGTTGAGGCGAAAGTACCCAAGATAACCCCCGGTAACATGGTCATCACGACTGGCCAAAGGATGCCCTTTTTAGCATTGTGGACACGTAAACTTGATAATGATGTAAAGATAATTGCTGCCATCGATGTCCCTAAAGCCAAGGGGACGACAGTATTTATCGCCATGCCTTGATTTAAAAATATGGCAGTCAACATTGGCACCATAATTCCTCCACCACCAATACCGAATAAACCAGCTGCAAAGCCGACAAATGCCCCTAATAATAAAAATGAACCTATAACATCGATTTCAAACATGTTATTTCCCCTACTTATTTAGTCTCAGAAATCAATGTTAAAGACATTAGGGAGTGGTAAGGTATCGATTATTTGCAAATTAATATCGATTATATGCCAAATAATATTGAACTTGCACCGTCGAGCGAGTCTAGAAGCCCTCTTTCTAGGCCCATTGTGGTTGTAAATCGAGAGTTGCTTATTCATTCAACCGTTAAAAAGCACTGCCATACTTGGGGGCAGTTTGTTTATGCAAGTCGAGGCGTGCTAGCGGTTGCTACAGAGGAAAACCGTTATATCGTGCCGCCAGAGCAAGGGGTGTGGGTGACACCCGATACCGACCATGAAGTGACGGCGATGAGCGATGTGGAGCTAACGAGTTTCTATTTTGATAATTCTATTCTCAGTGGTTTTCCTGATAATTGTTGTGTACTCAATGTGGGCGCTTTTTTTAAGGCATTGATTCTAGAATCTAGGAGTATTAATGCTGGCTATGAATGGTCTGGTGCTGATGGTCGACTACTCAGACTTATCCGAGATAAGCTCATTGTCGCGATAAAAATCCCCTTACACCTTCCATATCCAAAGGACTTTAGGCTGCTTGCGATATTAACCAAGTTACAGCTTGAGCCGTCAAATCGTAACAATTTAGTGCAATGGGGGAACATTGTTGGTGCTTCGGCTCGCACGTTATCACGGCTATTTAAAAATGAAACGGGGTTAACTTATAGTGAATGGAGACAAAGGTTTAATATCCAAGTGGCCATCACTCAATTATCTTCTGGAGAAACCGTGAGTAATATTTCACTGAACCTTGGTTATGAGTCGCCTTCATCTTTTATCTACATGTTCAGAAAACTAACCGGCGTAACGCCTGGATTTTATAGTCAGAAACAATGTAAAGATATGACGCTATAACGGTACTGCTTCATTGTGGCCTATCGCTTCCCTGCATGTGGGGAGGGCAGTGTAAAGACCCCGCTTCGAAACCTTACAAAATTGTATAGTTCAGGAAAGCTTGCGGAAAGATGACTCAGGTAAAGTTACCTCATCGACAGGGGAAACACCTTGTCTGTATCGAAACACTATGAGGACTTTACCATGAACAATACATCAGTTTTTAAAACAACGGCTATTACGACTCTCCTTGGACTGAGCGCCATGATGGCCATTGGATCAGCAAATGCAGATGATGCACCGACAGCGTTGAATCAAGATTCAGTCTCTCTCCTTCAGGCTGTCGCATTGGCTGAAACAAACACAGGTGGCGTAACGATTGAAGCCGAGCGTGAAGTGAAAATGGGACAATCTTTCTATGAGATTGAGTTGATCGGTAAAGATGGTGAAAAAATTCATACCGCAATCAATACACAAACCGGTGATGTTATTTTGACAAGCCGTCGTCTTAAGAATGATGGCGATCATGATGATAAATTGGAAGATGCATTGTTTCTCTCTGGGTTGAACAGTGGTCAGTATCTCCCCCTAGCAGATGTGGTCAAACAAGCTGAGAAACAATTTGACGGTAAAGCGTGGAGTGTTGAACTGGATGATGACCACGGTAATGATTTTTATGATATCAAGCTGATGACCGTCAATGGTAAGCAAGTTGAAACTGAAGTAAATGCACTGACATCATCGGTGACGAAATAATTCTCCCAGTGAGCATTTGCGACGAACAATGAATAGCTAAAAAAGGGTGTGATCTTTGATGACACCCAAGGAGATATCATGACCCAATCAACAGAATCGTCAAATAGCACCCAAGAAACAGAAGATGGCCTGAAAAGTTCATCTTGGGCTAACAGCACAAAATATTGGTTTAACAAATCGAAAGAGTGGTCGTCAAACATACCATCAGGACTTAAAACTATCCGTGAAAATGGACCCAAATCATTGCTTGGTTTGGCCTCTTTCTCTCTGTTCTTTATACTTGGATTGGTTACACTGGGTGCGAGCCTATTGGCTGGTATCGCAGCGGTGATTATGATGAAATGGCAACTGCATAAAGCGGAAACAACGCCAAGTGATGTGGCAGAATCAACCACAGTGGAACAACCAATAGTCCCTATTGATGTGGCATAAGCTGCAACGATGAACCCTATGATTGAGAGAGAACCGTCATGCGAGTATTACTGGTTGAAGACGATGTGAGTCTAAGCAGTTTTGTTGAAAAGGGGCTGCGTGAAGCTGGGCATCAGGTAGAGGTGACGGAAAACGGCAAATATGCGTTGACCCTTTGCATGACGGAACACTTTGATGTGGCGATCGTTGATCGCATGTTGCCGGGTCTCGACGGATTGTCTCTGGTTAAAGCACTTCGGGCTGCGCAAGTGGGAACGCCCATCTTGTTCTTAACCTCCCTAGGTGGGGTGGATGATCGTGTGCAAGGATTGGAAGCCGGAGGTGATGATTATCTCACTAAGCCTTTTGCGTTCTCTGAACTGCTTGCGCGTGTGAGCGCACTTTCTCGCCGATCCGCGTTGACATCGACCGACACTAAACCTGAACTGACTTATGGCGATCTGGTATTAAATCTGTTTGAACATACCGCGACACGTCAAGGTAAATTGTTGGATCTGCAGCCTAAAGAGTTTCGTATTCTAGAGTTATTTTTACGTCATCCTGGCCGCGTGATCACCCGTACTATGCTGCTTGAGCATGTGTGGGATATTCATTTTGATCCTCAAACCAGCGTTGTTGAAACGCACATTAGCCGTCTTAGGAATAAAATCGAGAAGCCTTTTGGCGATACATTGATCCAAACCGTACGAGGGGCAGGTTACAAGTTAGAACATCGATATCACGAGGAGGCCAAATGAAACGCAGGCTCCTTGATATGTTGCGAAATAAAATGTCACTTCACTCAATGATTAATCGACTCCCCCTGTGGATGAAAAGCTCTGCTACCCAGCAAGGTGTGATGTTCGTTTTGGTGTCCCTTTTTAGTCTGGTGCTTATGGCCAGCGTGACCATTCTCTATGTTGACTATGAACTGGGTCAGCAGAACAGTGAGATCGTTAAAGAGTCAAAGCAGCGGGCAGCAGGTGATAAACACGATATCGACGAAGATCCGATTGAAGATGACGACATTATCGCGGTGCTTACCACAGGTTTTATTCTCGCTGGCGTTTTAGTATCACTCTTCACCATCGCCATTGTTGTCGCGATGGGCCGTTTGAGTCAGCAGCGGATCTCTCGTATTGAACAGGTGTTGAATGCAGCGGCAGACGGTGATTTGTCGGCACGAACGGGCGAGAAAAACACTTACAACGATCTGGCGAGAATATCGGTATCTGTGGATGAAATGCTTTCCCGTTTAGAAGGTTCTGTGGCGGCGATGAGCGATATATCCTCCAATATTGCCCACGAACTAAAAACACCTATCACGCGTTTGAGACACAATTTACTGACGTTACGTGACGAGGCTGATGCATCATCGACAGCGCACAGTCAGAGCTTTATGAATGAGCTAGACCATGCCTTGTCTGATTCACAACGTCTTGCTTCTATTTTTGATGCCCTGTTACGCATTACTCAAATTGAGTCTGGTGCGAGACGAAGCCGCTTCACTGAAACGGATTTGACCCAGATTGTCGATACCGTCGCCGAAATTTATGTCGATGTGGCAGAAGATGCCGGAATGCAGTTGCTGGTGCATAAAGCGCAATCGCCGTTGCTGATCCAAGGCGATCGAGAATTGTTGATCCAGCAAATTGCCAATTTGATAGAAAATGCGCTGCGATATTGTTCTGCTGGCAGTGTGATAAAGCTCAGTTGCGGCGCGGATGATAAAGCATCACTGGTTTGGCTCAAAGTTGAAGATAATGGACTTGGAATTGCGGAGGCTGAAAGAGAGCGTGTTTTTGAGCGTTTATATCGTGTCGATAAAAGCCGTACCGATGGTGGGCTGGGGCTTGGTCTCTCATTGGCAAAAGCGGTTGCGGGTCTGCATCACGGCACCATTACCTTACAGGATTGCGAACCTGGTCTTGGTGTCATGATCTCTATACCAAGAGTTTAATCTGCCTTCAAATGAAGGTAGTTACATTTTTATTTTAGCTTCTAGCAGGATTGGTATTGGGTGATGTGTTTGAAGGTCTCACCTTCATTGCTGTTTAATGCTTGCCGCAGGCTTATGTGCAGCTACTTCTGCGAAACGCCGTAAACACGTCCGTGTGGGCTCTACCAAAACATCCATGTTTTGGAAGCTCGCAGCCGCATCTTCACTTGTTAATAAGTCTCTTCGATTTGGCCTTACTTGGATTTCGTAACTCATTTCTGCCCCTTTACGAGTTACAGGCGGTAAGCAGCGCAGATAAGAGACAAGTTAGTTGACCTACTTTTGCTAATCGATAAGTGACAAGCAGTGATTACTTTCGAATCAACATAAATACGAATGCTCACATTTGCAAAATGTTGTGCTCGTTTATTCAATATTAACCTGATAGATTCCTTATAAATCAATAGCTTTTATTTAGCGAAACTTAAATAATAGATTTCTTAAACGCGCAGTGCATAAATGCTAAAACGTTAAGCCCTATGCGCATACTTGGCAACAGTTAAAACTCAGGGAAATCAAATGATTGGATCAATTTGGAGTAAATGGGATTTACACATTCACTCTCCATATACTCATCAAGCTAATGAATATGGGGCTTCTACTATAGATGAGTTTGTTGACAAAATAATCTCTTCAGAACTTAGCCTAACAGGGGTTACCAATTACTTTTTCTTTAAAGATAATGAATTAGATGAAGTAAGAGAAAAGTTTCAAGAGAAAGGCGTTGAACATACAGTCTTAGGAAACCTCGAGTTTCGTATTGATCAACAAAATAAAGACGGTGAGTGGATTAACGTCCATTGTATATTTTCGGAAAATATTACCACTCAGCAGATAAACAGCATTTTATCCACACTTCCCATCTCCAATACAACTTCTGAGGGTAAGCATATCTATTGCTCCCAACAGTCTTTTACTGACTCCCAAACTAAAATATCTGAAGCGATTGTAAAATTTGATTCATTGATAGCTCATCTAAATAACAACTTAAAGTTCGGAGTCGATTTTTTAATAGCTGCTTGCCCAAATGGTTATGGTGGCTTTAGACCTGATATGACCGAAGGGAGGTCACTAGCTGTTGCACTAGAAATAGAGAAACGGTGCCAAATTATCTTAGGCCGACCTCAAGACAGGAACTTTTTCCTTAAAGAGAATAGATATCCATCAGCGAAGCAAAAGCCAGTTTTTCATGCTTCAGATGCTCACAAGTTGGAAGATATCGGAACAATGTACTCTTGGGTTAAGGCTAAACCAACCTTTGAAGGCTTAAGGCAATCTATTATTGAGCCAGATTTGAGAGTTCAGCAAACTGACGACTTTGTCGAAAACACATACATAAAGCCTTGGTTTAAATCAGTTGAGTTAGGTGGAAAGGTATTTGCTGGAGAGGATATTAACTTTTTTAGTCAAACTATCCCATTAAATCCAAACCTAGTCACAATAGTGGGCGGGAGAGGGACTGGTAAAAGTCTTTTTCTAGATGCGATGCATTCAAGGTTTAATCACCAATCTGAGCACTCAAATGCACGAAGAGTAAGTGGAGAAAGTCTTTGCGTTGAACTAGATCAAGGTGATGGAACAGTATTAAAGTTCGATTCATCGGCAAATACCTACTCCTATTTGCATGTTTCTCAAGGAGATGTTCAACACTTTAGCCAAAAGCCTGATGATCTAAGTGGCGAAATTAAAAGAATGTTAGGAATTCATGGTGTGGAATTTGATTCTGTTACCAGTTCTGAAATATCAAATAACCTGAGTAAATATCGCACGTTCGTAGAATATTGGGAAGATGTTGACTCTCAAAATCAGCGTATTAATACGCAACAATATCAACAAAGCGTTATCGATAATAATACTCAGTTAATTGGGACACTTACCAACCCACAAAATAAGCTGTTAATTGAACAATATCAAAAGAACTCAAAGAGTATTAATGAAAATAATAACTTCATTGATGAAGCAAGAAGTACCTTAGCTCTTTTGAATCGGCACACAATAGAAATAAATCAGAAAATTACACACTTAAATGCCAATGCATGCTCAACCAATCAGGCACCATTAATTGATGAGTCTTTGATTAAAACTCCCATTAATCAGAATATTGATATTTGCAATAAGGAAATAGAAGCACTAACTGAATCAAATAGTGAAATAGCTCGCCAGTTTAGACAGCAAGGTATCAATCAAGACATATCATCCTTGTTAAGCAAAGTGACTGAATATCAAAAATCTATTGATCAGGCGTCATCAAAATTAGATGAGATAAACCAAAAGACGATGGATTATCAAGTATTTGTTAAAGAGCGTGGTGAACTTGCATTAAAGTACAAAGAGTACATTGATTGCCAAAAATACAATGTAGATCATGCTTTTCAAAAGCTTAAGGTAAAACAGCTCGACTGGAATGACGAGCAAAATGAATTAGTTCAGGAAATTCTTTCAGACATACATATTAATGGTCATGTCGTATTTAATGTAAATCATTTTTACAGTGGAATTGAAGAATGCCTAAATCGTGGAAAATTCAGAAACACAAGTGAAAAATCTACTTTTGAACGGTTGCAAGAAACATTTTGCGTAAGATCAATTGATGACTTTTTCAAACTTCTTTCAGGCGAAAAAATCATCAACTGTGATGGAGTTCCAACAAATATTGAGGAGTTCTTTTGGAAGCCTGAGTTCTTTAATAAAGGAGGACGATTTGAGTTGTTAAATTACCTCTACTCACCTTCAAATATTAGAAGATACTTTTATGCAAATGCAGATTTCCAGTACAAAGGTAAAACAGTAAATAAATTATCTGTTGGTCAACGGGGTACATTCTACGTTTGTTTAAAATTAGCAACAGACCCGTTCGGCAGTCCATTTGTATTTGATCAGCCGGAGGATGACTTAGACAATGAATTTATTATGTCACAGCTGGTTCCCTTGTTTAGGAAAATTAAGAAATATCGACAAGTTATCATAGTTACTCACAATGCAAACTTGGTGGTAAATACTGATGCAGAACAAATCATTATCGCTGATAACCAAGGTGAGAGTATCCGCTATACTTCAGGTTCTGTTGAAGACGGTAATGTCAAAGAAAACATAGGGATAAGAGCAGATATTTGTAATATTTTGGAAGGTGGACGTTATGCTTTCGAGAAGAGAGAGCGTAAGTATGGTATTCAAGAATTAGCCTAACAAGTCACTGCACTCAGAAATTTTACTCGCTTCGCTCCCCAAATACCGGTGAGTGAGGCGTTAGTTGTCTACATTCAGCCCTTACATCATTGTTTTACAATTAAAATAAGTAGTATAATTCCAAAGCTTTTTCAGAGTGCATAGGTAGCGCGGGGGAGTGGTTCGATATTGCAGGTTATGTTGTAAATGTAGTGGTTAGCGTGCTAACTGCTTATGATTTGAAAACATTATTTGTAGAATCATTCTGGGTTCGACGCCCACTTAGAAGAAATTGCGAGGTAAAGCTTATGGAACCAAATAACTCATTGATGAATCAGCTAGCATTAGATTTTAAAAGAGGTATTAACTCCTTCAGTATCCGAGCTGCTCTCTTCTTGCTAGGAATGTGGTTGTTCCCCTCGCTTCCTATGCGCTTTTCCCTCCGTATCAGCTAAAAACAACTAACAAAACAGTCCATGTGACGCCTACGGCGCACAAGATTTGGGCGTTAGCATTTCCTCGGTGAAGTAATGGAAGATTATAAATATATAGTAGATGCTTTAAGCTCTACGGCAGCACTAATTGCAATATTGACTGTATTGATTAGTTGGTTTAAAAATGCACAGCCGGCATTAAATATCGAGCGTGTGGTTGTTCATCGAAGACAGTCACATAGTGATTACATTATTGTTATTCGAAATCGTAAATCTTATCCAGTAACCATCAATTCAATATCAGGCTATAAAAAATTATTGTATAAGGTCGAAAAAGAGAATAGTCAACCACCAGAGTACCGTGAAGCATTATCGGAATCGGATAGAGTTTTCTCGAAAAATGATGCTTTGGAGCTTGCGGCTAATGGGCATACTGATATCAGGATTAAAGGTGGTGTGATCACGGAAGACATATCGAAACTTTTGTTCTCTGCTCAAACTACTCATGGATATCATAGGCAGATGTGCAAAAGCATCTTGACTGTGAATATGACAGGCAAAACTCAGGTGAAGGGCATGGAGGTTATGTTTAATACCGATTCCAAGCTAAAAGCAAAAGCGAAATATATGTGGCTTCGTTTATGTAATGTGTGTAAACGTAAAAGCTAACAAACGCTTAAACCAGACTCCCTACATGGTGGATGTTTGGCTCGGTTTTGCTATTGTGGTTACGGTGGCCTGTTTTAGTGCGGTGTAGTTGGTAGCAAGTTAAACGGGCGTTACCGAACATCCGATTGCCATACTTTTCCTAATTAAAGCATCATAAGTTAGAGTTTAGCTCTAACTCGCTTCTGTCCAAAAACGTGTTTGATCACTTGAAGTAAAATCGAAGAGATGAATAATCAGATGTAAATGCGGCTGTGGGCTTCGGTTTCAGGGATGAAACCGCAGAGCGTATAGGGATATAT
>OJDH01000195.1_pt1 | contig 43433 bp, 39 predicted proteins | sample 1592761 | NCBI WGS metagenome assembly OJDH01 (sample SAMN05416855, study PRJEB24817) | seawater metagenome | isolation source: Sea water | place: Canada:Atlantic | collected 2013-11
GCCAAAAAACACTCTGAGTAGATCAACTTCTTATACTGATTGGTATAATACCAATTGGTATTACAGACACATTAAGCTACTACGGCGTGGAGTGACCTCCTCACCACTGAAACTGTCATACACATGGGTATTCGGTTCTGCTCGTAAGTAACGGCTTGGATTTTTTATTTCTCTAAGCTTGATAAAGTTATGCTCACTGGAAATTCGCTCGATGGCTTCGATACGGAAATAGGTGTTGGGTTTAGCTAAAATCTCAGCTTCATATGCTTTAAAGGTGTATGCATTGATGGCACGTCCAGCAGATTTCAGTGAGATTTTAAACTGTGCAGCTGATGCGCCCTCGTAGGCGGCACTGGCTGAAAAAGAGCGAGCATAGCTAGGGATTGTTGAGGTTGAGAGAAACGCTTTCTCGTGCAAAATGTCACCCACATTTATTTTCTCAAGTAGCACATTCTTGATGGATGAACCTCGGTACACCGTTCCTTTGTAATTCGGCATCTTATTCAGAGCCGATTTAATGGCTTTGACACTGCGCTCAGCCGCATCCCCCAAGAGCCCGCCTAGAAAATCTTTCGGTTCTCCAGCACGCAGGTATTCATTAATTACATCATGATCGACCCGACCGTAGCGTTTAATGGCAGAGTACTCCTGCGGCAACATTTTTTGTTCGGCTTTTACATGATGAGCGGTGTTCCAGTCCATGAGCGCATTGGCCATGCTCTCCTCTTGAGCAGCGCTGAGTTCGCGGCCTCTAAATTCAGCAAAGTCATCTGCCAAAGTAAATGTAGCAAATACAATCAGTAGAACAGATATGAGCGTTTTAATCATAATAACTCCAGTATTAATGTGCTTCTGTAATGCGCAGAATTCGGTATGTATTAAAGGAAACGGTTAGCGACAAATTAGGCGTTGCCATCGTGAAGTCGAGACCTCTTCTCCTGAGAACAGGTTAAATACGCGACTCTCATGAGAGGGAGGCCCTGACAAGGTTTCCATGGCGATGAGGTTGCCTTTGGTTATCTTTTCTAACGATGTGACTCGAAAGAAACGTTTAGGCGCGAGTAATACTTCAGCTTCAGGGCCGTTTTCAGACAGACTCGCCAAGGTATAGCTGCCATGTCGCGCATTGATCTCAAAAAAGGCTTTCTCCATGGGTTGAGCGGAGTTTGGCGGCACGACAGAGAAGCGGATCGCGACTTCTGGCAAGGTGCTGGTCGACATAAATGCTGGATCAAGCAGTACATCACCTACGTTAAGTTTTTGTGCCAGAGATTGTTTAATCCAAGTGCCGCGAAATACTGTGCCTTTATAGCGGGGTAGCTTCACCAGCCCTCTGCGTAAAATACGAATGTATCGTTGCGCATCACGAGCAGCTTCGCCCCATTCAGCCCCGTTACTGGCGCGTAAATAATCATTCGCCGTGATGTAACCCGATACAGAAAAATCCTCAAGAGCCGTCTTCTCCGTTTTCGTTAGTAATTTCTGGCGCCAGTTTGCTGATGCTACAGACCAGTCGGTGAACTGCTGTGATAGCTGTGCTAGCTCTTGCTGTGTGCGCATCGGTTGCTTGAAGGCATCTAATGGTTGAGCATATATAGGCCCAACGTGACAGAGGAGCGCCAAGCTGAAAAACACGCCAATCATCTGCTTCATAATGTCGCCTTATTGTGTGAAAGGTACATTAGAAATAACCTGGATTATTAGGGCTTAACTGGCAGCTAATATTGTGGTTGGTTTGTTGTTTGAATCCCCAGTTAATCACCGCCTGCAAGCGCAACTGCTCACGGGTAAAACTGTCGACCCAATCTGACATTGGGTATAACCAAGATAGGGTCTCGCTGCCTGATAAATTGAGTAGACCTTGTTTCACGTTGCTGTAATCAATGTCACATGCACGGCCTATTTGGCCTGCGATCGCCTCCTGTGCTACACCTATCTCGGCAATCTGTTGGTTCAGTGGTGAGCTTTGCGTATAAAGCGCATCGATTGAGTCACGTAGCGTACCGTCGTAACCGGCGGGTAAATCAGAGATACCAGCAACGTCTGAAATGCTGTATCGCAGCAGATAGGCAGGCAAGGGTTGAGCAAACAAGATATTGTCAGCTTGTTCTGAGGCGTAATGTCCCGTGGTTGTGTGTTGGGAATGAACAATGGCTGCGTAGCGTTGGAAATCGCCGATCTGCGCGTTCAGCCAATCGTTACCACGGTGCTCAGACTGCTCAATAGCATCCATAATCTGTGTTTTCACAATGCTTTTAAACAGCGGCATGACCTTGTCAGATTGCTCAGGGTTAGCCAGTGTTGCTAGATTCAACCCAGCGTTTTTTAATGCACTATCAATCAAGGGAGCATACTGTTCAATATTAAAGCTATTTGGGTAAGCGTAGCTATGGTAGGTACTGCTAAGGGCGGCTTGCCACTCGCTTTCTAATGCACTAGGTACCTGAGCTTGGAGCTTAACCAGACGGTTTTTGTGCACATAACTATTGGGGCTTGGGTAGGTTGCTAGCCATTTAGCAATATCGGCCAGCGATGAACGACGGGACAAATTCTCTTTGGCTAAGTAGCTAGCACTCCAACCTGCACATGCATTATTACCGCTGCATTCGCTGCCGAGCGAATCAAATAACCAACGTTGTACTAAGGCCTTGTCGTCTTGAGCTTGTTGCTTGGTGCTTTGTTGTATAGCGTAATCTTTTAGCTGGGTTTCTAACCATTGTTCCTCTTTGTTGGCATCCCAGCCGTGAGTGACCAATGTTTGCATCGCATTATCAAATCGAGCCTTATACCGCTGTTTTTTTGGCACGCTAATCGCGTTAACAACCTCATCTTCGGTTGGCGAAAATTTTCGTTTTTCAGCAGGGATCCACGTCTCTTCCAAACACATTGGAATTTGAGGATTACGTCGCGAAACGCCAAAGTAGGTACATTTTGAGTAGCCAGCCTGCAAGATCAATGTTTTGCTGCTGAGCTCGCGGGCTGTTGCCGGACGATAAAGCACACTGCGTGCAATTTCATCTAGGGCATAACGGCTAGCCTGTTCTTTGAAAAATTGCGTACCTTGCTGGACGCTACCGGATGCGAATAATGCATCAATGGTGTCATGACCAGCTTTACGCATCTCTTGGCGCAATTTCTGTTGGATCACATCTAAATGGTTATCGGCGGTATCGACTATCTGTTTCTTTGCATCTAAAGCGGTGCGATAGAGCTGATGAACTGCTTGTTGCGATAATCCGTCACGTTGGCCTTGTCTTAGTTCATCCAGTACAGTGAAGGCAGATTGCTGTAGCTCAAATTGACACCTTTGTAAGGCCGATAAAGCACGGTTGGCTTTTTTGGCTGACGGTAATTGTGGCGGTGCGTTGTTATTGTCGTTATAAGCTGGATAAAGGGCTTCAAGCGTATTGATTTGATTTTGGCAAGCGGTAGGAAAATCACTGGCAAATAGGCGTGAATCGTCCCAATCAAATGCAAAATGTGTGCTCAAGGTTTTGCGCACTTCGAGATCGATGGCATTGACTAGGGTTTCTGCCATCACGGTTTGCGCTTTGACTGCTTCTTGATAATGCAGTTGATATTTAAGGGCAAGATCGGTGGCGTAAGCATCGACCACCTGAGTTAACATTGCATCTTGGTTTGCTGCCAAAGCTGCCCAATGAGCTTTATTACGTACATCTTGCTGGGTCACTAAATCGTTATGGACGGTAAAACTATAGTGGTCCCCCGTCGTCATGGCTGCCCAACGGTTACTCAGAATATGACGGTCAATTTCACGTGCTGGTAGTTTCAATGCACCGAACCAATCGACCAATCCCATCACCGAGGTAAAACGATCGTAACTGGTACGTGACTCATCTTGGAAAGTATTCGCGACATCTTTTGCCCACAAACCCACTGCGGCGGCATCACCAATTGGCCCTAAAGCTTCGAGTGCACCTTTGGCTATTCCGCTAGTCGTACGACCTAAAGTTTCCATTAAACGTGCCGCTTCACCACTTTCGATCGCTAAAGTTGATGCTGGACCTGCTTCTAATAATGACGAGGTGCGTGCAAACACACCGTCAGTATCGGGTAACGAAGGTTTCAAGTCTGGTAAATGTTCAGGGGGTGAAATGAATAAAGTGTCCGCTGTGATGTCTTCACTAAATGTTAGGTAGTTATCTTGTTGAACGGCGCTAAACGATTCTTTGTCGAGTATCGACAGTTCATCACCAAATTGGCAGACTTCTATAGCCTGTGTACTACTTGTTATCAAGGCACAAGCAAAAGCCAGACGACTTAATTTCATTGTTATTCTCTTTATATTATTGATATTGTCTTAATATTATTTTCTATAGGTCAATATTAACTTCGTCGCCCATGGGATTACCCCTTATATATTGGTCCATCATCGTGGGTATCCATGTTAGTTTTAGTTGTTCTGTAATCTCTATGAATTAACGTCTAGTTCAAACTAATACCCCCTGGGTTTCTATGGTTTACACATGTACAATTAATAGTCTACTTGTTTTCCATTTTATATTTTAAATTATAAATAGTGCCAGTTGGCTGAATTAACTTTAAATTTAAACTGTCAGGTAGTAGGTCATTATTATTATTCTGGTATGAGTAATTGTATTGAGTCACTTGGTCTTCAACCGTTTGGGTTAGTTTTTTAATTGGATAGAAAGAAATACCAAAGAAATCCATATCAACTTTCCACTCTTTAACGGGATCAGCATAGTAAACACCATAGATAAGTGAGCCATCATCTATATAGTCCATTTCAATAACCTTCTTTCCTACACCATAGATAGTCTGTGTGGCTTTTTTTATCTCACCATTATCATGATATTGAAGTAATAAGGTACTTCTCTCTCTCGGTCTTGTTTTTTTGATTTCTTTGATTTTTCTTAATTTACCATCATCATGATACGTGTAATGAAATTCAATATTGCTAAGTTCACTCTCACCTCTAGGGATTTGAGTTCTTTTCACTAGCGTTCCATGTTCATCGTAGATGTATTTTATTCGATAAGATGAGATCGGTTCACCATTCAGATTGGTTGCAAGGTCATTGAATACTTGTTTTTTTCTAGAAAAACCTTCCCTTGGTCATCATAAATATATTCCGAAATGAAATTTACTTTGGTATGACGAACATAGCTATCTATCGCACCGTGTTTCATTAAAGCGCTGGCCGTTTTGAGTAATCCGTCCGAGTTATAGGTGTAGTCAAATGTGCTATCGGCATAATCTCGCTGGGTAACTCTTCCATTTTGGTCATAGAGATAAGCACCTGCGACTGAACTGTTACCAGCAATATTTTTGCTTACTTGGGTCAAACGGCTAACGTTAGATATAACCATATTATTATCAATGTTATCTTTAAATACAGAATATTGATCATAAGCAGAAGCGTTGAAGGCCATTAATAGGGCTAAGGCAGTAAGGTTTACTTTTAAATTCATTAGCTGTTAATCCATTGTTGGTATGGGGTGAAGTTCCATTTCGAATATATTTTCATATAAACAGAGTTGGCAATGTGAAAAACAACAACATTAAATTAACAGTTATTGTTATCCTTGGTGGTGTTATTTATATTGCTGAGTGCTTTGTACTATATATTGGTGATGTATTTCAAGATAATTCACAATATTTACTTAAAATAAAAACAAACGTTAGGGTATGTATCATTGCTGGTTAACAATTTATCTCGTAGTTTCGTAACAATTTAAAAACTTTTAGTCTATTATTAATCTGCATTTAAAAAGTAGGGTTAATTTATTATTTTTATTAATGATAGTAAACTTTATTATATGTTAACTTCTGTTTAATCTGTTATTTGCAGCCACTTATTTAAGAGGCTGTCTTATTATTTAAAACTCGTTTAATTCGACGCCTAATACAGCACTCCCCTCGATAACATTAATGTCGATGTCATTTATAGGCCAAAGAAAAAGCGTTCTCACCACGGAGAATATGGCGGAGCTATAAGTCAATGAGTGAGAGACTGGGGCGTTCTTGGACTCCTGTCCTTCACGACATTGAGACCTCCTGTCTGGCAGATATCGAGCTAGCTCTTAAATAGGGAAGTTGTTGGAAATCGCGGAAATCTTGGAGTTAAAAAGAGGTTTTTCTGTTGGTCCTCTCCGTGTTCTTCGTGACCTCGGTGGTGAGTCGCTTTTGTTTGGTTGTCTTGCTCCATGTTTCCATTCCTCTGTGGGTAATAGCGTTCTCTTATTGTTTAAGGCCAAAATCGAAAGTGTTCACACCACGGCGAATATGGCGGAGAAAAAGAGATAATTCATTTTATCTTGATGATGAGTAGCTAGGTTAGTTTACTCAATTAATTACATGGAGCGATATCAATCAAGATGAAATAAGTCTATGCTTTACAAGTAATTTATTACGTGGGTATCATAGGCGTTAAGAAAAGGGGAGTTATCTTGTTTTCATTATGAGGGCTCGGTTGATTTAGCTTCTGTTAATTTAATGGATATAAGAATATGCGTGCCGTATCACTGGTAATTACTAGCTGTAATCGATTTGATTTACTTGAACAGACGATAGCCAGCTTTCTTAAATTTAATACTTATCCTATCGCACAATACATAGTGATTGAAGATAGTCACAATGTAGAACTACTGAGGCAAACGCTGGCAAAATTTCCGGAAATTGACTTTACTATGCTGGATAACCCTACCCAGTTAGGGCAAATGAAAAGTATAGAAAGAGCCTATTCTGTGGTGACCTCTGACTATATCTTTCATTGTGAAGATGATTGGGAGTTTTATCGCGCTGGTTTTATTGAAGATTCATTCGAAGTGTTAGATAGCGATGAAAAGATAGTGACCATTTGGCTGCGTGAGCAGAACGATACCAATGATCATCCTGTAGAGCCTACGCTGCTTGATTGTAAGAATAGCCCCGATATTCAATATCAACTAATGATCGTAAATCATCAAAGGCACGCAAATGTGCCTTGGCATGGTTTCACTTTCAATCCAGGGCTCAGACGTTTGTCAGACTATCAATTGCTCGCCCCTATTGCGAAATACTCCGGAGAAAGAACTTTAGCCCAAGCCTATTTTGACCATGATTTTGTGGCCGCTATTTTCCCCAAGGGTTATGTGCGTCATATTGGTTATCATCGCGGTATTCGTTATAATTTCGGCATCGCTAATTGGCAGAAAGACATACTCGTCGCTTGGCGAAAATTGAAGGCTAGTGTGTTAGGAACGAACAAGTAGAATTAAGCTCCCATTTAATGATGAGTCGCTTTTGTTTGGTTGTCTTGATCAATGCTCTCCATTCCTCTGTGGTGAATCGCTTTTATCTTGTTTGGGGTAAGAGAAAGTAAAAAACGAAGCTTAAAAACCTTTTAGGCTGAGGTTAATTGTATATATCAAAAGCGGCCTGAATTAACTGAAAATGCACAGGGACGAGTGCCCTTTGTTCAGTGCGATAACCGCCACCAACGACGGCAGCAACAGGTATGCCTCTGCTCTTCATGGTGCTGAATAAAAAATGATCACGCTGGTAGATAGCCGGCGTCGAAATATTCAGGTATCCCAGTTCATCATCTTGGTGAAGATCGACTCCCGCATCGTAGATGACCAGATCTGGCTGATGCAGATTAACCGCCATCTCGACCACCTGCTTAAACGTCGTTAGAAAGGTGTCATCGTCAGTGTCTCGGGTTAACGGCACATCAAAATCTGAATCTGGCTTACGGGCAGGGAAGTTTTTATCACAGTGAAACGAGACAGTGATGATGTCATCTCGATCTTGGCATAAGGTCGCCGTCCCATCGCCGTGGTGTACATCACTGTCGATGATCAATACCTTATCAATATCCTCACTTTGCAATGCAAAGTGAGCCGCTAACACCAGATCGTTGAATAGACAGAAACCGCTGCCAAAATCTTTATGTGCATGGTGATACCCGCCACTCAAATGGATAGCCACGCCATGTTCAATGGCCAGTTTTGCCGTTAATACAGTGCCAGCGGCTGAGGTCAACGTTCGTTGTACAAGTTGTGCACTCCACGGAAAGCCAATACGGCGCATCTTGTTCGCCGGCAGTGTTCCTGTGGCTAACTGTTCTACATACTCATCGCCATGAACTTGCTTAATGTCTGCAAAAGTTAATGCTTCAGGGCTAAATAACGCCACTTTCTCCCGCCAATCACTGTCGTGCTGCGTCTTCTCGATGATGGCATCATAGAGATATTGATACTTCATAATGGGGTATCGATGACCCTCTGGCAGCGGGAATTGAGAGTACATGGTGTGATAAATCAGTGGCAGCATGATAAGTATTAACGGTGGAGAGTGGTTAGATAGTAACAGTTTTAATACGTCAATATATATCCTTACACCAGACCTCTACCACATTGATACTTTCAGGGAGATACTGGGTAGGTTTTAGCATGGATATCTTTAGATAACATAACCATGTCCGGAGGTGGGTCGCTAGGCTTACTGCTGCTTATTCCAATCATTTTCGTTTTCACAAATAAACTGTCTCACTCTATTGGCGTCAGATGGACTTAAATATAATGAGTTTACTTTAATGCTCTTTCCTAAGTGTTCGGCATCGATTAAGTAAATGTTCACTTTATTCATTTTATCAATGAGGGTTTTCTTTCTAACGATGTAGCTTCCTTGATAAGCAACCCCCCTATTAAAAACAGTGATTGTAGAAGAGTCGTGATTCAACGCTAGTGAATACCAGTTAAATAAGAATATGTAACCGTCTTCAACTAAGGCTATAAGAAAAGAAAATATTAATATAAAGCCGATAATGCCAGCTGAAAATTGATAATCAGTCGTTATAACGAGACAGAAAAGCACCCAAAGACAAGTTATAAACATAACAAACATCCGCAACACAGTATTGAGTATTATAAATCTAAATATATTAGGCTTAACTATCATTGGCTTAACTTATTTTGTTGGTAATTATCATGATATCAACTCTAACATAGCACTATCACTTACAGCAGTCCTTCATTGGAAGTGCATTTGTTATTTATAAACTCGTTCAGGTTTATTTATCTTATATTAATACAATATCGATAATGATGATTTTTCTATATAATTTATTTTATTCAATGATTTATATCTATCTAACCCCATTATTTTTATTGATCACCAATTTAAATCGCTATTTAATCTGTTATTAAGTCTTTTAAAGTAATATAAATATGATATGTTGATTCGCTTATATAATCTGTACACCCGTTACATTCACTCAAATAAAATGAGGATTAAAGTGATGAAACAACTAACTATCGCTATATGTATGTTAACTATCATGCTGTCTGGATTTAATAGTGTTGAAGTTCACGGAGCAACACTGAAGAAGTTTCCCAGCGGTTTGGTATTACGAGGAAAAGCGCCTGGCGCAACCAGTTTTTGTGACTTACCCAGAGGTGAAGTTGATGGCGGATATTGTCAAATCCGTTGGTCAGATCTGGAGCCTGTAAAAGGGCAGTTTGACTACAGCTTGATTGACACCGCAATTCAAAATGCCAGAGCTTACAATAGTCGAAATGGTATCTCTAACAACAAGGGTTACAAGGTGCTTATTCGTATCCGTGCTGGCGTTCATGCTCCGCAGTGGGTAAAAGACCGTGTGGGCTCTATCCCTTGGCATTTTAAGAATACAACAGCAAATCAAACCCACGAATTACCGCTATTCTGGCAGGGAAGATATAAGACTGATTACCGTAATATGATGGCTGCGTTGGCTAACCGATATGACAATAATATATCTGTTGGCGCAGTAAGCGCCGCCATGTGTATGACTTTCCATACTGAGATTATGTGGAACCGTACTGGTCGTTCAGAAGTGCGTGCAACCAACATTGCTAGAATGCGTAATGCAACGAATAGTGCTGGTCGTTCTATGCCATATACGAATGCCAAGGACTTTAAATGTCTGCAAGATCAGGTCAATGCTCATGCAGTGTGGCAAAAAACCCCCACACTGTTTGCCAGCCATTTATATCAAGAATATGACTACAGCACAGGTAACGCGTCTACCAGCTACAACAAAGCCATTCAGCTGTTTAACTTCTGCCGCGCTCAAATTGGAGATCGCTGTGTACTGGGTAACAACAGCTTATTACATACTGAAAAAGCGACTGGCGGAAATATCTACCAAGCGCTAACTCAAGTTGGCGAACCGCTGTATTTCCAAACTCACGTATTCAGTAATTCAGGTAATAAGACCTTCAACTTCAGTAACCTAAAAACTGCCATTCGCGTCGGCGCAAACTTCGGCGGATCAATAATAGAGCTACCCATAGGTTGGGATTGTGGCAACATTTACAATAAAACAAATTGTACCGCGGCATTAGCAGACAGCAGATCTGCAGAACTCGCCAACGGACGCACCTTGGTTAAGCGCAATGCGTTTAACTAACTTGAAATAGCGACATCAGCAAGATCACCAAGGCGCTTCCTAGCGCCTTTTTTATTTCTGTCTTTAGCTCACTGGAAAGCGAAATCTCACCACTGAGTTCAGGTCGGTGCAGGGTTGAAACAGAGAAGGGCGGGCTTCGCCCTGCTAGAACGGCACTGCGTGCCTGCGAGTACGTTCGCAAGCTCACTGCTAGAACGCTTCGCTACATTCAAGAGATAGAAATTTAGAGTACTTGCCATTTCTGGTTGTTGCTTATCTCCGTGTCCCTCTGTGTTCCAACAACGTCCATGCTATCCCTAGCTCTCGCTTATTAGCACATGGCTTCGCCGTGGTGAATAGTTTTTATCTTGTGATTTTTTAGAACAAAGCGAGTTGGTGGATACATAGAAGAGGGTTGTCACGCTGGGAAAGGTGATTTTTCGAATAACACTAATATGTTGCAAAGAGTAGGTCGTAATCTAATTAAACCTGAGGTGAAAATATATTGATTGCCTTTTTAAGTTAAAGGTTTAATCCCATTTTATTTACTTGGTTGCATAGGGTTTTAAATGTTAGTTAATAAGTGATGTTGGTTTTGTATAATATGGGTTTTGAGCTATGTCTTTCATAATTTTATTTAATTATCTGTTGTATAAGTAATGGTTATACGTCCTATATTGAACTGTATTTTTTTTAATGTATTTTTACCATGAGTTGTGTGTTTGTTATGTTTTTATAGTTTCTTTAATTGCTGGTTTATTAAAGGTGGTTTTAATCTTTAGCGACGTAAATGTAACTGTTAATTAATTCACCCTACACATACTTGATGTTATTTAATGGTTTGAAAGGAGTGGGGTTATGAATGTGTCAATGTCAGTATTAATTATTGTAATAATGCTAGTTATGCCAAGTTATTCCAAGGCTGAGGATTTAAGTGAATATTTGGTGCCAAGTAACGGTAATCATTTTGTAGTGAAAAGTAATAATGAAGACGAATATTGCATCATGGTTTTGGGGGGGAGTATGCTCACTAGAACAATCTGTGATGAAGGTGTTCCTCAAACTGCGGTACTCAAGGAAGAAGTAAATTGGTTTTTTACTGATGCAGGGCAAATTGTCAATGTTTTCGGTAACTATAATGATAATGATGCACTAGCGTATTACTGTTTAACGGCTAAATCCAATGGAACTGTAGGTGTTGAGCTATGTGATTTGAAAGGAGTGGATGGTGAGCAAAGTTTTAAACTTGAAGAGGATGATTCCTCTGAAAATCAGCTCTTAGTGACTAAATCAAGTGGATTGGTATTTGGGCTGGATGGGGATAATATTCTCGCATTCAAGAATATAAATAATCTATCTAGCCCTTTGTATATAAAGCCGACAACAAATATGGCTTCAGAACAAGATGAGGTATATACATTTGAACCGTCATCAATGTTATTTAGAAGCAATGTCCTTCCTGTGTATCAATACAAAATAGAGATTAAAATACAAGGTCCAAAATATCTTACATGGACTAATAACTTATGGGCTAAATTTGAAGGGTCAACAGCAAGCTCTTTGTATTATGACGCTTTGAATAAGCGAATTATAGGTTCTAAACCTGGCGAAGGTTTTTTGTGCTTAACCAATACAACAACGGGGAATTGGGATTGGGCTGAATTTTCTGCTTGTTCTTATACTGGGGATAATGATTTACAGCAAAAATTTATTTTAGCGAGTGATAATAATGGAGAGTCAATAATAAATCTTGTTGGTGGGAGTTTAAATTACACACTTTTTTATGATAATTCTGGTACTAACTCTGATAATGCTTATTTTCTTAAAAAAAATCAAAGTACAAATGGAGGGGCTAATGATACATATGTTGACCCGTTTATATTAAGTTCTTTTGCAGATAAAGTGGGAGAGTGTACTGATACATACTGCAGTAACTTAAATTACAGCGACGTTATGTCTGACTGGGATGACAACCTTGACATATTTAGAGATTCTATTTATGTGGAACAACCATCAGGGATTGAGTGTGGAACAAATATTAGCCCCCGCACTCCACCAGCAAACAACCCAAACTTAGATTACACCGAAGTAAATCGACTATACCCTCTTCTACCTGGCCAGAGTCGCGTATATTGGTTTAACACTGGTCAGGGAACCACAATACTGTTAGATACCTATGGACGTGATCCTGTTGTCGTTGATGCCGGTTCAGTAAGTAGAGGTAATGAAGCGAATAATGCCCACAATGAAAGACAAATGACCAGTGATCAAACTGTTGATACGATCAGGGCCATCATTGGTACTCGTCAGGCAAGCGTAGTCGTTAGTCACCCTGATGCCGATCATTATAATTTATTACCTCTTATTTTTGATACTACAGCGGGGATTTCATTGCCCAGAACCGTCTATCTTGGGGGACGCCATGCAGAATACAATACGAATGCTGCGATGAGATTGTGGCTTCAAGCTATTGGTTCATCAGTTAATACTGTTTACGACGATATAGACATCAATGCAGCTCAGATGACAATGAATGCAATTGCGCGGTCTGGAGGGCAGGTTAGTGCTGTTAATAATCTTCCTGTTAATGTCATGGCGAATGGGCTAGGGGGACTGTACTTGTTAACCTCAGACTCGAGAGCGGCGAGTGCTAATGCAAGAACGATTACAGCAATGTATGAGCTGGAGGCATTTCAGGCATTTTTCATGGGAGATGCATTTGGGGCGACGGAGCTTAACCTTGAAGCTAATTTCAATGCGATGGGGCGACCACTTCAATCCAATGGGATATTTACTGCTTCACATCACGGAGCAGATACGCAAGGCAGTAATTCTTTTAGGCTTCTAAACTTTTTGTCTCCAGCTCTTAGTGTGATCCAATCCGGTGCAACAAATTACCAGCACCCTAGAGCTAATACTTGGCTAAATTTAGCTGGAAGTTGCGCATTGGCTGGCGTTGCGATGGCTGAACACCAGTATTATTATTTCGATCCTGCTTCTCAGTATCTTGAGTCACCAGCAGAACTAACCAGGGATCCTGTTTTCTCTACACAAGAAAATGGCTCCTTTATAGCCACTATCACTTCGGCCACTGGAACTCATGTGCCTCTAAATGGTGCCCCGTCTGTGCCTAATACAAGCGGACGTACACTTGTTGATTTTGTCGCATTACCTAATGGAAGTTCAACCGAAGTCGCTGATTCTGCACAACATATACAAGACAATGCGGGGCAGCAGCAATCTTACCCATAAATGACCTAATCGGAGGTCGAAGGTAGAACCTCGTTTCGAGGTGGGGACTTACCGCCTCATCGGAAACAATGGGTTTAACCAATTCGAAATAGAAACATCACCAAGGCGCTTTCTAGCGTCTTTTCTATTCCTGTTTTCTGCTCACTGGAAAGCTAAATATCACCACTGAATTCGTTGGACTAAACAGAGGTAAGTGAGAAAAGCTAGTAAGGGGGGGGGAAGTCTAAATGTATGGCCGCATTTAGCGGCTCTATTTGAAAAGTAGGGGAATTATCGGTTATTGTTATTATTTATTATATAGACTGGTTGCTGTTGAGGTGGTGGTGACGCAGCCTGAGTAGCTTGCTTTCCTTCCTTTTTTTGACAGTAATATGCATCGACCTCACCCTCGATAGGTAATTTCTTCCAAGTTTCATTAGTAACATGAACGGAATAGTGGGTAGCCCCCTGTTTGTATGCCTCTACTTTGATATAGCCTTCAAAGTTATTAGGGTGCTGCTTGGGAACTGTAAAAGAAGTAACTGGCATACAATTCATCAAAGTTGATACGACTGGGTTGTAGTAAGTTATCTTTTTTGCATCAACCGGAACTCTAATTTTTGGGGTAGCACAGCCTGTCGTAGTCAAAGAGATGACCACGCAAAATAGGACTTTTTTCATTTTTGGTTTAGTACTCGTGAATTAATCCCAACGTGAAACATTGAGTTTCTTAGATTTGGATTTTCGAAAATGATGGATCAATAATAATACTAGCAAGTTGATGTCAGAGTTGTGATGAATATCTTGTTATTATATAAGGGATTTTATAGATTATTAGTATGTATAGGTCAAACTCGGCTGTAGGTTACAACAATTCCCCATTGGAGTTTGCAGAAGCGCTTAGTTTGCACACTGACACATGATAAATCATCTTTACTGTAATACCTTGTAATATTGAACATTGTTATGCGGATCTATATTTAATTCGTTGGACGTTAATTTCTTCAAATTATTAAATATATACGAGGCTAAGGATGAGCAAAATACATAACAATGATTTTCATTTGAAAATGACAGGTTTGTCTAATTTCAAGTTTAAGATTACTGAACATGATGTAACTGAAGGTCAGCCTTGGGAGGGAATCTCAGGTATTCAATGTGAGGGTGATGGATGTACTATCACAGTAAGGGCTGGTAGAAAAAAATCTGGTGTAACAGCTGATTGGTTCAAAGAAATGATTGGTAATGGATCTGCAATGGGTTGTGATACATACGATAAATTACCTGGGGGGCTTAACTTTGCTTTCAGAGGAACCATGAGTTTTGACCATGGAGGGAAAAGTTATATAGGAAAAGATATAGTAATAGCTCAAGGTAGCAATGCAAGATCAAGAAATAATTGGTGGATAGGCGGTGAGAATATTTCTGAAATTATTCAAGTGCCAGCTGCATTGCTAGGGGTGGTATCACAGACTTTTGATCAAGGTAAAATGCTAAAAGCAAAAGTTATATTTACAACATCTATAGGTGACCACTCTACAATGTCTATGGGTATTATTGGCCTTTAATCAAATATCTAAGGTGTCTAAGAATAAAATCTCTTTGAGATTTTATTCTTAGACACTAACGGCATAAATCATTTTGATTTTATGCCGTTAAAATACTTCTCATGTGCGAAATGAATTTAGCTTTAGAAAGAATATTGAGCTAGGTTGTGCATTATGATAATGGGATATTCGCAAGAATTAATGTGGGCGAGACAAAGTAAAGCTAAGACAGCCCTAACTCTCAACCATTCCAAACACAGCCGCAGACTACAATAACTCCCCGTTGGAAGTTGCCGAAGGGCTTCGTAGAAAATAGCGTAAGACCCACATGGATGTGGGCTATTTTTCGGGGGGCTTGGACGCCCCATCGGAAACGTTAGCTATTTTCAAGAAAGACCTGAGGAATAAACTTCGTCGGGGCGCCGAGGGATTTCCAAAAGGGGGACTGGCGCTCTCCCCCTTATGGTCGGGTGTGGGTTGAAGACCCACGACGTTAATCCAAACGAAGTTTGGAAATAACCTCAGAACAATAAACAATAACGACCAGTAACATGACAGGCTAACCAAGAACCCAAAAGAGATATCAGAGAACGATCTAACAGTTCTCCAATTCACTTTGACATTGAATACACATCTCAGCTACTGGGTGTATCGTCAACCTCCCCAGCCCAATCGACTCACCACACTCAAGGCAAAACCCATAGTCCTCAGTGTCGAGGAATATCCGCTTGATGCGCACTATATGTTGCTGCATCAGCGTTTCACTGGCTTGTGCCATCTCCTGTTGCTGAATGGCTAATACCCAAACGACCTGAAAATGTTCGTTTCAGAGGCCTTGCGAGAGTTCAATTCTAGGCGGTTTTGTGTAGGAATGGTGATCCCTTTTAAGCTAAGGCAACAACGAAGTGGGCTTTCGCAAAGCCTTCTACGATGGGTTTTAATGCACTTTATTCTGCGTTATTGATTTTGCCAAGGGAGTGACCATTACCTACAATCAATGCCTTGCCTAAAGTGCATTAAATTTCCACTGAATCCGGCATTTCCAAGTGGTTTGGGTATTTATTCGTGAAACCCTACCGACTGCTTGTTGGTCTAACATCACAGGTGCACTGCGTTCATGAGCGAGCTCAAGCTGCTGCTCTAGCTCGATGAGTTCCTGCTTCAGCCCAGTTAATAGTTGTTGTTTTTCATTGGCGCTAAGTTCAGCTTGTTTCAAAGTATTCCTTAGTTAATGTATTAACGACTACCAAGCTAGCCTGATAAGCAGAGGCTGTAAAGCGAGGACGCGAGCTGACTGGCGGTTGAATACCACCGTTAAGCGACCCTAAGCTTTTTTAGAAAGCTGTTTAAGGTATTTCTGCTGTGGAGTTTGCAACATTCGCTATGCTGGATATGGTATCTTCAGAGTCGCGGTTATCGCTCCTGATTGAGTGTGAAGAGGATAAAGATATGGGTAGGCTGTTTTATGTGATTGGGCCATCGGGCGCAGGTAAAGACACCTTTATTCAGGCTGTCAGACACAAGTGGCCGGATTCGGTGTTATTTGCACACCGCTATATTACTCGCAGTGCCACTGCGGGGGGCGAAAACCATATTGAGTTATCGGAGCCTGAGTTTTTGCATCGTAAAAAGCTGGGACTCTTCTCGGTCGATTGGCAGGCGCATCAATATTATTATGGTGTTGGCAATGAGATCGATACTTGGCTTGAGCAAGGTCTAGATGTAGTGATCAATGGTTCGAGAGAGTACCTAGGTCAGATGCAGGATAAGTTTGGTGACAGGCTCTTTCCTGTGTTGATGCAGGTTGATGAGGCGACATTAGCGAAACGCTTACGTCAGCGGGGCCGAGAAACCGATACACAAATCAATGCGCGTTTAGCGCGGGCGAGAGCCTATAGTCTTGCTTTGCCTAAGCAGGCGGTCATTATCGATAACAGTGGCAGTATTGACGACTCTTTAAAGCAGTTTTTAGATTATTACCGCACTTTAGATGACTAATTCTAAAATCAAACTAATAAAAAAGGCGCACTAGGCGCCTTTTTTATACTGCTTTAACTTGAAGATTAAACCAGTGGAGCATCTTCAAGAGAGTAGGGCAGTGGCTGAATCGACAGGCTAGAGTGTTCATCATCAGCGACTCTTAGCACGGCTGAGTTTTCAGTGTCATTAGGCAGTACGGCGGTGAGTAGCACTTGATCGCCAGCTTGCACCATTTCGATAATCGCACCGACCTTTTTAAAGCCACCTTCAATGGCCAACTCTAAGCGACTCTCTATAGTGAGCGGCTGTGAGCTTGTGCCTGAAAGAATGTAGAGTGCACGTTTATTACCACCGCGATATTTCATACGGGCGATGGTCTCTTGTCCCATGTAACAGCCTTTTTGAAAACTGATGCCGTCAATGGCTTGGACGTTACACATCTGAGGCACAAACTGGCCTTGATGTGAGGCGCCAAGGTTGGGTAGTCCTGCTTGGATCTCAAGGGCTTGCCATACGCTGGCATCTTGGATTGGTTCACTGATTGAATTGATCAGCGGCACAGAAGGGGCTTTTTCAATCACGATGATAAAGCGCGCGCCATCTTTAAGCAGTACTCCGCCAGGGATCTCTGTGACAGGCTGGCTTACCTCGCCAAAGTAGTTGTTAACCCACTCTTGTGCTTTCTCTCCTGCGATACCTAAAATCGTCCAGTCAGCGGTGACGTCGACAAGATCTGCTTTACTGAATACGGCGTATTTAGCCAACTGAGGCAAGTCTGCTGCTAGGGTGTCTAACGGCATCATCATGAATAATGCATCTTCAACAGAAAAAGCTCTGAAGCTGGCTAACATTTTACCTTTAGGATCGCAGTGTGCGCCCCAGTTCCATTGATGTTTCTCCAGCGAGCTGATGTCGGTGGTGACCTGGCCATGAATAAAGCTGCGGCCTTGCTCGCCTGTCACGCTCATTAATCCCATGTGGGACAATATGGCAAAGGTGAGTTGTGGTTCGCTTGCATTCCAAGAGGGCTGAGAAACTGACTGGGTCATATCATTATCCAAAAAAGGGCGTTAAGTGAGGAGGATTGTAACGCCAAATAGGGGCTACGGATATAAATCGGGCGCACAATTTTGCAATTGTGCGCCCGTAACTTTTCTTTTATAGCGAAGCTTTAGTGAAGCAGACGAGTTCTAATAGTACCTTCGATACCTTTCATCTGTTCAAGGGCTTCATCGGCTTGATCTGAATCGACTTCCATGACCACATAACCAATTTCAGCCGTGGTTTGTAGATACTGAGCCGCAATGTTGATGCCCTTTTCTGCAAACGCTTGGTTAATCTTGATCAACACGCCGGGGCGGTTGTGGTGAATGTGTAGCAAACGAGACGCATCTTTATGAGGAGCCAGTGAGACTTCTGGGAAGTTCACCGCCGTCACAGTCGAGCCATTATCAGAGTACTTGGTGAGCTTCCCCGCCACTTCGATGCCGATATTTTCCTGCGCTTCCTGAGTACTGCCGCCCACATGAGGCGTTAAGATGACATTATCGAGACCACGTAGCGGGCTGATAAACTCATCATCGTTAGACTTAGGTTCAACGGGGAACACGTCAATGGCAGCTCCAGCTATCTTTTCAGACTTAAGAGCGGCGGCCAAGGCGTCGATATCGACAACAGTCCCGCGAGAAGCATTGATTAAGATGCTGCCTTTTTTCATGTAAGACAGTTCTGTTTCACCAATCATGTTCTTAGTTTGCGGGTTTTCAGGGACGTGCAAGCTAACCACATCGGCAAGAGACATGAGTTCTTGCATCGAATGAATTTGCTGGGCATTTCCCAGTGATAACTTATCTTCGATATCGAAGAAGATCACGCGCATGCCTAAGGTCTCGGCCAAGATGCCAAGTTGAGTACCAATATGGCCATAACCTATAACACCCAGTGTTTTGCCGCGAGCTTCGAAGCTGCCACTGGCACTTTTAAGCCATCCGCCTCGGTGCGCCATCGCGTTTCGCTGAGGGATCCCGCGAAATAGCATGATGATCTCGCCAAGTACCAGCTCTGCCACACTTCGAGTGTTGGAGAACGGAGCATTAAACACGGGGACACCAATTTTCTCAGCAGCGCTGAGATCAACTTGATTTGTACCGATACAAAAGCAACCAATCCCGACCAGTTTTTGTGCCTGGCTTATTACCGCTTCGGTCAGCTGAGTACGTGATCTCAGTCCGACGAAGTGGGCATCTTTTATGGATTCAATTAACTCACTCTCTCCAAGTGATGCCTTGTGGTATTCAATGTTGCTGTAACCAGCACGCTTGAATACATCTACCGCAGATTGGTGGACGCCTTCCAAAAGCAGGATCTTGATCTTATCCTTGTCCAGCGAATGTTTCGCCATGATTTAGGTACCCTCTTCAATTGTTGGTATTATGTTAGTTAGGTTGTTCTGTATTTTTATATACTATTTATTATCCGCACTAAATTAGCACTTTTTTTGTTCAGTGTGGAGGGCTAGATGGCCAAAGTTATTATTCTTATCCTAAAACAATACAGATTGTTCACTAATGAGGCTCTAATTTTGAATAAACAGTTGCTCTGGTTTGTCATTTTCTTCTCAGTCCTAGTTTGGTCGGGTATTAACCCCAAAGATCAGTTCACTTGGTTTTTGGAGGTGGCGCCTGCGTTAATCGCATTACCTGTGTTGATTTTTACCCGCAATCGGTTTCCTTTAACGCCGCTGATTTATGTTTTGATATTGATCCACTGCGTTATTTTGATGGTGGGCGGACACTATACCTATGCAGAGGTACCTCTGTTCGATTGGGTCGCGGAGGTATCTGGGGGGGACAGAAATAATTACGATAAAGTGGGTCATTTTGCACAAGGCTTTATTCCTGCGCTTATCGCAAGAGAAATATTGCTGCGCAATGAGGTGCTAAAACCGGGAGGGTGGAGCAATTTTATCTGTGTTTGTTTTGCTCTCGCACTGTCGGCATTTTATGAGTTAATTGAGTGGTGGGTTGCGCTACTCACCGGTGAAGATGCTGAGGCTTTTTTAGGTACCCAAGGTTACATTTGGGATACCCAGTCAGATATGGGGATGGCCTTGCTGGGAGCCATCTTGGGACTGCTGTTTTTGGTGAAAATCCATGATAAACAGTTGTCAGACCTGAAGGGGTAATGCTGATGATGTTTAGGTTTGTTTCTTAGCCGGAGATAAATATTACTGCTAAGAATCTGATTTTTTTAAGGTTTGGTTCTTCTCAATAAAAGGCCGCCCCTTGTAATAAGTATTCCGTAATCATTTGATAATCATTTGATGATTTTTCACTATTAGGGGAAACTAATGCTATTCAAACCAATGAAAACGAGACAGAATGGTGACATATGTTGGCTTTATGTTTGAAAGATCAATAGAGCCTAATCGTTCATATTGGTCAAATTGTTTACGATAGTTAAGCAATTTTCCAGGGAGGAAATAGATGGGTAAAATTGATGAGTTGGTTTTTCTTCATCAGTTATCTACGCCATGTAATTTGGCTATTTTAGCTGAGTCTATCGGATTAAATACGCGAGTGATTAGGCAGGTTTCTGATTTAGATCCTGATAACGGCCGCAATAGCTTTTACCTGATAGGCCAAGAAGGAGCTGCATTGGATAACAGAGGGATACCCTTGTTAGCCATTCGCCTTGTTGCCCATGTCCCCGTTGCCCTGTATCAGGTCGATAGAAATAAGTTGGATCCAGCTTCCGCACTGTTATTGGGGATCCGTGGTTTACTCTTTTCAGATCAACGCATGGATCTCATGTTGACAGGGTTAAGGAAGATGGTTGCCGATGAACTTTGGTATGATCGTACCTTGATCAGTAAAATATTCCGTCAGCTTGTGGAGCGACTTGAGACCAGCGAAGACTACTCACAAAATTCCGAAGATGTGCTGCAAGTGTTGACCAAAAGAGAGCGCACCATTATTCGACAGGTGTCCAGTGGTGCGAGAAACAAAGAGATCGCCGATGATCTGTTTATCAGTGAACACACTGTCAAAGCCCATATCTCTTCAATATTCCGAAAGACCCACTCGCGCAATCGAGTCGAGTTACTTCGCTGGGCTCAAACCTATGCTGAACACTTGGAACTTTGCTCTTAATATTCCTTAACCAGTGAATCGCGAGGCGTGAGTGTCGCAAACCATTAACGGCAATAGTGCCGTTTTTTTGTGCTAAATACATTTAGAATCAATGTGTAACTGTCTATTTTTAATCCACTCTTATCAAGCTACATCATTTCACAGCATTTTTGGCAAAATTAATTTACCTCTAATTCGAGTATTTAACCCGCAGGTTACATTCGTAGCGTTCTTGCTTAAGTTGATGACTTTTAAACGCTTAACTCAGTGCAGGGAGAGGGTGTTCTGTGTCGAGTCTAATTCATGTGTCTTTCTGTATTAATAACAGTCTCTTACTGTTAAATCTGTGACTAGTTCATCTATTTTTTGTCATAAAACTCTGTGACAATTATCGCTCACGTTAATACAAATTAACGGATTATAATGGGGTTGAAAAAATGGATAATGTTAAAAGATTGTCAGTGCTTGCACTGTCAATAGCGGCTGCTTTACCTGCTGTGGCCAATGCAGATGTATTTATTAGTGAATATGTTGAGGGATCTGGGTACAGCAAAGCCGTTGAAATATACAACTCAGCATCAACAGCCGTTGATCTGACCGGTTACTCTCTTGTTTATTACTCTAAGGGTGACACTGCACCGAAGAAGATTTTAGATCTCAGTGGTTCACTGGGCGCCAATGCCATTAAAGTGATCTCCAATAGCCATAAAGACAATGCCATCGCATTAGATGCTGCCGTGGATTCAGAAACGGCTGCGATCTACTTTAACGGCGACGACAAGGTTGGCATCTTAAAAGGGGACGTTTTAGTCGACCTATTTGGTGAAGTGGGGACAACTGGTGATTGGGCAAAGGATGTTACTGCTGAGCGTAACGCCAATATCACTGCGGCAAACTCAGCGTATGTTGAGAGCGAGTGGACCACTAAAGCCAAGAACGCCTTTAGTGGCTTAGGTGCGCGTAGTGGAGATTTTGGTGGAGGAAGCGGGCCAGATCCAGACGTGCCAGCCTTTAGTTGTGTCGGTGAAACGATCACTCCTATCTATAACGTTCAAGGTGTCGGCCGTGTTAGCCCACTGATTGAAGAGGGTAAGTTTGAGTCAGCCGAAGAGGTGACGATCAGCGGCGTGGTGACTGCTCGTGGTGAAAGCCTATTTAAAGGTTTCTATCTACAAGAAATCAAGGGCGATAACTCGCCATACACTTCAGACGGTGTGTTTGTTTACTTAGGTGAAGCACCGGGTGAAGAGATCCAGCCGGGCGTTGAAGTGTGTGTTCAAGGTAAAGTGAAAGATTTCTATGGCTTGACTCAAGTCGACATTAAAGCCGATAAAAAACTGTCTGTAGGTGAGATGGGTGAAGTCCCTGTACCTGAAGCCTTCTATGTTGCAGATGGCGAGTCACTTGCCGATGCCCTTAATCGTTATGAAGGCATGAACATCGTATTAGATGCTGGCAGTGACATGAAGGTGACGCGTAGTTTTAGTTATGACTATGCAGGCCGAAGAAACAACATGGTGGTGTCCCATAAAGCGCCACTGATGAAGCCGACTCAAGTGTTCGCGCCGCTATCAAACGAGGCGATTGCATTGCAAGCGGCTAACCGTGGCAATGAACTGTTTATTGAATCTGACTATAAAGCTAAGAATGGTGAAGTGCCTTACTTCCCAACATTCAACGCAGAAACAGGTTACATCCGTATTGGCGACCAACTCACCAACATGACAGGCATGGTTAGCTACAGTTATGGTGAGCCGCGTTTAGTGGTGACCAATGAGATCACTGCCGGTGACTTTATTCGTGTGAATGAGCGTACTAATGCACCTGAAGTGGCCACTCAAGGTGATATTCGTGTGGCGAGCTTTAACGTATTGAACCTGTTTACCAGCGACAGCGATATTGGCGGCCCACTTAACCCTATGTGTAAAGATCAGGCCGATGCAGATGCGAGTAGAGGCTGTGGTCGTGGTGCGCACTCATTGGAAGATTACCTGCTGCAGCGCATTAAGATAGTCAATGCGATTAAAGAGATGAATGCTGATGTGATTGGTCTGATGGAGATCGAAAACAATGGCTTTAGTGAGCATAGCTCGATTCAGTATCTGTTGAATTCGATCAATGCTGAGTTACCAGCAGCCGATGCCTACGCCTTTATCGAAGTCACCGATGCTGACAAGTATAAAGGTGAGTACATTGGCAGTGATGCCATTACTGTCGGTCTGCTTTATCGTCCAAGTACCGTTAAACCTGTTGGGGATGCGTTTGTAATCGCCACTCCTGAACAGCACTCTGCAGCGGGGGTCGCCACCCGTGATAACAATGGCACTATCGAGACAAGTCCTAGTTATGATAAGTACCAACGTCATAGCTTAGCGCAAACTTTCCAGATCCATGATGAGCAGCTAACGGTTGTCGTTAATCACCTTAAATCTAAAGGTTCTGGTTGTTTAGAAGATTGGTTAGAGTTCTCTGAGAGTAAAGATCCTGACGATCTGCAAGGCAAGTGTAATGAGTTCCGAGTCTCTGCGGCTAAGGTACTGGGTGAGTCACTTAAAGAGGTTGAAGGTGGCCTATTGGTGATAGGCGACATGAACGCCTACGGCATGGAAGATCCTGTTGCTGTGCTGACGGATTATGATGCCTCGACGGCTAACCGTGAGATCGTGACCGCATCGTGGACAACCTTAAACGGTGAAGTTTACGAGCGTGAAGGCAGCAAGATTGACAAGGGTTATGGTCTCGTTAACCTGAACACTCAAGCCCATGGGCCAGCGACCTTTGGTTACAGCTACAGCGGCGAACTGGGCAACTTAGATCACGCCTTAGCCAATACACATGTGGCTGATAAGCTAGTGGCTATTGAAGATTGGAACATTAACTCAGCTGAATCTAATTTGTTCGAGTACCCAAGTAAGTACTCTGGTGACTTAGCTAAGTCTGAGAATGTATTTAGCTCTTCGGATCACGATCCTGTGATCATCGCACTTGAGTACCCTGCGCCAGTTACGCCAGAGCCTGAGCCAGCACCGAAAGATGATGGTGGTTCACTCGGTTACCTTGGATTGGCAATGCTATCTCTGCTGGGATTACGTCGCAGAACACGTTAATCCGCACTTACTTTCTTGATTAAACCGTCTTCGGCTTGCGCCGATGGCGGTTTTTTTATCTCTATGACGTTAAAATGAGGCTTAATGGCTATTTTAGTGGCTAAACGTCTATATTATTATGTTATAAAATTACCAAAGTGTAATAAATGGATCTATATTTTCCGTGGTAACGATCTATTTATAAATAAATGTGCTTGATACAAAATGAGATGTATTGGTGTTGATCTGGCTATTCTAAAAGGGGTTGTGTTGTTTTTTTTATTTCGTTGTGGCGTGAAAGTTGGTTTGTTTGGTTAGCTTTAATTGGTTAAGACTATTATCTGGTTTAAGGGGCTAAAAGTGACATTAAATTTTCATAAATTGACCCATATCTCTTGCAGCTAATTTAAGCCTGTATAAACTGCCGACATCTAAACGTTATCTCGGTAAGAAATGTATGGAAGTTTTCATCAGTTTGTTGGGAATGATCAGCTTAATCGGTTTGGCCGTGCTTATCTCAGAAAAGAGATCGGCGATAAACCTGCGTACCGTTATTGGAGCACTTATCTTCCAGATCGCCTTTGGCGCGTTTGTGATGTATGTGCCGATTGGACAGACGATGCTGGACAGTGCGTCTGGTGGCGTGATGCATGTGATCAATTATGCAAATGAAGGAATCGCGTTCCTATTTGGTGACCTAGCTAAATTTGGTGTTGGCTTTATCTTCGTGATTAACGTGCTGTTTGTGGTGGTGTTTGTTAGCTCGCTCATTGCCGTTTTATATTATTTAGGGATTATGCAGCTGATCATTGGTGTGATTGGGGGTGGACTCTCAAAACTGCTTGGCACCAGCCGCGCAGAATCGCTTTCAGCGACAGCCAATATCTTTGTTGGCCCTATCGAAGCGCCTTCTATGGTGCGTCCCTTCGTGAAGCACATGACCCGTTCTGAATTATTTGCCGTGATGACGGGTGGTCTAGCATCGGTAGCCGGTGGCACCATGATCGGTTATATCCAGATGGGCGTCGACATTAAATATGTACTGACTGCTGCCTTTATGACTGCGCCTGCGGGATTACTATTCGCCAAGCTTATCTGGCCTGAAACAGAGCAACCGCAAAACGACATCAAGAAGATAATGGATGATCAGGAAGATAGACCTGCCAATGTCTTAGATGCCGCTGCTGGTGGTGCTGCGATGGGTATGCAGCAAGTGGTGTCAGTATCAGCCTTGTTGCTAGCCTTTGTGGCATTGATTGCGATGGTAAACGGCATTATTGGCGGCGTGGGTGGGTGGTTCGGTTTCGGCGAATTAACCATGCAGATGATCTTAGGTTACCTGTTGGCACCACTGGCTTGGATCATGGGTGTGCCGTGGAGTGAATCTGTGCAAGCAGCTTCGTTTATTGGCCAGAAGATGGTGATCAACGAATTTGTCGCGTATATCGATTTCTTAAAGGTTGCCGATCAACTCTCTGAGAAGACTCAGATTATTATCAGCTTTACCTTGTGTGGTTTTGCCAACATCGGCTCATTAGCCATGGTGATTGGCGGCTTAGCTGCGCTGTGTCCTGAGCGTCGTCAAGATCTCAGTGCCATCGGCATGAAAGCGCTTATTGCAGCGGCATTAGCGAACTTAATGAGCGGTACCATCGCTGGCTTACTGTTTAGCTTAGCGGGTTAACGCTTAACGTATTAATAGGTTTTACCATTATTTTACTGTGTCGTTAATTGAAACGGCACTCAATATTTGAGTAGGAAAAGATCATGACTCCACATATCAATGCTGAAGCTGGCGCGTTTGCAACTACTGTGCTTATGCCTGGCGATCCGCTACGCGCTAAGTATATCGCTGAAAACTTCCTTGAAAACGCTGTGTTGGTGACTGATGTCCGTAACATGTTGGGTTACACGGGCGAGTATCAGGGCAAGAAGATCTCTGTGATGGGTTCTGGTATGGGCATTCCTTCTATCTCTATCTACGCGAAAGAGTTGATCACTGAATATGGTGTGAAGAACATCATTCGTATCGGTTCTTGTGGTGCGGTTAGTGACAAGATTAAGTTGATGGACGTGGTCATGGCTATGGGTGCCAGTACGGATTCAGCGGTTAACCGTACCCGTTTTGAAAACACAGATTTTGCCATGATTGCAGATTTTAACCTACTGAGAAAAGCAGCTGATGCGGCTGATAAATTAGGGGTTAACTACCATGTGGGTAACCTTTACTCTTCTGATCTTTTCTATAGCTCAGATGAGAGTCGTTACGATCTTATGGAGAAGTACGGCATTTTAGGTGTCGAGATGGAAGCGGCTGGTTTGTACGGTGTTGCAGCTGAATATGGCGCCAATGCACTGGCGATGATGACAGTGACAGATCATATCAGACTGGGACTTCATTTAACGGCTGAAGAGCGTCAAGAAACCCTTAATGAGATGATCAAATTAACGTTAGAAGCGGTTAGCAAAGACCTTTAATCTCTTTTAACCTCGCTCAGCTAATTTGCTGAGCGAGGTATATCGATTGATATAAAAAGAGTGATACCCCTTGCCCTACGGCTCCCAAATATTCACTAAAAGTTGATCAGTGCAAACTGAATCGACATCAAAAATAAGAATATGCGGGAGCCACCCACGATGGCCATATCAATGCTCGACATTCAGTGACTACGCTGAGCGTAAATAGACTAGACCCTGAAATCAGTTCAGTGTGACGGATACGTGAAGCCGTTAAGCTCGTCATGCTGAACTTGTTTCAGTATCCAACTTTTGATTCATGCCTCAGTTTTCGCTATTTTTCTTCCCCGCCAAAATGAAACTCAAACACTTGTTTAAATTTTCTCCATGACCCAGTAGACTATGGCGTAATTATGGTAAATAAAGGCGATGGTAATGAGTATCTGGTTTAGACCTGTAAGCTTAGAAGATTGCGCTAAAATGGACTCTGGCATGCATGGCAAGGGCACGTTGATGCAAACCATGGGGATAAAAATTTCTGAGATCGGTGCTGATTACATGAAAGCAACGATGCCTGCGACCCCTGCGATTCATAATCCCCTTGGTATTGTTCATGGCGGCGCCAATGTGGCATTAGCCGAAACAGTTGCCAGCTATGCGGCTAACTTTGCGGTGGATTTTGAGCAGTACTACTGCGTCGGCCAAGAGATCAACGCTAATCACCTCAAAGCATCGCGTAATGGCACATTGACCGCGACCGCTAAAGCGGTTCATTTGGGCAAACGTAGCTCGGTATGGGAAGTGCTTATTCATAATAGCGCTGGTGAGCTTTGTTGCATCTCTAGAATGACGGCGGCAGTGGTTAAGCGTTAAATCCATAAACTAACTGCTATCAGACTGCTATGTCTGGCAACCTATGCTGCTCTTGTTGTAAATCCTAGAATGACGGCGGCAGTGGTTAAGCGTTAAATGATAACTATCAAGGGCTTGTTGTTATCTCGCCAATTAAGCTGTTCCAGTGAGTAGATTTTGTCCATAATGGCCTTATCTAGCTAAGGGAGAGCTTATATGGATAGCGCAACCATGTGGGAGTGGATTGGATACTTGGCGTCTGTTGTGATTGCAATTTCACTGATGATGTCTGATATCAAAAAGCTACGCTGGTGGAACCTTATCGGCGCCGCTTTATACCAATCAGTATAAAGATTTGATCGCTCAGCGAGAGTTTAGCGGTCCTGAGGCAAGGCAGCGAGTGAAGAGCATAGTTATTCTACGGTTAAGCTCGTTAACACAGCATCAGAACCGCTAAAACTCGCCTGTAAGGAGTGTTTTTGGCTGCCTATTTCTGCGTTGAATGAACTCATAAGGGAACAACCATTATGTCATCCATTCGCCTTGAATTAGTTTGCCAAAAGACACTCTGAGTAGATCAACTTCTTATACTGATTGGTATAAGAGTGAATTAACGGTTTTATCATTTTATTAGCTGAGATATCAGAGGTAACGAGCATTTAATATTCGGATTATTAATGTTTGTTACCTGATTTTTATGAATAAGAAAACCTAGCAATTTCCCATCTAAACCTACACTCTCCTGTTTTTACTGTGATTTTAATCTTGTTTGTAAGAAGAATATTTGATATCTATTCAGTCACTGGTTAAACTCAAAACCTCGGAAATACCGATGTTTATAGCTGATGGAAGCGAATATTCAAGTATATTCGTTTGAGCTAAACTCACTGTCATTAAGATTTTTTGGAGTGGTAATATGGAAAGGGCAATTAAGAGTTTTATGAGCCAGGAATCAGCAGGTGGCATTCTGTTAATGATTGCTGTTGCGCTTGCTATGATTATGGCTAACTCTCCTTTAGCTGGTGTTTATCAAGGTTTTCTCGATACAGAGATGCAGGTTCGCGTAGGCAGCCTGGATATTGATAAGACACTAATACATTGGATTAACGACGGTCTGATGGCTCTGTTTTTCATGCTGATTGGATTAGAAGTCAAGCGTGAACTTCTCGAAGGTGCATTGTCGAGTGCCGCACAAGCCTCATTGCCGACGTTTGCGGCGATAGGTGGCATGGTCTTCCCGGCTGGTATTTATCTGCTATTTAACTATGGTGATCCTATCACTCAGGCTGGATGGGCAATCCCTGCAGCGACCGATATCGCTTTTGCGTTGGGTGTGATGGCTTTATTAGGCAGTCGTGTTCCGGTCTCGTTGAAAGTTTTCCTATTAGCCTTGGCGATTATTGATGATTTAGGCGTAGTGGTTATCATCGCGATGTTCTACAGCACCGATCTCTCTATGTTAAGTTTGATTGTCGCAGGTATGGCAATATTGGGCCTTATCGGGCTTAACTTAAAAGGTGTCACGGCGCTGGGGCCATATGGTGTTTTGGGTATGATTCTATGGATTGCGGTATTAAAGTCCGGAGTTCACGCCACCTTAGCGGGTGTCATTATTGCCTTCTGTATTCCTTTAAGGGCAAAGGATGGCAGTTCGCCATCGGAAAGCTTAGAGCATAGTTTGCACCCGTGGAGTACCTTTATCATCTTGCCAATTTTCGCTTTTGCCAATGCCGGAGTCGATTTAAGTCCGATGAGCTTTGGTGATCTGTTATCACCTGTACCAGTGGGAATTGCATTAGGCCTGCTGCTAGGTAAGCCATTGGGTGTGTTGATATTTAGTTATATTGGTGTCAAATTAAAGCTTGCTGTCCTTCCTGATGGAATGGGATGGAGGCATATTGCTCCAGTTGCTGTGATGTGTGGTATTGGGTTCACCATGTCGATGTTTATCTCTTCATTAGCATTTACAGGCGATGGAAAAGCTTATGGTGATTTCGCCAGACTGGGTATTTTGGTGGGGTCGTTAGCCTCTGCGCTAATTGGTTATTTCTGGTTATCAAAAGTATTACCTGAAGTCCCTACTAGTAAAGAAAAAAGCAAAGGAGAAGTGGCATGAGAACAGTATTCGTAACGTTAGCTCTATGTATTGGCATGACTTCTACAGCGAGCGCAAGTCAGTTAGATGCGTGTAACTTTGATATTAAAAGTCCATCTTGTCAGCACTACCTAGAAGGTGTTGTCGATGGTGCCTTGATGTTTAAGCCTAATGCTGTTGGAGCTCGTATAGAGACTGATAGCTATGAGTCGCGTGCGCTGAAATATCGTGGCGGTAAGCGTTTTCAAGAAGCAAACCGTACGTACTGTGAAGGACGAATTCCTGATCGCGATGTACTCGTGAATGGTTTAGCTGAGGCCTTCATCGAAGGTAATGTGAAAAGCATTGAGATGCTTAATAACGTGATGTACAACCTGATGGATTGTCAGCGTCTTAAGTAATGTCACATTTAAATTATAATCATCTGTACTATTTTTGGATGGTACATAAAAAAGGCTCGGTAGCAAAAGCTGCCGAGGCTTTATGCTTAGCGCCTCAAACGGTGACCGGACAGATTAGAGTGCTGGAGACACGGCTCAAGGGCAGTTTGTTTAAGCGAGTGGGACGCTCTCTTGAACCGACCGAACTTGGTGAACTCGTGTTTCGCTATGCCGATAAGATGTTTAGTCTGAGTTATGAGATGCTGGATGTTCTTAATTATCAAAAAGATGAAAACATTCGTTTTGAAGTTGGGATAGCTGATGCACTCTCTAAAGCACTAGCGAGTCGCGTACTCTTGTCTGTTGTACCCAGTGATGGCTCCATGCACCTAGCGTGCTTTGAGTCGACTCACGAAAGCTTAATCGAGCGATTAAGAGAGCACAAACTGGATATGATCTTGTCAGATTGTGCTGGTGAATCCCTGAAGTATCCCGAAATTTTGTCTAAAAAGCTGGGTGAATGTGGGGTCGCTTTTTTCTCTGCTGAGCAATTTAGTCTTCCTTTCCCTGAGTGTTTAGAACAAGGCAAGTTACTGATACCCGGCAAACGAACCTCCTTAGGTCAACAGCTTTATCGTTGGTTCGATGAGAACGGACTCAACGTAAACATTTTAGGTGAGTTTGATGATGCAGCCATGATGAAGGCGTTTGGTTATTTCAAACAAGGCATTTTCGTCGCCCCCTCTATTTATAAACAAGACATTCTCGCTCATGGTATGTTCCTTATCGGTGAAACAACCGATATTAAAGAGGTTTATCATGTCATGTTTGCAGAACGGATGATCCAGCACCCAGCGGTAAAACGTCTGCTAGCTACCGATTTTTCTGATCTGTTTGAAGGTCGAGATCCTGAAGTGCAACGGCTATAATGATTGGTATTATTGCGTTCATATTGAAGTCACTCGTTGATAAGACTACACTATCGACAAATAAGAGAGAGGGAAAATTCCGTGTCTGAACCAATGAAAATAGCAAGAGTTAGATGGGCCTGCCGCAGAGGTATGTTGGAGCTGGATGTTCTGTTTCAACCTTTTGTTGAAGATCATTATGACCAGTTATCTGATCAAGATAAAAACACCTTTGTACGTTTGTTAGAGGGAGAAGATCCAGTCTTATTTGCTTGGTTTATGGGTCATGAGAAGTGTCCAGATCCTGTGCTGGCTGAGATGGTCATTCGTGTCCGTGGAAGAGAAGCGGCATAACTTTAGTTTAACCTCATCGTTTGACCAGCGGTTCTCGTTGGTCGTTCTTGCTTGTCTATGTTTAACCTCATTTCTTGCTTGGCCTACCTTCGACAATCTGTTTTATCAGCTAACTAAAGCCGTGTTATTTACCCTTATGCTGACCTTCTTTATCTATCAGTTCAGACAGCTTAATCACTGGAAGTGCCATTTTGTGCTGAATGTGACAGGCGAGGGAGCGTTGGTCGGTGGTGGCAAGTTTACCTTATGTAAGACATCGTTCGTTTCTCCCTTTGTTAGCGTGTTCTATATCCAAGAGAGAAAAGGGCAGAGTTTAATGATGGTGTGGTCAGATATGTGTGATGACAACAATTATCGTCACTTGTGTCGTTTGCTGTTGGCTAAGAAAGCCTGAACTTTAAGCTGAAGACAAAGTGACTCTGAGTTCACTTTGCCTTCAAGGTGTCATGATAATGCTTATGCTAATTAACCTTTATGTGGTCTAGTCTGGCTGCAGTATCGTGGGGAGCGGATTCGGCAATTGCTTTGGATAATCGATATTGTAGTGAAGCCCTCGACTCTCTTTGCGCTCCATGGCACAACGAATAATAAGCTCGGCGACCTGCACTAAGTTTCTTAGCTCGAGTAGGTTATTGCTTACGCGAAAGTTACTGTAATACTCTTGTATCTCTTGTTGCAGCATGATGCAACGACGCAAAGCACGCTCAAGACGTTTATCAGAGCGGACAATACCAACATAATCCCACATAAATAGCCTAAGTTCATGCCAGTTATGGGCAATGACGACTTCTTCATCTGAGTTTGAAACCTGACTTTCATCCCAAGCTGGGATTTTACCTGGCATTGGTATTTTGTGCAGTTGGCTCTCAATATCTTCACCAGCAGCCCGAGCAAACACTAAACATTCAAGCAGAGAGTTACTGGCCAAACGGTTGGCGCCGTGTAAGCCTGTATATGCAACTTCACCAATGGCGTATAGGCCATTAAGATCTGTTTGACCATGCAGATCGGTCATTACGCCACCACAGGTGTAGTGTGCAGCGGGAACCACTGGAATAGGATCTGTGGTGATGTCGATACCAAATTCAAGACAGCGTTTATGTATTGTCGGGAAATGTTTGATAACAAAGTCTGCTGGTTTGTGGCTAATATCCAAATAGACGCAGTCAGCACCTAAGCGTTTCATCTCATAATCGATAGCACGCGCAACAATGTCCCTTGGTGCCAATTCGGCACGCTCATCAAAGTCCGGCATAAAACGGCTGCCGTCAGCACGACGCAGGAATGCACCTTCGCCACGCAAGGCTTCAGTGAGAAGGAAATTTCTCGCATCAGCATGATAGAGACAGGTTGGGTGGAACTGATTAAATTCCATGTTGGCAATACGGCAACCTGAACGCCACGCCATGGCAATACCGTCACCTGAAGCGATGTCAGGATTAGAGGTATATTGATAGACCTTTGAACAGCCCCCTGTTGCTAAGGCAACAAAGCGAGCTTTAACCGTTTCAACATGTTCATCATCACGGTTCCAGACATAAGCACCGAGTACCCGATTACCGGAAAGGTTTAATTTACGTGAGGTGATAAGGTCGATAGCGTTATATCGTTCGAGAACCCGAATGTTCGGATGAGCTTTAGCTCTTTCCTGCAGAGTCATCTGAACTTCTTTACCGGTTGCATCGGCTGCATGGAGAATACGTCTGTGACTATGGCCGCCTTCTCGGGTGAGATGGTAAGGAGCTTTGCTGGCATCGCCTTTAAAATTCTCCTCTTTGTCGAATGCGACGCCACATTCAATTAGCCACTCCATGGAACTTTTTGCATTTTTAGCGGTGAAGGTGACAACGGATTCATCACATAAACCAGCCCCTGCGACTAAAGTATCGGCAACATGAGACTCAATCGTGTCATCTTCGTCGAATACTGACGCAATTCCTCCCTGAGCATAATAGGTTGAACCTTCGCTCAGAGGCCCTTTGGATAAAAGTATTACTTGTGACTTTTCAGCAAGATACAAAGCTAGTGTTAGGCCGGCAGCGCCACTGCCAATAACCAAAACGTCAGATTGGTGTTCAACTACTTGTTTCATCAGGTATCATGGTGAGTCTATGAGTGTCATCTATGGTAAACCAAGTCAACAAATATGGATACATCCCTAGTTAACAGAAAAATAAATTCAACTTTATGCAATTTTTTTAGAACTTTTCAGAAGTAAGCTAGTCTACATATGTGAATATGATTCGAGCGACTGAGAAATCAGCATTTTAGATTTAGGAGTAGTCGGCTCGGATGAGTGGACAAATAAGTGATCAACAGTTAGTTGAGCGAGTGCAACAGGGAGATAAGAACGCTTTTAACCTCTTAGTGCAAAAGTATCAAAACAAGGTCATGAGTCTGATTTCGCGTTATGTACGCAATCAGGCAGACGTTGGAGATGTGGCTCAAGAAGCGTTTATAAAAGCTTATCGAGCACTGCCTAATTTCAGAGGGGAAAGTGCATTCTATACTTGGTTGTATCGGATTGCGGTTAATACCGCAAAAAACCATTTAGTGGCACAGGGGCGTCGCGCACCTGCTAACGATATCGATGCTGAAGATGCAGAGTATTATGATGGAAGCGATGCGTTAAAGGAGTTTGCTTCTCCAGAGCGTTTAATGATGTCAGAGGAGATCCAAAAAGTGATCTTTGACACCTTAGATACCTTGCCAGAAGAATTAAAGATGGCTATTTCGTTACGTGAGCTTGATGGCATGAGTTACGAAGAGATAGCTAATGTAATGGAATGTCCCGTTGGTACCGTAAGATCTCGTATCTTTAGGGCCAGAGAGGCAATCGATAAAAAGCTCCAGCCTTTGCTTGAGCAGTAAATCTTTTACTTATTATACGTAATATACAGGTGAAAAATGGATAAATTAGGTCAGGAATGGGTATCCGCTGCAGTCGATGGTGAAGTCGATGCGCAGACATTAGCTGAACTTTCAGCTGATAAGGATTCGCATGAACAGTGGCGTGATTATCATATGATAGGCGATGCAATGCGTGGTGAATTGCCTAAAACAATGAACTTAGATCTCAGTGCAAGTATTGCTGCTGCAATTGAACTTGAACCCGCAATTTTGGTTCCGGTTCAACCTAAACTTGAAGAGTCACAACCGACTAAAAAGTCGAACGTGATCCCGATGTTTAAGCAGTTTGGGCAATATGCTATTGCAGCGAGTGTGGCATTGGTCGCAGTGGTTGGCGTACAAAATTATGGTCAGGATAGTGCTATCGACGCATCGCCTTTACCAGTATTGAATACTCGTCCTCTTGTTGGCAGCGTGACGCCAGTCAGTCTACAGACTGGATCGGTTAAGCAAAATCAAGGCTACAGCAATGTACAAGTGATGGAACAACGTCAACGCATCAATGCTTATATTCAAGATCATATGTTGCAGCAAAGATTGAACAATGGGGTTACTATAGGCGACAATAGTCACAGCGAACGCGATTTGGTTCCTGTGAACAACTAGTACTAAAAGGTACTATATTTCTATTTAGTTATACTCGTGAGGAGTTAGCTTGCGTCTTTTCCTGTTAGCACTGTTAGTTTTACATTTTCCTGCGATGGCGCAGGAAGATATGTCGGCAAAAGCTTGGCTAGATAATATGAGCCAAGCACTGCGTGATAAAGAATACAAAATATCCCTAATTCAACTCCAAGCCGATCATATACGCCCTTTAGTTTATATCCATGGCAAGATTGAAGATCAAGAGGTTGCTTTTCTAGAGCATCTCAATGGTCCACCTAAAAATGCCGTGAGAGTCGGAAATACCGTTACTTTTATTGAACATGACCAACCCGCTTACAGCGTGAATGCGAATCGGATCCAAGGCATTTTACCACCAGCTTTTGCTGGTAATATCTCAGCTTTAGAGTCGGGTTATACTTTCGTGTTGGGCGGTCGTAGTCGTTTAGCTGGACGTCCGAGTCAGTTAGTGCGGATTATTCCGGTGGATGATTTTAGATACGGTTATCAAGTCTGGTTAGATTTAGATACCTATCTGCCTTTGCGTTATGACATGTTGACCCAAGACAAGCAGCTACTAGAGCAACTTTTAGTGGTTGAACTGTTAGTGTTAGATGACGTACCAGCCATACTTAATGAAGCCTATAAGCAGAAGTGGCCTGGTGTGATTTCACAACCGACACGTGATGCAGGGGATAACTGGAAGTTTAAATGGTTACCTGAAGGCTTTAAGGTGCTAGTGAAAGACAGTCACAGATTAATGGGCAGTCATGAGGCGGTTGAATATATCGCGTTAAGTGATGGCATTGCCAATATCTCAGTGTATGTTGCTAGAGCGGGCGATGCCATGATGCCTGAAGAACTGGTCACTAGAAACGGCTTGTCGTTAGCGACAGAGCGTATTGGTAATGCGGAAGTGGTTGCAGTTGGTAAAGTGCCCGCTGAAACACTATCCCGTGTCGCTAAAAGCATCACCATCGAATAGTTGTTGAGAATATATCTATGATGGAAGAGATGGCAAAAGTACTCACATGTGATGGTAGCGGTTGGGTAACGGTTGAAGTTAAAGTGAAGAATGCCTGTAATCATTGCGATAACAGCGAGTCATGTGGCACTTCGGCCGTCTCTAAAGCGTTCTCACCTAAGGTGCAGTATTTTTCAATTCCATCGGATGATCACTATGCCCCTGGTGATTTGTTGAAACTTGGCTTGCCTGAAAGCGTGATTTTAAAAGCGGCAGCCTTGGTTTACCTATTGCCCTTAACGGGGCTTTTTGTTGGCGTCGCGTTAGCCTCCATTCTTAGCTCCCTGTTCAGCTTCGCGTCCAGTGACTTTGTGGTTATCCCATTTGCCCTTGTTGGGGCATTGCTATTTTGGTTTGCAGCAAGAAGAGTTGCAAAACGGATGGAAAATGATAGCCAGCCAGTAATTATTTCTCATCTCGGGCACTCAATATAGCCCTATTACCGCCTTAATTTTTCGCTTTAAAAGCGTTATTCGATTGGTATTATTAGCCTAATCGGGTACAATTCGGCACTTTCAAAAATTCTAACTTTGAGTACTCATCAGCCATATCATGAAGCACATTAGAAACTTTTCAATTATTGCCCATATCGATCACGGCAAATCAACACTTTCTGACCGATTGATTCAAGAATGCGGCGGTCTTTCTGAGCGTGAAATGGCAGCCCAGGTATTGGACTCAATGGATATTGAGCGCGAACGTGGTATTACCATTAAAGCGCAGAGTGTCACACTGGATTACACCGCATTAAATGGTGAAACGTACCAGTTGAACTTTATTGATACTCCTGGCCATGTTGATTTTTCTTATGAAGTTTCTCGCTCTTTAGCCGCTTGTGAAGGCGCGCTGTTAGTGGTTGATGCTGGACAGGGTGTGGAAGCACAAACCCTTGCTAACTGTTATACCGCGCTAGAGATGGAACTGGATGTTGTTCCTATTCTGAACAAGATTGATCTTCCTCAAGCCGATCCAGATCGTGTTGCTGAAGAGATTGAAGATATCGTTGGTATCGAAGCGACGGATGCGGTGCGTTGTTCAGCAAAAACCGGCGTCGGCATTAAAGATGTACTTGAAGTCATTGTTGCACAAATTCCACCACCAGAAGGTGATGTCGATGGGCCACTACAGGCCTTGATTATCGACTCTTGGTTCGATAGCTACCAAGGTGTTGTGTCTTTGGTTCGAATTAAAAATGGTATCTTGAGAAAAGGCGATAAGTTTAAAGTTATGTCTACTGGGCAAAACTATAACGCTGATCGCGTGGGTATCTTTACGCCTAAGCAAACTGATACGACAGAGCTGAAAACCGGTGAAGTAGGTTTCATTATTGCAGGTATTAAAGAGATCCACGGCGCACCAGTAGGTGATACCTTGACTCACGCTAAGCATGGTGCAGAAAAGCCTCTTGCAGGTTTTAAGAAGGTTAAACCTCAGGTTTATGCTGGCTTATTTCCAATCTCTACTGACGATTACGAGAACTTCCGTGATGCATTGAACAAGCTTAGTTTGAATGATGCCTCGTTGTTCTTCGAGCCTGAAACATCATCGGCACTAGGTTTTGGTTTCCGTATTGGTTTCTTGGGTCTGCTTCACATGGAGATCATTCAAGAACGTTTAGAGCGTGAATATGGTCTTGATCTGATCACCACAGCTCCTACGGTTGTTTATGAGATTGTAACGACAAGTGGCGATACCATTTACGTTGATAATCCATCTGATCTACCAGCGATTAATAATATTACTGAGATGCGCGAGCCAATCGTTGAGACCAATATTCTGGTACCAAAAGAGTATTTGGGCAACGTGATCACCTTGTGTATTGAGAAGCGTGGCGTACAAAAGAACTTGGTTTATCATGGTAACCAAGTCGCGCTAACCTACGAATTGCCTATGGCAGAAGTGGTCATGGATTTCTTCGACCGTCTTAAGTCAACCAGTCGTGGTTATGCTTCTCTTGAGTATAACTTCATTCGCTTCGAGCCTGCGGACATGGTTCGTCTTGATATCTTGATCAACGGTGACAGAGTCGATGCCTTAGCTATGATTATCCACAAAGGATTAATCCGTTCTAAAGGTCTAGCACTTGTGAATAAGATGAAAGAGCTTATTCCACGTCAGATGTTTGATATTGCAGTTCAAGCGGCAGTCGGCAGTCAGGTTATCGCTCGTTCATCGATTAAAGCGATGCGTAAAGACGTAACGGCTAAATGTTACGGTGGTGACGTATCCCGTAAGAAGAAGCTGTTGAATAAGCAGAAAGAAGGTAAAAAGCGCATGAAGCAGGTTGGTAATGTGGAAGTTCCACAAGAAGCCTTCCTCGCCGTATTGAAGCTTAACGATTAACGATACCAATCATTGATTTAATTTTAATGGTTAATAATTGTTAATAGACAGCGCCGCAGTTTGCGGCGCTTTCGTTAGTGCTATATAACAGTATAAATATAAGTGTTGTACCGATTCACTAACTCAGTTAGTGATTACTCAATTTTATGATCAAGGCAGGAGTTAATTATCTATGGCAGCCTATTTTTCCCTCATTTTGGTATTAGTGACCTTGTGCAGTGGCCTGATTTGGATGGCCGATGCATTGTTACTTGCACCTAAACGTCGTGAGAAGCTTGCGATGGCCCAAGCTGCCGATGCTGGGCTCAGTGAGGAAATAGCCGAGAAAATCACCCGTGAGCCTGCGTTGGTAGAAACCTCGCGCTCCATCTTTCCGGTGATTGCATTTGTTCTTATTTTGCGTTCATTTATCTATGAGCCATTTCAGATCCCATCGGGCTCTATGATGCCAACTTTGTTGGTGGGTGACTTTATTCTGGTTGAGAAGTTTACCTACGGCCTTAAAGATCCGGTTTGGCGCAGTCAGTTAGTTGAAAACGGTAAGCCTGAACGTGGTGATGTCACTGTGTTTAAATACCCAGTTGATCCAAGAATTGATTACATTAAGCGCGTAGTCGGTTTGCCTGGCGATAGAATTGTCTATCGTAATAAACAGCTTTTTATCCAACCGGCTTGTGCTGAAGGTGCAGAAACGTGCCCAGAGCTTAAGCAGGTTCCTCGTGTATCAGTGAATCAAGGTGAGTTTACCCATAATGGGACACCACTTTTACGCTTTACCGAGAAGTTGGGTGATGTCAGTCATGATATTTTGATTGACCCAAGTCGCCCTGATCCAGTTAATTACTACTTCCGCGAAGGTAATCTACCTGTGGGAGAGTTTATTGTGCCTGAAGGTCAATATTTCGTGATGGGTGATAATCGCGATAACAGTACCGACAGTCGCTTCTGGGGATTTGTGCCTGAAGAGAACTTAGTTGGGAAGGCAGTTGCAATATGGATAAGCTTTGAGTTTGACCGTACTAAAGCTGATTTCTTACCCACTTGGATCCCAACGGGTGTTCGTTTTGAACGTGTAGGCGGTATTACATAAGATGGAACCGATTAAGAACATACCTAGACTGTGTAGAACCTTAGGTTATGACTTTAATGAACTTGCTCTGCTTGATCATGCACTGACACATCGTAGCGCAGCGAGTAAGCACAATGAAAGATTAGAGTTCCTTGGGGACTCTATTTTGTCGATCATAATCTCAGATGCACTATTTCATCAGTTTCCTAAAGCGACTGAGGGTGATCTTAGTCGCATGAGAGCGACGTTAGTGTGCGGAAAGATGCTGGCTGAGATAGGATTTGAGTTTAAGCTAGGTGATTATTTAAAACTGGGTCCTGGTGAGCTAAAAAGTGGTGGGTTCCGTCGTGAATCTATCATCGCTGACGCAGTTGAAGCAATTATTGGTGCCGTTTATCTTGATGCCGATTTAGAAGTGACCCGTAGCTTAGTGCTAGGATGGTACAAAACGCGTCTTGAGATCATTGAACCGATTAATCAAAAAGATCCAAAAACCTTGTTGCAAGAGTTGCTACAAGGTTTCAAAAAACCGCTCCCTGTCTATAAAGTGACAGACATTAGAGGGGAAGCGCATGCGCAAACCTTTACGATTGAGTGTTATGTTGAAGAGTTGCGTAAACCCGTTGTTGGGATTGCGAGTTCCCGAAGAAAAGCCGAGCAGCTTGCAGCTGCACAGGCTTTGGAGTTAATAAAACGATGAGCAAGAAAGATAGCAGTGGTAAGAGCGAGCCTAATTTAGACGACCTACTAGCACAAATGAATAATCCATCATCAGCGGCTAAGTACGATGTGACTTACTGTGGCATGGTTGCGATTGTGGGTCGCCCTAACGTAGGTAAATCGACACTGTTGAATAATCTGCTTGGTCAGAAGATCAGTATTACCTCAAAGAAGCCTCAGACTACTCGTCACCGCATCATGGGCATTCATACGGATGCTGAACGTCAGGTAGTGTTTATTGACACGCCTGGTTTGCATATGGAAGAGAAGCGTGCCATTAACCGTTTGATGAACCGTGCTGCGGCCAGTTCATTAGCGGAAGTGAGTTTGGTTATCTTTGTTGTCGACGGCATGACTTGGACGCCTGATGATGACATGGTGCTGCGAAAGCTTCAGAGCCGTGATGATGGTCGTAAGACTGTGCTTGCTGTGAACAAGGTCGATAACATCAAAGATAAAGAGCTGTTGTTCCCATATCTTGAAGAGTTATCGAAGAAGTTTCCTTTTGATGAAATCTTACCGATTTCAGCGACCAAAGGCACTAACGTGCAACGTATCTTAGAGATGTCAGTGGCATCTGTGCCAGAGTCTGCCCACTTCTTCCCTGAAGATTATGTGACTGATCGCTCGCAGAAGTTTATGGCATCTGAAATCGTGCGTGAAAAACTGATGCGTTTTCTTGGTGACGAGCTTCCATATGATTGCACTGTTGAAATTGAGCAGTTTAAGATGATGGAAAACGGCGTTTATCAGATCAACGCATTAGTGTTGGTTGAGCGTGAAACCCAAAAACGCATGGTTATCGGCAACAAAGGCGAACGTATAAAGACGATCAGTTCTGCTGCTCGTAAAGATATGGAAGTCATGTTTGATAATAAAGTCTTCCTTGAGATGTGGGTTAAGGTTAAGTCTGGCTGGGCCGATGATGAGCGCGCATTGCGTAGCTTAGGTTATGGCGACGAGTAACCCTCTTTCGATGAAAATGCCCCTCGGCTTAGTCATGGTATATGGCTGGGGCGAAGGGCATTTTTTTTGCCATAAAATGGCTCTTTCAATTCCCAATTTGAGCGTTAATTAATGCAACGTGGATACGTACTTCACACTCGTCCTTTTACGGACTCAAGCGTACTGGTCAATATGTTGATCGACGGCTTAGGTCGTGTGGATTGTGTTGCCCGTTTAGGCAGTGGCAAAACCTCGATTAAGAGTATCCTTCAGCCTTTTCAGCCACTGATTTTTGAACTATCAGGTCGCACAAGTTTAAAGAATCTTATTCAGATAGAAGCGGGCAGCCCCGCTGTCCCGATTAGCGGTGAAGTGAGCTTTGCAGGTTTTTACCTCAATGAACTACTGGTGCGCTGCATTAGTGTTGATCATGGCGCTGAGCAGTTGTTTTTTGTTTATCATAAAACCTTGATGGCCATGGCGGGGGGCTTTTGTCAAAGCCAGTTGCGCTATTTTGAGTTGAGCCTACTTAAAGAGATAGGCTTGATGCCAACCCTCAGTGTGGATATTTCTCAGGATGCCATAGAGCCAGACTATTACTACAGACTGTTGCCGGATCAGGGGTTTGTCAGTGCCCTTGGGCCTAAAACATCCCATTATAGCGGTGAGATGTTGCTGTCACTGGAGAGCCACACTCTGCACGCTGCTCACTTCAAGCAAGCGAAGCATTTAATGCGTCTGTTATTAGCGCCCTGTTTAGGGGATAAGCCCCTTAAGTCACGAGCGTTATTCAAACATAAAGCGAAATCTCAACACGCCAAATAACCAATGGAATCAAATCTAATAAGTTAGTGCTTATAGAGGCTGGCATTTCACCTCTAAATTTGTACAATAGCTGCAAATAACTCTATATCTAAGGAAATTCCATGAGCCGTATTCTACTAGGCGTAAATATTGATCACATAGCGACATTACGTCAGGCCCGTGGGACTTCGTATCCGGATCCTGTTCATGCGGCAGCGGTTGCGGAGCATGCGGGCGCTGAAGGTATTACCGTGCACCTGCGCGAAGATAGACGCCACATTATCGACAGAGATATCTATATCTTGGCTAAGACGATAAAGACGCGCATGAACTTTGAGATGGCTGTCACCGATGAGATGTTAGACATCGCCTGTGAAGTCAAGCCAACTTATGTTTGCCTAGTACCAGAGAAGCGTGAAGAGTTGACCACTGAAGGTGGCTTAGATGTAGCAGGTCAGATGGGTAAGATTGAAGCGGCTGTTCAACGTCTCACTGACGTTGGGGTTAAGGTTTCACTGTTTATCGATGCTGACAAAACCCAGATTGACGCTGCTGTTGCCGTTGGTGCACCCGTGATTGAAATTCATACTGGTTGCTATGCTGATGCCGACAATGATGTTGATCAGGCTAATGAATTAGCGCGCATTACCGAGATGGCAACCTACGCACATTCTAAAGGTCTAGTGGTTAATGCAGGCCATGGACTTCACTATCACAACGTTAAGCCTATCGCTGCTATTCCAGAGCTTTATGAGCTTAATATTGGCCATGCCATCATCGCCCGTGCTGCCATTGATGGTTTAGCGACTGCGGTTAAAGACATGAAGCAGTTAATGGACGAAGGTCGCAGAGGCGAATAGGCTCCTCAGTTCCTAGGACCTAGGTTCTAGGAACTCTTCACTTCTCTGTTTTAAGGACATATATGATTGTTGGTTTAGGGACGGATATTGTCGAGATTGAACGTATCGAACACAAGGTTCCGGCAGCAGGGGAGCTGGATAATCTGGTTAAGTGCCGCTTAGCTAAGCGAGTACTCACTGAGCTTGAAATGGCCATTTTCATCGCCTCGTCTCAACCCGGACGCTACCTTGCTAAACGATTTGCAGCTAAGGAAGCTGCCGCGAAAGCCCTAGGTACAGGTATTGGCCGCGGTGTCTCGTTTCAACATATCGAGATCAGCAACGATGATAATGGCGCCCCGTTAATCCGTTTTAGCGACGGAGCCGCACAAAGACTCGCTTTTCTTGGTGGCGTTCGAGGTCATATCTCCATCGCCGATGAGAAACACTACGCCACCGCCACCGTTATTCTTGAATCATAAATAGCGGGTTCGCCTTCTCTACGGAAGCTCTTTTTAGTTTCAATGAATGGAGATTGGGCTGGCGTTATCGACCTGATTTTCTGCCTAATACTCAAGGTCAGTGAGTTTCCTTATCTCTCTGTTTTTATTGTTTACATCTCCTTCTTTGCCCGATTTTTCCCTAAATCCCCCTGTATTACCACAGCCATAAATTGCTCTGAACATTCCACCTGCTTAGTCTAACAATACCAATCAGTATAAAGATTTGATCGCTCAGCGAGAGTTTAGCGGTCCTGAGG
>OJDH01000196.1_pt1 | contig 43360 bp, 35 predicted proteins | sample 1592761 | NCBI WGS metagenome assembly OJDH01 (sample SAMN05416855, study PRJEB24817) | seawater metagenome | isolation source: Sea water | place: Canada:Atlantic | collected 2013-11
ACAGTAAGACTGTCAGTGACTTCAAACAGCGCCTCTAGTTCGATACCACTGATTTTGGTTTCATCCACATTAAAGCGGGTGAAGCCTAACCCAGGTACAGTTGAAGCGATTTGCAAGTTATCGTAATTGTTGTAGAAATAGGTTGCGTTTAAACGCAGGCGGTTATCCAACAAGTCACTACGCACACCAACTTCAAACGCATCTAGCTCTTCTTCATCAACCGGTAAAAAGCATGCCGTCTCAACACCGAAGCAATCCGGTGACCAACCACCACTCTTAAAGCCAGTTGAGTAAGACACATACCCCATCACATCTTTAGTGAACTGATTGTTAAGCGCTATGTTGTAAGTGGTATTGCTAAAATCAAGCTCTTCATTTCGATTACCGCCGCTAACAGGCATTAACGCATCGATCTCTTTAGTTTCGTCGGTGTAACGGATACCTGTGGTCAGGGTTAATTTTTCATTAAATTCGTAAGTGGTTTGCAAGAATGCAGCGTACGCTTCGGTTTTAACACCTAACTCGGAAGGGAAGACAAATATTGAATCCATTTGCACGTCTTCTGTGAAGTAATAAACACCAGTGACGAAGTTAAATGCCCCTTCGTAATTGGATGTTAAGGTGACCTCTTGGCTGAATTGGTCTTGGTCGGTCTGTTGGCTGTAGGGAAAGCCGATGCGACTTGATAAATCATCTTCCATCTGGCGATAACCAGTCAAAAAGCTAATGTCATACTCACCAATTTGACCTTGTACATTTAATGATAAACCACTGGTTTCCACTTCACTGCGATAATCATTGAAACACCCTAAGCTCAAAAATGCAGCTGGCGTAGCTGCTGAACAGGTCACTCCAGGCACGGGCTCGATGGTGAACAAATTGTTATCCGCATCATTGGCTAGTGCGACGGTATCTGGCACTGGATCAGAATCATCTTTGGTGTAATCAAAGGCGAGATTCATATTCCAGTCTTCGTTAAATTCATTATACAAGGCGATACGAAATGCCTTGGTGTCTTTCTCACCGGCTTCCGTTCCAGCTTGGTCGGCAAAGTCACCGTTTGGATTCACTGTGTGAAAGCCATCACGAGACTTACTTAGCACGGTAGCGCGAATAGCTGCGGTATCTGACAAACCAACGTTTCCGGTAAAGCGACCGTCTAAACGGCCATCACTGCCCACCGTGGCTTTCACTAAACCATAACTCTCGTTTAGCTCAGGGGCTTTACTGATCAGCTTAATTGCACCACCGTTAGAGTTACGTCCGTACAAGGTCCCTTGAGGGCCACGCAACACTTCCACCCGCTCTAAATCCACTAAGTCAAATAAAGCCCCCACTTGGCGACCAACGTATACGCCATCAACATATACGCCTACTGCAGGGTCGGCTGAAACACGAGATTCATCTTCCCCTACCCCACGCAAAAAGATACGTGCGCCGCTGGCAGTCCCGGTGTTAGTTGCCAGGCTGATATTAGGAATTTCGTATTGTAAGTCCAATACATTGGTGACTTGTTTAAGTTCTAAATCCGCAGCGCCAATAGAGGTGACCGCTACGGGGACTTCTTGAATCGACTGAGCACGTCTTTGAGCAGTAACCACGATTTTTTCCAGCCCATTACCTTTTGCAGCAGCGCTACTGGCTGAAACCGAATTTTCCTCTTCTGGGGCAACTTGAGCCAACGCAGGTGAAATCGACGTTACAAAAACAGCTGCAATTACAGTTGCAAGGTACCTTTTCTTTATAGACTTACTCATAGATGTCCCCTTTATATTATTTTAATGCGTCATGAGCCTAATGACATATTATTATAACAATGAGCAAAGTCAAGACGTTAAATGGTTAAAGAATAAACAGCGACGATAGATGTTAACCATCTGTTTTGTATGTATAAAATATATAGTTCGACATTACACCCTGTCATCAGAGGTAGATTAAATACACGTAAAGCCGTGTTTCTTGATAGAACAATTAAATGTACTCAGAACTCTTTTAAGAATTTTTCGCTGTAAAAATCACGATTGACGTAAAAATATACAATTAAATATTCTACTTTGCTTAGCGCTGTGCTGGCGTGTCATGAGGAGCGTTAAACATGAAACTTTGCAATCTTAATCGAATGGCAACCTTATGACTTTTAGTAATAAATTGGCGAATGGCACAGCGAAAAAGTGCTTTAAGGCATTGAGCGTCCATGCAATTCCCGGGCAAATAAACACACCAATAGAGAGGTTATTAACGGGATTAAGGTTTTTTTACTGTCAATTTACTTTACAAAAAAAATTTTTACCTATCGAGAATTAATACCTAAGCCTTTGATTCAGCTTGCAAATTTTTCATGGCTTGAATTGTGCTAAGTTGGAGTTGAGCTGTACGGTTCGGCAGACCATATCTTTGATGTTTTAGTTGTATGTTGTTTCAGTAGTTAGATGTTCTAGGACGCCGCCCTGAAAATTTAAATACTCACAATCAATACGATAAAATAATTAAGGATAATTAATTATGCGTTGCCTAAATATACTAAATCATCCCCCCCAACTAAAGACCTTGCTCGTACTGTGTGCTTGGTTACTCGGCGTTAGTGCGCTGCAAACAAACGCCCAACAAATTGACAACAAAGGAACAGAATTTATTTTGGCTTTTACGCCAAACTTCGATAGCTCGGGTGATGTTGAAATTCATCTAACCGGGGACACTGCTACTCAAGTTACCATAAACTACCCGATGAACAGTCCTACCTTTACGACCGTCGAAAATGTATTACCAGGTACTGTGACTGTTGTTTCGATCCCAATCACAGCAATCTCAAACGCGGAGCCGAACACTATTCAGGATAACGCTATCCACGCGGTAGCCACCGAAGAGTTTGTGGTTTATACAGTTAACAGAAGAGCGCAAAGTTCTGATGCTGCTTTGGGTTTGCCTGTCGATACGATGAATACACAATATATCGTTTCTACGTACAATCCGCGTTTTAGAGGTTCGCAGTTTGCCGTATACGCCTCTCAAAATAACACAATTGTTACCGTAACACCGAATAACGACATGGTTGGCCATGGTGCAAACACGCCTTTCGATGTAACACTTAATAGAGGCGAAGTTTATTACGGGCGTTCATCCACGACTTCTGGAGCTAATGGCTCACTCATGGGCACATTAATTGATGCTAGCAGACCTATTGGCCTTGTTAACGGCAACGGTTGCACTCACGTTCCAGATACTGCAACAGCATGCGACCACATATACGAAGTAGCGCAACCCGTTCAATCATGGGGTTTAACCGCCTCAGCTACAAACCTACCTAATCGCCCATCGGGCACTATTTACCGAATAGTGGCATCTGAAGACAATACGTCAGTTGAGATAAATGGCATATTTCAAGGTGCGATTAATCGCGGCGAGTTCATTGAAACGCCACTGCTCACTGGCAACCTGTCGTTTAGCGGCGATAACCCTATCTTCGTTACCCAATATATGCCGGGACAGAGTTCCCCTGGTGCAACACTAGGCGACCCTGCAATGGGTAATATGATCCCATCAGAGCAATACTTAACTGACTATACATTTTCGACTGTAGGTGATTCGCAATTTGTGCAAAATTTTGCCACCATCATTGCCGCCAATACTGATGTAGGTTCGCTCTTACTTGATGGGGTTCCGGTGCCCGCTGGCGACTTCACCCCCTTTGACGATATACCGTTTTCCTCTGCAGTGATTGAATTAACCCAAGGTACTCACACGACTTCGTCTCTTAATCCGCACGGCATTACAGTCGAGGGATACAATGGATTTGATTCGTATATTTTTCCAGGTGGTGCCTTATTTGGCTTTATTAACTCTCAAGGTGACCCATTCCCACCAGTGTGCTCTGTGACCATGAATGGCGATATGGCCAGTGGCAGCGTGAGTGACAATACCAATGATGAAGATCTCAATAATAACGGCCAGTTAGATCCAGGCGAAGATGCCAACAATAACGGGGTGTTAGATGCCGATACTGGAGTATTTTTCGTCAATACATTGTCTTCAACCAACGTCAGTGTATCAGTAAGCCCATTTGCCGCAGGCGATGGCAGTGTCAACGTGAATGCATCAAGAATCGATGGCTCCCAGCCTGGTTCAGCGAGCATTGAAGGAATCGATGGAGCCGGTAATAGCTGCGCATTAGAGATCGTGTTTACAGATGATGAAGCCATGGCTTGTGATATAGACGGCGATATGAATGTAGACATGGATGATCTAATGATGATCCGTGCAGCCCGCAACATGACCGCTTTACCTGGGGATCTGCGCGACAATGATGCTAATGGCGTTATCAACATGTTGGACTTCAGACAATGCGCCGTTCAATGTTCGCAAAATCGTTGCGCTGTTCTGTAGGAATTGCTGCTTTAAAAATTAAAGAAGGTTAACTCAAGAGGAATGAAACATGTTAAATAAAATTAAGTACGCTTGCTATGCCCTAATTGCACTAGGTCTTATGGCACAATCTGCAAATGCCGCGTTAATCACTATGACGCCAAGTTCACAAACCATTGAGCTCGGTGATACCGCTAGCATTGATGTATCCATTTCTGATTTTGCGACTGATCAGTATTTAGGCGTGTATGATTTTGAGGTTGCTTTCAACGACTCTATTTTGTCGGTAAGCAATATCATTTTCGGTACTGAGCTAGGGTTTAGTTTTCAAAACGATTTCTCATTTGGTGCAGACCTACATGTCGTTCTCGAAGCCTCTCTAGAAGATGCGCAATACTTGATTGACAACCAAGCCAGTGAATTTCTACTGTTCACTATCGAGTTTACCGGCACAAACTATGGTAGCAGCTCGGTGGCCTTAGATTACGTGTTACTCGGCGATCAAGACGGCAATGAGATTACAGATGTTGACTTTAACAGTGCACGCATCACAGTTAATAACCCCAATGCAGTACCTGAGCCTAGCGCTTTGGGCATTTTATTCGCTGGATTTGCATTTATCGCAATGCGCAAGCGTGCTAACTACAAAGTTCGATAAGTTCTATTAGCACTATTAACATTAAAAAACGGGAGCTGAAATCAGCTCCCGTTTTAAATTTAGAGATAATGAAGCTAATGTGAGTGAATGGTTGTGTGTCTTTGCCTTACCCATTCACTCAATTTTTTGCTTTTAGCTTTGAGTGATAAACAGCTAAATCTTCACTACCGCTTTACCCATGTTTTCACCGCGCATAAGACGACAGAAGGCGTCTGGCGCAGCCTCTAAACCTTGTGCTACATCTTCGCGTACAATCAACTTCCCCTCTTTGATGTACTTAACACAGGCATCGACAAACTCATCGCGGCGTGGCTCAAAATCATATACCACAAGGCCATAAACAATGGCTCGCGCTTTGATCCACATCGCTGGCGGCGGTCCCATGCTGCGGGTAGTCTTGTTGTAGTCAGCCATGAGCCCGCATAAAATCACTCTGGCACCAACGGCGAGACGTTCAGACACTGTGTTAAGCATATCCCCGCCGACTAAATCAAAGAAAATGTCGACTCCGTTGGGACACAGCTTATCCAGTTGCTCCCCCAAGTCGCCTTTTTTACGGTTGATGCAGGCGTCATAACCTAGATTTTTCACCGCGTAATCGCACTTTTCATCAGTACCCGCGATACCAATCACGGTGCAGCCGTAAATTTTGGCTAACTGCCCGGCTACAGAACCCACGCCACCTATCGCGGCAGGAATAACCACCACATCGCCCGCTTTCGGTTGTGCTTGCCAAACCATTCCAGCGTAAGCCGTTAAACCCGGCATTCCAAGGGCTGACAAGGCATAAGAAGGGTTATCTATTTCTTTTTTGACTTTAAAAATAGTGTCACCGTCATGCACTGAATAATTTTGCCAGCCGCCAAAACAGCGTACTAAATCCCCCTCTTGAAAATCAGGATGATGAGATTCAACGACTTTACTCACGGTTTCACCGCGCATAACATCACCAGAGTTAACCGAGCCAGACATATGACGGCCAGCAATTTGACTGCGCATATAGGGGTCGAGTGACAAATACATGGTTTCGCACAGGACTTGGTTTTCGCCCGCTTTTGGCATAGCTCCTTTTACTAAAGCGAAATGCTCTGGTAAGGGTTGTGATTCAGGGGTGGATGCGAGTTGCACCTGCATATTATCTTTCATGTTTGTTTATCCGATTTTGAAATTTTCATAAACAGCCGCATTACGACCGTTGACTTTGAAAGGCGGCAAAAGCACTGGCCATTTCGCTAATACCTTGTTTAACGTCCGCGTCACTGCATACCCAATCCCACCATTGATTTAAGTTATCCAATCCGTCGGTTATCTGATTCTTTGCATTTGCACCCACTGTGACATTGACCCACCAAAAGGTGGGTGCGAGTACAATATCTCCCATGGTCAACGCATGGCCTTTTAAATCAACATTTGCCTTAAGCCATTGGTCGAGTTTTTCTAATGTGACTCTCACTATGTCGTATTGGGCACTTTGATCGAAGGTAAATTCCGGCAGCATCATGGCTTTAAAATACGGCAATAGCGCAGGCGCTAAATGAGTATCGGTAAAACTGGCCATGACTCGGGATCTTGCTGCTTCCAGGGGCATATCAGGTCTAAGGGGGCGCTGCGGAAATGCATCCTCTAAGTACTCCATAATAGCGATGGATTCTGGCAAGTATTGTCCATCATCTAAAGCTAACAGAGGAATTTTACCCAGAGGATAAGCAGCTAAGAATTCCGGCGTTTTTAGCGCTAAACTTGGTGCCACTGGAGTAATATCTAACTGCTTTTTACGGATCAATATGCGCACTCGAGTGGCATACGGTGAATGGTCAAGATTGATTAACTGCATTTAATTCCCCCATTATTTTCACCGTGACAGAACGGTATTTATTATTCGAGTGACCTAATTTCAAGAACTATGCTCGCGCTGTTATTTATCGTGTTAAACAACGCTAGTAAATTTTGCGCTGGCCATCGCTGGAGCCGCTTCAATATCTGTTTTAAACGTGGCATTCCAGCGATTCAAAAAGCCGAACAATGAAATCACGCCAACTATTTCTACTATCTGCACTTCGCTAAAATGCGATTTAAGCCGTTCAAACTGTTCGTCGGTGACTGCATTTGGCACCAAAGCAGCATTGCGCGCAATATCGAGTGCTTCACGCTCCGCAGGACTGAATAAATCACTGGTTTGGTATTCCCAAATGGCAGCGATTTTTTGTTCAGTAATGCCATGTTTCAACGCGCCATATTGAGTATGCGCCTGACAGTACTGACAACCGCTAGCACTGCTGGTCATTAAGCCAAGTAACTTTTTCAAGTCATTATCTAAAGCGCTTGGTTGGTAAATTGACTGCACTAACCCTAAAAACGCTTTGAGCATTTCAGGGTTGCGCGCCATGATCAAACCGTCATTAGGGGTAAAGCCCATGATGTCCTCACCTGCCGACATGATGGCGTTAATATCGCTGGGCACTTCGCTAATCGATAAGGCTGATAAACGTGACATAAGGCTAATCTCCAGTTTGGATTTTCTTGTGTTTAAAGCGCACGTTTAAAGCCCTTTGGAAGGCCTGCATCAGGAGTGAAACCGTAAAGTGGCTCGTTGGGTAAAGCGTTAGCCAATATTTTGCGGGCAGCGAAGAGTGCATCAAAATCGATACCGGTTTTCAGCCCCATGGCTTCTAGCATAAAGACTAAATCTTCGGTGACAATATTACCGCTAGCACCAGGCGCTGCCGGGCAACCACCAATGCCGCCCATGGATGAATCGACTGTGGTAATTCCCACTTCAACCGCCGCTAATGCATTTGCTAGCCCCTGCCCGCGCGTGTTGTGTAAATGAATTCCTGTGAGATTTTCTTTACCTACTGCCGCCCATACCTTTTTCACTAAGCGCTTTACTTGCGCTGGATTGGCGTAGCCTGTGGTGTCTGATAACCCAACTTCATCACATCCTGCTTCCATCAAAGCAACGGCTAACTCCACCACCTTATCTTCGCTCACAACCCCTTCGATGGTACAGCCAAATGCGGTAGACAGCCCCCCTTCAAATTTCGGGCGTTGATCTATCGGTAAGCTTTTCACCAGATCAGCAATACGTTGAACCTCTTCAAGCACTTGTTGATGGTTACGCTTTACGTTACGCAAGCTATGAGTTTCGCTGACCGATAAAGGAATGCTCATTTTGGTCGGCCTTACCTCAATTGCATTTTGTGCACCGCGAAAATTGGGGACTAATACCGCAACAGACAGGCCAGCGATTTCCCGCGCATATTTGGCCACCTCAGCGGTATCCGCAAGTTGAGGAAGCACTTTCGCTGGTACAAACGAGCCGACTTCAATTTCAGGTACGCCAGCTGCCGCTAGCGCGTCAATCCAGGCAAGTTTGTCAGCCGTTGGCATAATAGTGCTAATACTTTGCAGGCCATCTCTTGGCCCCACTTCACTGATTTCGATATCAAACGTTGGCATATGTTTTCCAATTTTGAACCTTGAACTGATAAGGCTTAAAAGCACCAAGGTTGAATAATGAGATCCTACTTTCCTATGTAAGCTTCTTACGCTCTAACGCACCAAGGTAAGAAGCAAAGCAAAAAGTAGAACAAGCGAAATTAAAATACGTTGCTTAGACGCTCTTTTGCAATGGTTCTGCATCGCGTTGGTGCAGCGAAATTGACAAATGTTAATCTGCTACTTTTACATTCAAACTCTATTGTTATAATATTATATCATACAGACAAAAAGTAGTCTTTTTTTCAATGAAGTACGCCTTCTTGAAAAAGACATAGTGCGTTATCAATAAATCTGGGAATACTAACGATGACAAATTCAGTTATGCCAAATTCAGGACGATTGCCGCTATCGGGCATTAAAGTAGTTGAGTTTACGCACATGGTTATGGGGCCTACCGCAGGGGTTATTTTGGCCGACTTGGGTGCGCAAGTAATTAAAGTTGAGCCATTAGGAGGCGACAACACACGACGTTTGAAAGGCTCAGGTGCGGGGTATTTTTCCATGTACAACCGCAATAAACAGAGCGTGTGCTTGGACATAAAATCTGCCGAAGGAAAAGACGTCGCTCTATCATTACTCAAAGAAGCTGACATTTTACTTGAGAATTTTCGTCCCGGCGCAATGGACAAATTAGGCCTTGGCTATGAGCAACTAAAAACAATTAACCCACGCCTGATCTACTGTTCGCTTAAAGGCTTTTTAAGTGGCCCTTATGCCCATCGCACCGCGCTAGATGAAGTCACCCAGATGATGGGCGGCTTAGCGTACATGACAGGTCTGCCCGATAAACCCATGCGCGCGGGCTCATCAGTAATCGATATTACTGGCGGTATGTTTGGTGTCATTGGTATTTTAGCCGCCCTTGAAGAGCGCCATCATACCCATGAAGGTAAAAATGTGACTTGCTCATTGTACGAAACCACCGCGTTTATGGTCGGCCAACACATGGCACAACAGGCCGTAACAGGCGAAGCACCGCCCCCCATGTCAGTGCGTCGCTCGGCTTGGGCCATTTACGATATATTTCATTGTGCGAATAATGAACAGGTTTTTATTGGGGTGGTGAGCGATACCCAGTGGCGCATTTTTTGTGACGCGTTTGACTTAAAAGAGTTCGCACTGGATCAAACCCTTGCCCTGAACAACGGTCGTGTGGCACAACGTGAGCGTATTTTATCGGTAATAAATGCGGTGTTTGCCACACTCAGTAAAACTGAACTTATGGCGAAATTAGAAAAATCCGGATTGCCTTTCGCCCCTATTAATAAACCGTCAGATTTATTTGACGACCCTCACTTAAATGCGGGCGGATTGGTTGATGTCACCCTGCCAGATGGAGTTAAAACCAAACTGCCAGCGTTACCTCTGGAAATGAACAGTGAACGCATGCCTCTGCGGCACGACATTCCTACTGACAAAGGTAATTCTGTCGCTACTTTAAAAGACGCGGGCTTTAGCGATGACGATATTGAAAAACTACTTTCCCTCGGTGTAATAAGCGCCTAACACCGGAACAGCTATAGCATTTAACGCACAGTCCCAAGACCAAAGCCGCAGTTACTGAATAACGTAACCTGCGGCTTTTTTATACGCATAAATGAAGGACCAGTCTTTTTGTCGTGTGCTGCTTATTCATTATCAACCTTGACATTACGCCGGTTGAAAACACGTTATTACTAACTTCAATTCGATATTCGTTAAAATTTACGTTTTCTAGACAGAGCAGCATAAAAAATGGTAACTTTTTATACCGTCTCGAAACTTAAGGGGATCTTAACGTCAATTGATTTTTGAGAAGTGTTATTTACTAATATTAATGGATTAAATAATGACAAAAGTACTCGCTTTTTTAAGTACATTAATTGCAACACCACCAGTATTCGCAGATTCTGCCTTGCTATGTACTGACTGTTCAGGCCCAAATAAAGCCAAAGCCTTTGCTACATCTATGGCTAATAGGCTTATCTGTGACCAAGATTTTGGTCACAAAAAAACCTGTTCATCGAGAAATAAAATAGTCACTCTCGTTGATAGAGACAGCGGCAAAGCCTATCGGTATAACGTTTATCATGAGCCAGATCCACCATGGAATGTTAACGCAGATAGAATTGCACTCAGTGATAATATGGAAGAAGGGTTTGAGGTTTTAACTAAATTCTATAGAGATCTAGGTTCCGCTATTACCTCTAGTTCAAGTAACATTTCTCACCTCAGTGGTTCAATAAATAACGTCAATAACACTTCTTCTACTTACGTCCAAGCTAAAACGACAAATTGCCCACCGCAGACGGCACTAAGTACTATTACAGATGCATCTGCAATGCAAAATGTAGAAGACGTTGCAAGACTTGAAATAGCAAAAAATTTGTCAAGTAAAAACAACGATACTAATCTTCACCCGATTAAAAAAAATAATACCTACTCCCTAAATTTTATGGGAATTGGCTTAAGTATCATTGACAAAGCCAGTAGTAGAAATCCGTCTTTTGTAGTGACATTTGATGGGTCTGGGGCGGCTACTTCATTGCAGGATTATTTACTTTTCACCGTCGATGTTCTTGGTTATGACGCAAACAATATTCCAATCACAGATTTTAATTTGAGTGATAGTTCTAGGGTTGCTGGATTTATCTTATCTAGATTGAGAGGAGAAAATGGCCCTGTCCCCATAGACAACGAATGTGTTGAAACAAGATTAGTGGAAGCTGTGAATATGGGATTATTAACAGTTAAAACCTCATCAGTAGGTGGGAATGGCGGTGCAGGTGGTGGAGAAGACAGTGGTGTATCTTTTCCTGTATCTGGCGACATCGGCTGCCAAATAGTCGACTTTTTCCAAAGTGGAGAACATATCTACACATTTAAGATCTGCTCTTAACTTTTTCAAGCTGCCTCTTATGCGTATATAATCGGTATTTCAAGCCCAGCAGAGTTTATCTTCAGTTATCAGTACCCCTCAGGCAATACTATGTCAGGCCAGCCATGGATACTGTTGCTGGTAGGCCTGTTTGAAACTCGCTATGTTTGACTTTGATTTCAACGTTAATGCAATGCCATCTAACCCTTCGAGTAACATCGTCTGCTGGGCAGGTAAAATTGAAAAGCTAAAACGCAGCGTTTCATTTACTGAATCAGTTGCCTCAAGCTCTGTGCTTTGATGGTCTGTGTTAAACGCACTTACATAGCATTCAAGTAAGTTGATATTAACTTTGCAAGCTTGCGGGTCTTTATCAACATGGCTGGCTAGCGCGAGTACTTCATCATTGCTAAGTACCACAGGCAAAATGCCATTTCTGATGCAATTATGATAAAAAATTGAACCGAATCCTGGGGCTATGACCGCTTTGATCCCGAATTCTTTTAACGCCCACACCGCGTGCTCTCTTGACGAGCCACAACCGAAATTGTCCCCAGCGAGTAAAATACTGGTGTTTTTATATTGCGCTTGATTGAGTACAAAATCAGCGCTGGGCTCACGACCATTGGGTAAGGTGTAGCGCCAACCAGCAAACAAGCCCTCGCCTAAACCCTGCTTTGATACCAGCTTCATTTCCCGCGAGGGGATAATTGCATCGGTATCGATATTAATTTGTAGCATAGGGGCCGCTACGCCCTGATGAACCGTGAATTTATCCATTACAAATACTCTCTAACATCAGCAATACAACCTGCAATAGCAGAGGCTGCAACCGTCGCAGGGCTCGCAAGGTGCGAGCGGGTTTCGGGCCCTTGCCTGCTTTCAAAATTACGATTGGTGCTGGTCACAACCCGCTGGCGATAGCCAAAACTTTCACCACCCGCGAAGAAACACATAGAGCAACCCGCCTCGCGCCATTCAAAGCCAGCTTCTATAAATATTTTATCAAGTCCTTCTGCTTCCGCTTGGCGCTTAACGGTGGTTGAGCCAGGCACACAAATAGCGTTCACGTTGTCCGCTACCTTTCGTCCTTTTAGAACCTTGGCCGCCAAGCGTAAGTCTGATATTCGGCTATTGGTACACGAACCGATAAAAGCAGCGCCTATGGGCAAGCCTTTCAACGCAGTGCCCGGTTGCAAGTCCATGTATTCGTATGCTCGATTAAAGGCTTTAAGTTGATTTTGAGTAGCTCCCGCTTGGGCGCTGGGCACAAGGGAATTCACTGAACAAGCATGCTGAGGGCTGTTGCCCCACGTAATCGTTGGGCTGATATCCGCACAATCAATCTCAATCGTTTTATCAAACTGTGCTTGCTCATCGCTGAACAACGACTGCCAGAACGCAACAGCCTGTTGCCATAAATCACCTTTGGGGGCGTATTCACGCCCTTTTAAGTAGGCAATCGCTTTTTCATCCGGGGCAACCAAACCGCTAAATGCTGAGAACTCTACGGCCATATTACACAGGGTTAAGCGACCTTCTATATCAAGGGCTTCAACCGCACTGCCGGAAAACTCAATCACATACCCTGCCCCGCCCGCAGCGCTGTATGCGCCAATCAAGTGCAAAATCATGTCTTTAGCACTGACCCCAAAACCCAACTCGCCATTAAAGTTAACCTTCATGGTTTTAGGCTTACTCACTCGCAGGGTTTTGGTTGCCAGCGCATGCTCTGCTTCACTTGAACCGATACCCCACGCGAGTGCGCCGAGCGCCCCTTGAGAGCAAGTATGGCTGTCAGGGCACACTAAGGTTGCGCCCGGTTGCACTATACCCAGCTCTGGCGATACCACGTGTACAATTCCTTGCTGCGGGTCGTTCACATCAAACAGCTTTATGTTGGCATCAATGCAGGCTTCACGCGTGGCCAGAATAAAGTTCTTACCACTGGGCACCTTGGTGTTATCGTCTCGTCCCACCACTGTGTCAACAATATGATCCATGGTGCAAAATACATGCTCTGGAGACACCACTTGTCGGTTATCAGCTTCTAAGCTTTTCAGAGCGATAGAGCCTGTGCGCTCATGTAAAAATACTCGGTCGATGTAGATTAAGGCCGCGCCATCATCTAACTCTTCTACCAAGTGATGTTGCCAAATTTTTTCAAATAACGTTCTGCCCATATGTTATTCACCCGATGTATTGCTAAGGCTAAGCATGGATTGCTTAAGCACATTAAATCGATCGTCTATGCCTGCTTGAGCAAAGCGCATTTGAATATTTTCTGGCAGCTCGACGTCATCTAGCCTGTCTACGTATTGTTTCAATAAACTGCTAGGCCAGCGCAAAATATGAGTAGGCACAGTAACTGGTTGTAGCTGCTCTGGGCGCTCGTTCATAAACGCCGCTCGATAGGCCAAATGATAATTTTCACCTGCAGTTAAATACCCCATTAGGGTGTCTTGAATAACCTGAGCAGGCATGTCTGCATGGCCAACACGGGCATTTTCTGAGGTATCAAACCACGGGAAGTAGTGAAATAACTGACTCGACATCTTCCAGACTAATGCCAAATGAGAGCCATCTTTTTGCGGGCGTATATCAGGGAAATACTGCTCTAAAATCGCGCTGCGTTCATCGTCTTTAAACCAAGCGGCATTTTCAAGCACCATGCCCTTTATGCTTGCGGGATGGGCTTTAGCATACTCGATGGCAATTTGTGCTCCCGTGGCAGAGCCATACAGCAGCGGCTGCTTCAGTCCTAACGTATTGATAAATTCGTTTAATGCCCGCACATAGGGCGCAAGGCCGACATGTGGCTCAGGGCTGCTAATTGGCTCAGGGCTGTTATTTGGCGCATCGCCTTCGCCGTCTTGTGTTTGCGGCAAGGGGTCTGATTGACCATAACCTGGGGTATCCAGTGCTATGACCTTAAACGAGTCCGATAAGGTGTTCATGATCGGCTGTATAATGGCTGACGACATAGGCGATGCATGCAGCAATACGACCACTGGCAAATGATCCTCCCCTTGACTGCGATAATGCAATTGCCAAGGGTTATCGGTGCCCAAAGTGACATAGTGTTTTAACACAGGTGAGTTATTCATAAACCTTATCCTAAGCCCAATGTTTCAGGGTTTACCCTCCCATCTGGGTCGACCATGGCTTTGATGCCTTGGATCACTTTATAAGTATCAGGCTGCAGGCCCTCTTTAAACTGATAGGTTTTGCCTATTTGTAAATGCACGCCCCCGAGTTCTTTAAAGAACGTGCTTAACTCAGTACGAATTTGGTGTACTTTTGCCCTGGCAGGTAAGTTCTCGTCATGCTTACCGACTTTAGCCAAATAATCTGGCTCAACACTTTTCTCGTGGATTTCTGTGTAGGCATCAGGCCAAAAGAATACTGGCTCTAGTACAAAGCAGTTATTCGCCACCACGGCAAACAAGTAGCCAACCCCAATATCAAACTTTTCAATGTCTGCGGCGTGGCTGGCAAAAATGGCCTCTACCCCATCATGTGCTTGTTTGATCTTAGAATGTGGAAAGAGACCATGCACAGGCACCCAGCGCTCACCTTCTGGTCCAAGCATATTATTGACTGGCCCAAAGGGGTTCGAACGAGTGATTTTTGGAATGCTATTTTCAATCTCATTCCCATTAAATTGCTTGGCAATCGCCCGTATATCATTCATGCGGGCATCAACGGCGGCGTCAATACGATCCTCAACGATGATTTGAACAGAGTAGCCTACATCTTTCATGTAGCCTCGCCCGGCCATCGCCAACTTAGCGCCGTCTTTAAGCGCCCCTAAAAGTGAACCCGATGACTTCATCACGCCAGCCAGTGCTTTTACGTCTTTGGCTAAGCTTTCTCGTTTTAAGCGAAGGGCTTGCAAAAAAGGGTCAAAGCCAAAACACTCCATGGCCAATCCTTGGCGCGAAATTTCGCTCATGGCAGCTATGCAGTCGTCCCCTTGTTTAAAGTCAAATGCTAAAAATCCTTTTGCAGGTAACTCAGGTATTAATCGAAAAGTTGCAGTGGCTTTAAACCCTAAGGCGCCGTTATCGCAAGTGAAAATACCGGTTAAGTCTGGGCCGTAATGACGAAAGAACGGACTGCCGTTGATTTGCGCCCCTGAGCCCGTAGTGACTAACGTGCCATCCGCTAACGCCACTTCGAGCCCAATGACCGAGTCAACCGCAGTGCCAAATTGACCTGAGCCCCAAAAAATAGAATTCTGTGATAATCCACCCCCTATCGTGGCTTTACTGCCTGACAATGTGCCCCAGTATGGCGTGCGTACCCCTTTCCCTTTTAGTGCTTCGTGTAATTTCTTCCAGGTACAGCCACTCTCAACCGTGACGTACATATCTTGAGTATTTATCTCAAGAACGCGGTTCATGCGACCAAGATCAACCATAACGCTTTGTGGCTTGGCGGGCACATAGCCTTTCGTGTATGACATACCGCCGCCACGGGGCACTACGTCCATCTCAAATTCCGTCGCTATTTTTAGCATTTCGCTTAATTCGTGTTTATCGCCCGGACTCACAACAACCGCAGCAGGTAAATCTTTGGTGAATACGTCTTGTGCGTACAAACTGGTGCTGTAATCATCGGTTAGCACGTTGTCTTTGCCTAAGATTGAAATCATGGCAGTTAACATATCTTGCTGAGGTTGCGTCTTGGTATTCAAAGCCTTCTCCTGACAATTTTTTAATCTATGTTAGGTTTATCTGCTGGTCGCCAGATAAACCTATTGTTCTATCATTAGGACATTACAGTATTAATTTTAAACTGACAACAAAACATTCACCTTCGCATTGACAAAAGACTAACCGGTAGATTTATGTTACCTTGTTATATTGATATATCATTTTCTTACACCGCCAAAATATTTATTGGAGATGGATAACCCATGTCATTCGATTCTCAATTCGCTTCGCTAAATCAAACCAAGTTAAATGAAGAGTCTCCTACACCCCTTTACTTCCAGCTTTACAGCTTACTTAAGCAAAACATCCTAAACGGTAGTTTAGAAGATGGCTCTCAGTTACCCACTGAATTGGGCTTGTCACAGGCGTTTAGCATTTCACGCATCACAGCTAAACGCGCCCTTGATGAACTTGCCGCTGAAGGCTTAGTAGCAAGACGCCGAGCCAAAGGCACCCATGTGACCCACAAATATCAGCCTAAGCCTGTGAAAGCACCATTAGTAGGCATGTTGCAAGAACTGGAATTTATGGGTCAACATTCAGAAGCCAGAGTGGTTGAACTCACAACTGCCCGCCCTCCAGCAGATATTGCAGAAGAGTTTGCACTGGTTGAAGGTGAAACCTTATTGAAAATGACCCGAGTACGAAGCCGTTTACATGAAGCCTTTGGCTATTACGTAAGCTGGAGCAAAGGGCTAAACAAATTTAATGAAAAAGCCAGCTTAGAGTCGACCACCCGGCTGGAAATCTTTCGTAAAAATGGCATTGAGCTTAAGCACGTGAAGCAGATTTTAAGTGCTTCTGCCGCTACCCCTGAAGTAGCAAAAGAGCTAGGAGTTGAGCCAGGCTTTCCACTTTTGAGTTTGACCCGTCGCTCTTATGATGAGAACGAAAACTTAGTGGATTATTTGTCGGCCTTATATCACCCAGACCGCTTTCAGTACCGAATGGATTTAACGCCAGAGTCAGCCACTTAGAATGATTCGTTATATTTGCTAGCAGAACCGCCCTCGCATAAATATTCTCCATAAAAAACGCCACTTCAAGTGGCGTTTTTTATATCAAGAGATTGTATCGGTAACGTGTTACATCGGTTTAACCGCACCGAAAAATGCGACGGTTAAAATGAGTATCCAGTAAAGATATGCCAGCTTACGTCCAAAGCGAATTGAGCGGTCAAGGGTGGCTTCAACTTCTGCATTTTCGCCCATGGCAAGTTGGCGGAATAACTCGGTCCACTCACGCATTATAAAGCGTAATTTAAGGCCAATAACTAGCGTACATGCATAAAAGAACATTTTGATTGAGAACCATTTTTGTCCGGTTTCTGCCATCAAAGGCCCATCCCCAAATAACGACCATAGGCTGGTGATCATTAACGCTGGGATAACAATAAAGCGAATGCCCTCGTCTATTTTGGTCAAACGAATACCCGTGTCCGTTTCGCGAAAATAGTACGCTGACCAGCACAAACCTAACCACATAGCGAACAGTATCCACATACCCGTTAGCCAGTTTCCACCTAACGGCTGCACACCCCAGATATGTCCCATGTGCAGTCCAAGCGGCAGTAACATGATGATGCCAGTCCTGGCCAAAATATCGATGCGATAGGCTGTTTCCATATGGCGACGACGTTCATCCATTGATAACTTGCGATTAATCACGTTAAACGACGTTTGAAATACGCCCCACTCTCCACCTAACCAATACACCATGGCAACAATATGTAGCCATCTTAAAATGGGTAACTGATACATTTCCAAAAAAGACATAAATTGACCCTTGTAAAATTTAATTATTCTTAGTCGGGGAAATTGGTAATGACGTGTGATTTGCTTACCACCCAACCCTGAATAAAACTCTACGCTAGGGGTAATTAATCCAGAATGATGAATATCAATTTGTCGATGTCAGCGGCTTTTAAACACCGATTAACAAGGTGTTAAAATAAAGCGCAAAGTAAATAAACGCTATTTAAGGGGTTCAAAAGCCAGCAATTTGGGAAGTTAAAACAACCAAATAGATGCCAAAATGAATCAAGTTAAGCTTTTAAAAAGCGCGTATAAAAAAGGATATTCATGGCGCTTTACCGCATTTAATTTGCGTAGATGCAAATAGGCCGGATTAGTAAACGGCCCTGATATGTCCCTTGATCCTTTTTGCTTCAGGCTATTGTAGCTTAGCGCTAATACTGCAGTTGAATTAACTCGCCTTTCGACCGGCCTTGAGCTACTGCAAAGCGTTAAAGACGGTAATTAAAAATTTTAGATTTCACTGCAGACATAGTCGTGGTGAGGTAATTACTCGCTGGCTATAACGCTCAAAGCGCCATTCAGCGGGTAATTGTCTTGGAGAGCCAGCTAATGAAATCACGTTTTTTTATGTGTAATCAAGCTGGTAACTCTACCAAAAGAGTATATGAGGAAATAAATCCTAAGAAATTAGTATTTGCTGAAAGCGAAATAACAAGCCAACCATCTTTTTCCATTTCAGTTATCTGAGCATTCAATAAATCTATATCAGGACTTTCATGCCACCATTTCTTAGTTTTAGAAAATAGAACAACTTTTCTCATTCGATATATCCTCTCGGCGAATTTTGTAAGCATATAGCGCCCTCAGCATAGGCGCAACTTGCCGAGTAAATTATTGCAGTGAATGTTAGGTTCAAACTTGCCCTGTTGAAGGACAATATTTAGTTAGAGCATCCTGTACTTGGCATACCCGAAATAGTATCAAGAATGGTTTAGCGGGTCGTTAACTTTGTATTTAAGCGTATAAAAAATGACACGTTCTGACTTAAAACTAGCGGTCTCCGAGAGTACAAACTAACAAAAACGTGCAGATTCGGTGCCCGCATTTAATTTAGCGCCCGAAACTCGTCCAAGTTTGATTCTGCTAAAGCAAGCCAGCGTCAGTTCATTCGATAACAGCCATTAATGCGCGAAGACCTGACTTACCCAAGCAAACAGACTTGTACTCTGCTCAGACTTTTTATTGTTGGCCAGTGTATTAGCCTTTTCAGCTTGGGCTTGTTTCCAACGCTTGTTCGTCGCTAAACGCTTTGCTCTTCTTTGCTCAGCTTGGTTGGCTACTTGGGTAAAACGCGCTCGTTGATCCGAACTAAAACTCTCTGCTAGGCTTTTGCTTGAGGTGCTGAGTGGTCGCCTTGAGCCGCTACTTTTTGGTGAACTGCACATTGTCTCTTTTCCTTTTCTAGCATATTCGGCTGCGTCGCCAGCATTAGTTCGTATTGTAAAAGACAGGTCAAATGCAAAATTGCTTTCAATATATTTAGGGGCACAGCATAAAAATACGAAAACTAGATTTGAAATAAGCCAAAGAGGCTAGTGCCCTTTATACCGTAAGTAAACCTTGAGGTTGGTATTACTGATAAAAGAACTGTGTTAATTCATACACTTTCAGGATAATTAACACCATGCCAGATACCATCATGATTCTGCCGCGATTATTCAGTCTTTCTTTACTTATTCTGGTGTTGCCCTTTTGTACCAATTGAAGCCGACTGCCTTGCACTACTAACCAAGAAGCCACTAAAAGTAAAAATACACCAATTGTTAACTCCGTCACTACCACAGGTAAGCCCTCGCGCGTCATTTTATTATTTTTTACTGATAAAACTTAGGACCCTGAAGTGTTCAGAGCGGGTATTCTGACCTGCTCGTCTGCACGATCGCTATGTTGTTCTGTGCCGGATTTAGCAGAAACCATACCAAATGGGGAATATCAGAAAACGTGAGCAACCATCAGGCTTCGCAGGCTGTGGGAATTAAGTACGTACCTCTAACGAAAAGGAGACTCGGTAACTCAGGCAGATCGCGTTGAAAAAATTACACATAAATCAGGCTGTTATCCCGAATGGTTATCAAATCGCGTTTGACTCCTGTGTTAACGGAATTGACCAGCAGCAAATCAACAAGGATTGAAACAGATGGGATATAACGAGACCGCGGCTCAATTAGATAACTGAGCCGCACTGAAGTAAATGTTAAAGCTTGTTCAATATATCACGCGAAAAATCGGTTGATTTGGTCTTTTTGTAGGCGGAGCTACTCGTAACGCAGAGCGTCAATCGGTGCTAATCGCGACGCTTTTAGGGCTGGGTAGTAACCAAAAAAAACACCAATAAGCCCTGAGAAGCCTAAGCTTAACAGTACTACTTGTGTTTCTATGATGCCCCCTGCCCCAATGTCATATTGATTACCCATAAACACAAAACCATAGGCAATCATCACACCGATAAAACCACCCAAGCCGCACAACACGATTGATTCAATCAAGAACTGATACAGTATATCTGAGGGCTTGGCCCCCACCGCCATACGCAAGCCAATTTCTCGCGTACGCTCCGTCACCGAGACCAACATAATATTCATGATGCCGATACCGCCAACCACTAAGCTTACAGATGCAACCCAAGCCAGTAAGGTATTGAATACTTGTATAGTTTCAGCCCGCGTCGCAATCATTTCGGATACATTGCGAATACGGAACATGTCATCGCCGCCCACCGGTATACGCATACGTTGGCGCAATAAGCGTGACATTTCATCTTCGATATAATCCATGTCTTCACCGTCATAGGCGCTGACTTGAATAAAGCGTACCGATTTAGGGTTGGTGGCACTGACCCCAGTAATTTTATTGCGTACGGTTTTAATCGGTAGAAAAATCACATCATCTTGATCTTCGCCTCTGGCGTCTTGCCCTTTAGCTGCGAGCACCCCGATAATGGTGACATTAAAATTAGTGACTCGTACCGTTTGGCCAATCGGGTCACTGGCTCCGAATAGCTCGCTGCGCAAGCGTTCTCCGATAATCGCCACTTTGCTACCACGATTAATTTCGGCACTGGTGAATTCTCGGCCATTGGCCATGTCCCAATCACGCACCACAAAATAGCGGTTATCGATGCCGTCGATTTCAGTAGACCAGTTCAAATTGCCATAAATCACCTGCCCTGAAGCAGATAGATAAGGCGCTGCAGCTTCTACCCCAGGTACTTGTTTTTCAATTAGATTCGCGTCGTCTTCGTTTATTTTGACCACAGATGCCGAGCGCGCCCCACCGCTTTGGCGGAAAGCGCCGGTAACGAAAAACACATTCCCCCCCAATGATTTAATTTGATCATCGACTTTTTGCTGAGCACCAGCGCCCATTGCCACCATAATGATCACGGCCGCTACACCGATAATAATCCCCAGCATAGTTAAACAGCTGCGCAGTACGTTGACTTTTAACGCGGTGATGGCGGTTTTAAGCAGTATGACAATTTTCATGCTTTTCCCTCTAACGCCGCCTGACGCACATTGCTATTTTGCTCATCGCTAATCAGCTCACCGTCGCGAAACGTCAGCTTGCGTTTGGCAAACTGAGCAATATCAGGCTCATGGGTCACCAAGATAATGGTCTTACCTTGCTGATTAAGCGCTTGAAAAAGTGCCATTACCTCTAAACCCGTTTGGGTATCAAGGGCACCTGTTGGTTCATCGGCCAGTATCATCAGCGGATCGTTAATGAGTGCGCGAGCAATCGCCACTCGCTGTTGCTGGCCACCTGAAAGTTGTCCTGGGTGATGCCCCATACGTGACCCAAGACCTACATTTTCAAGGCACTGCGTGGCGCGCTTGTGCCAATCTGATTCGGGCACTTTGCTATATAGAAGTGGTAAAGTGACGTTGTCTAAGGCACTCGTTCTGGGTAACAAATTGAATTGCTGGAATACAAAGCCGATACGCTGATTGCGCACACTAGCCAATTCGTTTTTACTCAAGGACGATAATTCTTGGCCCGCAAAGGCTATACTGCCTTCACTGGCAATATCCAAACACCCCAACAAGTTCATCATGGTTGATTTACCCGAGCCAGAGCTACCCATAATCGCCACAAACTCGCCTTGATGAATATCTAAATCAACCCCCTTTAGCGCCCATACCTGCTCATCGCCCATGGCATAAACCTTTTTCGCCTGTCGTACTTTTAGCAAAGGTTGCGACATTACCCAGCTACCTTTTGGGCACGTACAATAACTTTGTCGCCCGCTTGTAAGCCGCGAGCGCGGATCTCGCTGTACTCTAAATCGGCGATACCAATGCCTACTTCCACTTTGCTCGGCTGACCGTCACGCAATACCCAAACAGTACCTGGCTGGAAGTCTCCGGCGCCTGCTCTTCGCTGTGCGTTTCGTGACTGCCCCTGCGCTTTGAACGCCTCCATTTGATCTGGGGTCAAAATACTTTGCAATTCGATATTCATCTTGCTACGAATTTTTTTCATGGCATCGTTTGGTGAACCGCCAGGGCCGCCCCTGGGGGCTGATTCACGCGCAGCTTGCATAGCATCGCGCATGCTTTGCATGACGTTTTCTACTTGTGCCTGCTGTGAATCATTTAGGCCAAGTTGCTGGGTAAGCTGAGCCAAACGATCACCAGGTCCACTTTGACCAGAGCTTGCGCTAGTCGTCGCCCCTTCAGGGGTAAAACGCAGGGCTGAATTCGGTACGCGTAATACATTTTCGCGCTCACCCAGTACCACATCCACGTTGGCGGTCATGCCGGGTAGTAAAAGTAATTGTTCGTTTTGCACACTGATAATCACTTTGTACGTCACCACGTTATTGGTCACCGTAGCCGCTTTTCTGACTTGACTGACGACACCGGCAAACTTGCGCTCAGGGAAGGCATCTACAGTAAAGTTGACCTTTTGGTCTTTTGCTATGCGCCCTATGTCTGCTTCATCCACATCTGCTTCAATTTGCATTTTCACCAAATCTTGCGCAATAGAAAACAAAGTGGGGGCTGATAAGCTGGCCGAAACGGTTTGCCCTGTGTCTACTTGGCGGTCAATAACCACGCCATCCACAGGTGAGCGAATATAGGTACGATCTAAGTCAAGTTTTGTCTGCTCAAGGCTTGATTGGGACTGTTCAACTTGCGCCTCTCCTACCAAGATAGCCGCCTTTGCCGTTTCAATAGCCACTTTGGCGAGCTCATTGCTGGTTTCGCTGATGTCTAATTCTGATGCACTCACCAGATTCCTATCGCGCAGTTCTTTAGTACGATTAAATTCACGCTGAGCTAAGGTCGCTTCAGTTTGCGCTTTTTTAAGGGTCGCTTTTAGCTGGGTGAGGGAGGCTTTGGATGACGCAAGGTCGGCTTCACTTTGGCGCAGCCTAGATAAAATAGTACGATCGTCGATACGCGCGATGACCTGCCCGCTAATTACTTCGTCATTAAAATCCGCATTTAATTGGGAGATTAAGCCTGATAATTCTGAACCCACTAATACGGTGACCACGGGGGAAATCGTACCGGATGAATTGACTGTGCTTTCAATTTTTCCTAAAGACAGTGGTTGAGTGTGATACACAATGTGCTCGTCTGACTGCGAAGGCTTTGCAAACCACCATAAGGCCAGTGCTACCACCACCACGCAAACCAATCCTTTTGTTAACCTTGCTTTGTTCATATCGTACTGTCTAATAATCTACTAAATACTGGAATATGAACGGATTAAATCACTAATTAACGGCAAATACTGTAAAGGGAATGTAAAGTTATCTAAAGTTGAGATTTTGACAATCAAGCCTGCACACATCACTCGCTAAATGCTGCATCAGCAACGACAAATCACTGCTTAACACCCAAAAAAAACGCCACACATGTGACGTTTTAATATAAGAAGAATGGCTAATGTTAAACTGACACGCTTTGCGGATCGATATCCGGCATCAGGTTTTCCTGTAACTGATCCATGTTATCTACCACATCTTTAGGATCGTCAAACAAGGCAATGTGGAACATAGCATCCCCTTCTTGCACCAAAGGAATATTCTGCTTACCAATAATAATGCCTGAACGATTGGCCAATAGCGGCTCACTGTAAGTCCCTGTCGGGCTGCATACATCGGCTAACACATCACCACGTTTCACATAATCACCCAGGCTTTTACGATCTCGCACTATGCCGCTTTCAGGTGCCCGTAACCAAGAGCTTTTGTAAGCCACCAGCGGCTCAATTTTAGGCAGTGAGCGACGGCGCTTTGATACTACACCCAACGACGCCAACACATTAAAAATGCCCTTTACTCCGGCTCGAATAGACAGTTCGTCAAAGCGTAATGCCTCACCTGCTTCATACAATAGGATTTTAGTCCCCGTTTCATCCGCCGCTTGGCGAAGTGACCCATCGCGTAAGTCAGAGTTAAGCAATACAGGTACACCAAACGCATGGGCCAGCTCAGCCGTTTTCGGGTCTTTCAAATTGGCACGAATTTGCGGCAAGTTACTGCGATGAATCGCTCCGGTATGCAAATCAATGCCGTAATCGCACTTAGATGCAATTTCCGTCAAAAACATGTGCGCCAAACGCGAAGTCAACGAGCCATTGGGTGAGCCCGGAAAACTGCGGTTTAGATCCCGTCGGTCTGGCATGTAACGGCTTTGCATCAACATGCCGTACACATTCACCATAGGCACAGCGATAACCGTGCCTGCAATTAATTTAAATGATGGCGAATCTAGCACGCGACGTACTATTTCGATCCCGTTTAGTTCATCACCATGAATGGCCGCACTGATAAACACAGTGGGCCCTTCTTTTTTAGCCCGTATTACTTCAACCGGAATAGACATGTCGGTATCTGTGTACAAGCGTGCAGCAGACAGCTGCAGCTTAGTACGCGTGCCCGGCTCAATAATGTTATCGCCGATCTTTAATGGGGCTGCTTTTACCATGATTAACCATTACCTCTAGTCTTGGTGCTGTGAGGCTTAGACTTTTTGTTTTCTATAAATTCAATGATCATGTTGGCCACATCTTTCGACGTTGCCGCTTCAATCCCTTCAAGTCCGGGTGAAGAGTTAACCTCCATGACAACGGGGCCATGGCTTGAGCGCAGTAAATCGACACCACATACATTTAAGCCCATCGCGGCCGCAGCGGCTACGGCAGTGGCGCGTTCAACAGCCGTTAACTTAACCAACGTTGCGCTACCACCTCGGTGCAAGTTTGAACGAAACTCACCCGGTGCGCCTTGGCGCTTCATGGCTGCAACCACTTTACCGCCAACCACGAAACAGCGTATGTCAGCTCCGCCCGCCTCTTTAATGTATTCCTGCACCAAAATGTTGGCTTTTATGCCCATAAAGGCTTCAACAATACTCTCCGCAGCTTTGTTGGTATCTGCTAAAACCACGCCTATACCTTGCGTGCCTTCCAGTAATTTTATCACTACTGGCGCACCGCCGACGTTAGCAATCAAATCTTTAATGTTATCAGGGCTATGAGCAAAACCAGTACGCGGCAGGCCGATGCCTTTACGTGAGAGTAATTGCATAGATCGTAATTTATCTCGTGAACGACTGATAGCGACAGATTCGTTGACACTAAAACTGCCCATCATTTCAAACTGACGCACTACTGCTGTGCCGTAAAAGGTTACCGATGCACCTATACGTGGAATAATCGCATCATATTGAGGTAAAGGTTCACCTTTAAAGCGCACAGAGGGCTTGTTACTTGAAATATCCATATAGCAATGCAACGTATCTATGATGTCGACTTCGTGGCCGCGGGCCAAAGCAGCTTCTTGTAAACGACGAGTGGAATACAGCTTTTTGTTACGAGATAAAATCGCGATTTTCATTATTTTTTCTTCTTTGGTTGAATGAGTCTAATAGACGTGAATACATCAATATAAGTCACAACGATGTGTAAAATATATAAGTTAGTTTTACGATCAGCTCAATTCATCACTGTATCGTTTAAATAATATGCTAATCAGAAGAGTTCACTCTGTATGAATTTGATTTACATCACTATCTGTCTAATAACAGCATTTTCCCTCTGCCTTTTACGCTATTATGCATCGAGCCTCCAGAAGGCAGCCGATGCTCCAGTTCACTCAAATCTTACATTGCCTAAATTTATGAATTTCAACCAGCTACAACGCGCAATCTTACTTTTCGGGTTAACCCTGATGAGTGTTTTTGCGTTTGCGAATGCAATTACTCCTGATACTGCCACTGAAGTAGACCCAGCCACACAACAAGCGCCGATTATCCAGGCGGTTAAAGTCAACCCATTCAAAGAGCAATTCATCCTTAGCTATGTTGAGTATCCGGGTGCAGAGCCGTACCTAAAAGTAATCCAAGAGATATACACAGAACTTGGATTTAACGTTAAGAGCATTGCCACACCCGCATTAACAGGCATATCACTGCTAAGCGAAGGTAAAGTCGATGGAGACGCCTATCGACTAGGCAGAGTAGTGACTACATTTGATAATGTTATTCTAGTTACACCCGAGTTAGTACGCGCCACATTAGTTTTACTGTGCCTTCCAGATATACAGTGTGATAGAGCAGTATTGAACAACAGTAAGAATACCCTGCTCACCAATGAAAGAGCTTTGGGGTACCTCAAAGATGTGGATATTCGGGCTAACCTGCTAAAAGATGAAGTCATCAAGAATACCGTTGAAATGCTTCATTCGGGGGAAGTAAAATATGCCACATTTATGATTGACGAGCGGCAAATCATTCCTAAAGGGATGCAAATGGTAAAATTAAGAAATATCTTTCTTTACCATGTGATACACAAAAAGCATGCGGCCTTGTTACCCCAGATAGAAAAAAAGATGCGCCAGAAACGTCGTAAGCTGAACACAACACTTCTCAAAGCTAAAAAGCGGCCCTAAGCGCTTATCGATGATGCTATTTTATAAAATCCGCAGCACGCTCAGCAATCATAATTGTTGGTGCATTGGTATTCCCACCCATTAAGCTGGGTATGACTGATGCATCAACCACCCTTAGACCCACTACACCGCACACGTTTAATTGATTGTCTACCACAGCCATATCATCGGTGTCTGCGCCCATTTTGCATGTACCAACCGGGTGATAAATCGTTTCTGCATTCGCTCTTAAAAACGCTAATAATTGTTCATCACTTTGCATTGCAGCTCCAGGCTTCACTTCTGCACCTTGATAGTCATAAAACCCTCGAGACTGTAAAATCTCTCGGCCTTGTCTAATGCCATCGATCATCACGTTTTGGTCATCAGGGTGTGACAAATAACACGGGTCAATCACCGCAGGCTCGGCTGGGTCGCTTGAAGCAAGCGTAATCTCCCCTCGGCTTTTAGGATACAAATTACACACGTGCAAACCAAAGCCGTAACCAAATGCAGTCTGTCGACCATGATCTTGTAAAATAGCCGGTAAGAAATGGTATTGAATGTCTGGCAATGAACTAGCGAACTGACTTTTTACAAACCCACCGGCTTCGGCAATATTTGACGAAAGAATGTCGTTACGCTTGCGCCAATAGCGAAAAGCCGCCTTCACATAACGTGGCAACTTACCTAATGAAATGGCATAACTGTGTTTCGATTGGCAGCGGTACTGAATGATCGCATCGAGATGGTCCTGCAAATTTTGACCGACCCCGGGCAAATCCTTTAATACCTCGATACCCTTGTCCTCTAAATGTTGCTTGGGGCCTATCCCCGATAGCATCAACAGCTGCGGTGAATTGATTGCCCCCGCACAAAGCAGCACCTCTTTGGTAGCGTTGAGCACGTGTAACTTGTGATTAATTCGTAAAGTCAGCCCTGTTGCTCGGCCGTCTTTGACAATGACCTTTTCGACCAGCGCATGTGTTATCAAAGTAAAATTTTCGCGATTTTGTGCTAGTGCTAAATAGCCTTTCGCACTAGAGCAGCGCTGCCCATTTTTATGCGTAACTTGATATATTCCCAATCCCTCATGCTGGGTGCCGTTAAAGTCTTCGCTAACAGGCAAGTCAACATTATTAGCCGCGTCAACAAAGGTCTGCGACATAGGGTTTACAAAGCGTAAGTCGGCCACACTCAATGGGCCGCCCGTACCATGATAGGCATCGGCGCCACGCTGTTGGTCTTCAGATTTCTTAAAATAGGGCAGCACGGCGTCCCAGTTCCAACCTAAAGCACCCTGTTGTTGCCAGCGATCATAATCTTGGGGAACGCCGCGCACATAACACATCGCATTAATAGCGCTAGAGCCGCCTAAGGTTTTCCCCCTTGGCCAAAACAAGGCTCGGTTATTCAATTTAGGCTGAGGCGCCGTATTGTAATTCCAATTGATATTTTTAAAGCGAGATAATAGGGATAGCCCGAAAGGAATATGGATCATTGGATTGCTGTCTTGACCACCCGCTTCAACAAGACACACCCGATACTGACTATTTTCAGTCAAGCGTGCGGCTAACGCGCATCCTGCTGAACCCGCGCCCACAATGACAAAATCAAAAGAGGAAACATTTGCTGAAGACATGATGTTACATACCAAGAAGAAAGAGAAAGGCGTCGAGGTAGGTTCGCCTTCTTAATTGTGCTCTTAATACCTCGACTATTCCGCCGCTGTTCAGCTCATTTCGCTCGCCGAACAAGCCCAATGTAAATCAAATGTAAATAATTGTCACTCAGTATTTTACATAAGCATTTGTTTTTTTTAACTATTATCAAACCTAATTTATATAAATAAGTATTACTTATACATTTTTAGACACAGTTTGAGGTTTATCATAGAGGTGTAGATTAAGGTATTATCAGTGAAGAATGCGCACAAAAAGACGCATCACTACTTATAAAAACGACATATATCAGGGTAAATAAATGAAATTAACGCTTATCGCAGTCAGTATCAGCGCACTACTTATGGGTTGTAGCAACGCGAACCTTTCTACCAACCAAACCTCAGCGACAATGAATACTTCTACTACGAGTAACCAACTACAAGAAATGAACTTATCTTATCCAAAAACGCAAAAAGGTGACGTGACCGACACCTACTTCGGCAAGCAAGTGGCCGACCCTTACCGCTGGTTAGAAGACGATACGAGCAGCGAAACCGAGCAGTGGGTACAAGCTGAAAATGACGTTACCCAAGCCTACTTAGCGCAAGTACCTTCACGCGACAAATTAAAAGAGCGCCTGAAAGTGTTGCTTGACTACGAAAAAGTTGGCGCCCCTTTCAAAGAAGGCAAATATACCTACTTCTTCAAGAACGACGGCTTGCAAAACCAGGCGGTATTATATCGCCTATTGGACGATGGTGAAGCTCAGGTATTTTTAGATCCCAACTCATTTAGTGAAGATGGCACGACCTCTTTGGCCAGCATCGATTTTTCAAAAGACGGTAGTTTAGTTACGTATTTGATTTCAGAAGGCGGCAGCGACTGGCGCAAAGCGATAACGATTGATGTTGAAACCATGCAGCCTGTTAGCGAAACCCTAAAAGACATCAAATTCAGCGGCATATCTTGGTTAGGTAATGAAGGTTTTTATTATTCAAGCTATGACAAACCAGAGGGTAGCGAGCTGTCTGCGAAAACGGACCAGCACAAACTCTATTTCCATCGTTTAAACGATAAACAAACCCAAGACCCCCTTGTTTTTGGCGGTACTGATGAGCAAAAAAATCGCTATGTGTCAGGCCAAGTGACCGAAGATAACCGTTATCTATTAATCAGTGCTGCGGTTTCTACCTCAGGTAACAAACTGTATTTAAAAGATTTAAGTAAACCAGATAGTCCTTTGGTGACTATCTTAGAAAACACAGATTCAGACACAAACCTGCTGGATAATGAAGGTAGCACCTTGTTGTTTGTGACTAATTTAGATGCGCCGAATAAGCGTGTGGTCTCTGTTGATGCGAGTCAGCCACAGCCTGAAAACTGGCAGGATTTTATTGCCCAAACCGACAACGTATTAGACGTATCCACCGGCGGCGGATACATTTTTACCAGCTACATGGTTGACGCTATTTCAAATGTGAAGCAGCTTGATATGAGCGGTAAGCTGGTGCGAGAAATCACGTTGCCAGGGGTGGGCACTGCCAGTGGGTTCGATGGCAAAAAAGACCAACAAACCTTGTACTACAGCTTCACCAATTATAAAACGCCTAGCACCATTTTTAGCCTCAATGTAGAAAGCGGCGAATCATCGGTTTATTTAAAGTCGAAAGCGAATTTTGACAGCAACGCTTATGAATCTAAACAGGTCTTTTATACGTCTAAAGACGGCACCAAAGTCCCTATGATCATTACCCATAAAAAAGGCCTAAAACTGGATGGCACCAACCCAACCATGCTTTATGGCTATGGCGGTTTTAACATCAGCTTGCAACCCGCTTTCAGTAGTGTCAATGCCGCATGGCTTGAACAAGGGGGTGTTTACGCGGTACCGAATTTGCGCGGCGGCGGTGAATACGGTAAAGCCTGGCATGACGCTGGCACGAAATTGCAAAAGCAAAATGTGTTTGATGACTTCATCGCCGCAGCCGAGTATTTAATCGAGCAAAACTACACCAGTGCTGATTACTTGGCGATCCGCGGGGGATCAAATGGTGGTTTACTGGTAGGCGCCACTATGCTTCAACGCCCAGACTTATTTAAAGTCGCCCTGCCTGCTGTAGGTGTGCTGGATATGCTGCGTTATCATACCTTTACCGCAGGCGCTGGCTGGGCTTACGATTACGGCACCTCAGAAGACAGCAAAGAAATGTTTGATTACTTGATGACCTATTCACCGGTGCAAAATGTGCGTGGAGGCGTTAACTACCCTGCCACGCTTATTACCACCGGCGATCATGATGATCGCGTGGTCCCCGCTCATTCGTTCAAGTTTGCCGCCCAGCTGCAAGACAAAAATACAGGCCCTAACCCTATGTTGATACGTATCGAAACCAATGCGGGGCACGGTGCGGGTACGCCCATCAGCAAAACCATAGAGCAGTATGCTGACATCTTTGGTTTTACCCTCTATAACATGGGTATTAAGGTGCAATAACGAACTTATACCTTCAAAAGCCAAAACATGCTAACCCGCTGTTTTGGCTTTTTCTATTATGGCTTACTGCTTTACTATCGAAGCCTGTTGCACTGTTGCTTGCCCATCAAATTCAATCCCCAGGCATAGCCGAAAAACGGAGCATCACTGGTGGCAACAATATGCGTAGCCCCTTCAATATGCATATCCGCTTCAATATGAAAAACGCTGTACTGTAAAAATTGGCTCGTATCTAATTGGCTTATTACACTGCTTACACTCTCCCCATGAAAAAAAGTGCCACACAAATAAACAATCTCTTTTTTGCCTCTAGCCACAAAACAACACCTACGAATATGCCCCCTGCTATCACAGTAATAACTGCAACATAAGCATATAATTAACCATGCGCTTTAGGCTAAAATAGCGAAAATTGTCTATCCGTACTTATTCTCATCCATCCATGGAGCCCCACATGACTCAAGCCGCTTACGAACAAGCCGTCAATCTAATCGATAGCGCTAACAGCGAAGATCCTAATATAGAACAAGCCGAGGGCAAAGATTGGCCAAAAGAGCTGCTATACAGTTTACGCATGTCTAACATGTTAGAGCGCTATCGAAGCGATGCGGATCACGTGGTCAAACTGGCCATTCGCGGGCAACACATACAGCGCTGGCAATCTCCGCGCAGCGCTTACCCTATGGATCGTCAGGGTTACCATAAATGGCGCAGCGATTTGTACTCCTTTCACGCTGATAAAGTCGCTGAGGTAATGCAGCAAGCGGGATTTGATGAAGCGGACGTTGCAAGAGCAAAAAAAGCTGTGGCCAAAGTCGCTATAAAATCAAACCCAGATACACAACTACTAGAAGACGTGGTGGGTCTGGTCTTCATTGAACACTATATGCTGGCATTTGCCGCCAAGCATCCTGACTACACTGAGCAAAAGTGGATAGATATTATTCGCAAAACCTGGATGAAGATGTCAGATGATGCACACGCGTTTGTGTTGGCGGGTAAAGTGGCGTTGCCAGAGTCTTTGACGCCTATCATTTTAAAAGCGGTGCAAGCCTAATGAAGTTAATACAGACACTACCCGCACCTGCTCAAACCCAGCTCAGCAGGTGCAGTAAAAACAACCCAAGGGTGGTGGTAAACATCGAGAACAAGGTACTGCCAGCGATAATCGCAGCAGTAAGATGATGGTCACCACCAATCGCGCGTACCATTGGGTAAGCAGCCGCTGCGGTGGGTGTGGCCATCATGATATACAACACCCCTAACTCTTCATTCTTAAGCCCACAATAATAGCCAATAACAGTCGTGAACAGCGGGATAAACACAATCTTGCTGGCAATAGCGATATACAGCAACTTAGACGCTTTAAATTCTTGTAATCGAATAGATGCGCCTACGCATAACAGCGCTAAAGGTAACGTCATTTGCGCTAGATAACTGCCAGATTCGTACAGTAAATCAGGCAGAGGAATAGGCACAAGGGCAACCAATATGGCTAGCGCAATGGCAATCGCTAACGGGTTTTTGATCACACTCAAGCTGACTAATTTCAATGAAGCTGTGGCTGCTTGGTGGTAATACAGAGTTAAAATGGAATACACGTTATACAATATGACAATGGCCGCTAAATACATGGACGCCAACGCCTGAGCGGTCTCGCCAAATGCGCTAACCGACAGGGCCAAACCGATAATCGCCATATTGCCCCTGCACGCACCTTGCGCGAATGCACCTCGAGCCTCTTGGCGCCTAATCTTCAAGGCGATTAAATTAAACAACAAAAACGTGACGGTAGTTGCTATCGCCGCAAACACTAACAAGTAAGTAGGCGTGGTCACGCTCAAGTCGGTTTTGGCAATATTGACGAACAACAAGCAAGGTAAGGTCACGTTAAATACCAGCCGTGAGCCAATAATGGCAAATTCTTCGTTTATCCAGCGGATGCGCTTGAATACGATCCCCAGCACAATTAATAAACTGATGGGTAAAGTCACTTCAACGGCAAACAGCAGTGATTGGATCGGCATGTAAGGTGGCGTCCCTCGGGCAGCAAATATGAAAATAGAGTAAGTTCCAGAGGATAAGCTTAAAGACAATTCAGCAGGCTGACAATAAGGTACGCAAAACCATCTGAAACAGCATATTAGGGCCCAAATGTCACATCAGTCACACTTGTTACAATTGCTCGCACTTTAGTGAGCCTATTTGCGATAAACCTCAGCATTACCGGGCCTGAAAGCATTGTTAGCACTGGGCAACGCTTGATAGAGTAGCCGAGTCTTATATGCCTGTTGTTTTCAGTTTTTATTTTCAGTTTTTTCAGCCATTTTGGGCTTGGCATATTATTAATATTATGGAGTTTCAATGCGTATATCAATTATCGCCGCCGCAGTAGGTGCCACCTTGGTGCTAGGTGCCTGTTCAACTAACGTGGTCAATCACCAACAAACCAACACAGAGCAAGCTAAAGCCATGGCAACATCCACCAGCAATGCATTGTTTAATAAAAGTCCGTTGACGTATCAAGCACCGCAATTCGATAAGCTCACCATGGCCGACTACGAACCCGCTTTTGCAGCCGGCATAGAACAGCACAATATCGAAATCGCTAGTATTACTGACAACCCAGCGACGCCTACATTTGATAATACTATTGTGGCCATGGAAAAATCAGGCGCTCTATTAACGCGCGTCAGCAAAGTTTTTTACAACCTATCAAGCGTGATCTCCAACGATGACTATCAGCGCATCGAAGCACAGATGGGCCCTAAGCTCACCGCGCACGATGACAACATTTATCTTGATGCGAAACTATTTGCCCGCATTCAAAGCATTTATTCTGACAAAGCTTCACTAAATTCCATCGATCAGCGCTTAGTTGAACACTACTACCAGAAATTTGTGCGCGCAGGGGCAAAACTCAGCGACGCCGACAAAGCAACCGTGCGCGAGATCAATGGTCAACTTTCAAGCTTGGCCACTGAGTTTTCACAAAACTTACTCAAGTCGTTCATACAAGACACCATTCTCGTTGCCGATAAAAGCCAACTACGTGGTTTGTCTGACGCTGAAATAGCGACCCTTGCGAGCGCGGCAAAAGAAGCGGGCAAAGACGGTTACTTGATCACGCTTGTGAACACCACTCGTCAACCCATTCTTGGCAGCTTAGCAAATCGCGATCTACGTAAAAAGATTTGGCAAGCATCTGCGCATCGCGCCATGGCCAGTAACGGTCCAGTGCTTATCAAACTTGCCGAGCTGCGGGCACAAAAAGCACAGCTGTTAGGTTACCCAACCTGGGCGGCCTATGTAACGGCTGACCAAATGGCTAAAACCCCAGCGGCAGTTTACGAAATACTCGACGATTTAGCGCCTAAAGCGGTCGCAAAAGCGCAAACAGAGGCGCAAGCCGTTCAACAGCAAATCAAAGCTGATGGCAAAAATTTTGCTGTACAACCATGGGATTGGGCGTTTTATAGTGAGAAAGTACGCAAGGCGAAATACGATCTCGATGAGAGTACAATTAAGCCTTATTTCGAACTTGAGCGTGTACTGAATGATGGCCTTTTCTTTGCGATGCAAAAACTGTACGGCATTACCTTTAAAGCCCGTGAAGATTTGCCGGTATACCAAGAAGATGTGCAAGCCTTTGAAGTGTTTAATGAAGACGGTAGCAGCATTGGCCTGTTCTACTTTGACCCTTATGCCCGCGAAGGCAAAGGTGGCGGCGCATGGATGGACGAGTTTGTCACCCAAAGCGACCTGCTCGGTCAAAAGCCCGTTGTGTACAATGTACTCAACATCCCTAAACCCGCCGCTGGTCAGCCGACACTACTAACCTTTGATGAAGTGACCACCTTGTTTCACGAGTTTGGACACGCCGCACACGGGCTATTTTCTCAGGTGAAATACCCAACCTTGGCGGGCACCTCAACAGCACGTGACTTTGTGGAGTTCCCGTCTCAGTTCAATGAAGATTGGGACATCGACCCAGAGGTAATTGCTCATTATGCCAAGCATTATCAGACGGGGGAAGCTATCCCAAACGACTTATTAGAGAAGCTCCTGGCTGCCCATCACTTCAACCAAGGGTTTGATACCACTGAGTATTTAGCGTCCGCTTTGCTGGATATGGAATGGCATTCAATCCCGGCCGGTACCAAGATCACAGACGTGGCTGATTTTGAACAAAAAGCGTTGGCTAAACACGGTATTGATTACGCGCCAGTGCCACCACGCTATAAATCTGCCTACTTTAGCCATGCGTTTGCCGGTGGCTATTCTGCGGGATATTACGCCTACTTATGGACTGAAGTATTTGCAGCTGATGCCTTTGCCTATATGGCTGAGCATGGCGGTTTAAACCGTGATAACGGCGACAAATTCCGTAGTCGGGTGCTATCCATGGGTAACAGCCAAGATTTGATGCAAGACTACCTCGATTTTCGCGGCAGCAAGCCCAGCACAGATGCGTTATTAAAACGCCGAGGCTTAGACGAGTAGTCTTGCGGCTTGAACCTGCACGCTAGCATTGTGTATCACGCAGACGTGACCTAATAGAAAGGCGAACAATGAAAAAATAAAAGCCCCGTGATGAAGCGTTAATCACGGGGCTCTTTTATTCTTGGCATGAAGTGCGATGCCTGTTCACGCGCCCCACCCTACATCTGATTTGCTGGGTACTAGTCAGTTCTTATGCATGATATTCAATGCTGCGGCCGTCAGCGCTTCTGTGGCGGTGGTTATTACCGCATCCGCCTCTGGTGCCCAATAAGGGCTGTGTAATGATGGCAAAGATGTGCCATCTTCTTTTGCTTTATCCCAATCACCTTGCTCTACCCCGCCAACCCAGAAGATAAGGCTTTGAATGTTCTTATCGGCACGATAAAAGCGACTAAAATCTTCGCCGCCCATAACCGCAGGGGTTTGAACAACGCGCTTTTCGCCGAAACGTTGAGTAAATACCTTAGCCATTTTGTGAGTAAACTCAGGCGTGTTGTAGGTTGCTGGGGTGTATTCGTCTTTAATATTCACTTCTGGCATCAGTGCTTCAGGCATGCCCGCAGCAATGGCTTCGCCTTTGGCGATACGTGCGATGCCATCCAGTAATGCCTGACGAGTTTCATCAGAGTAACTGCGCACAGTCAACAACAAAGTGGCCTTGTCAGAGATAATATTGTGCTTCGCCCCCGCATGAAAGCTACCGACTGTGACTACGGCTGAATCTTGTGGGTCTAGCTCTCGGCTCACCAGCGTTTGCAAAGCACTCACAATGCGACTGGCCAACACGATAGGATCTTTAGTGGTATGGGGATAAGCGCCATGACCACCCGCCCCTTTAACTATCACATCAACACTGTCAACGTTAGCCAAGGCAAATTCTGGGGTATAACCTATGGTGCCAGCGGGTAAACCCGCAGCATCATGAAATGCCAGTGCATAGTCAGGTTTTGGGAATCGCTCGTAAAGCCCATCGGCCAGCATGTCACGTGCCCCCTTGCCGCGCTCTTCTGCTGGTTGCAAAATCATCACTAACGTACCAGACCATTTATCTTTCATCGAAGTTAACGCTTGCGCCGTACCGACCCAACTAGTCATGTGGGTATCATGGCCGCAGGCGTGCATCACGCCAGATTCGATGCCATCTTCTGTGGTAGCGCGCACCTTCGAAGCGAAAGGCAAACCGGTTTGCTCCACCACTGGCAGACCATCCATATCAGCGCGGATCATCACCACTGGGCCTGGGCCATTTTTGAGTACCGCGACCACGCCAGTACCCCCGACATTTTCGGTCACATCAAAGCCCAAAGCTTTGGCGCGTTTGGCCAGTTTAGCTGCGGTATTTACCTCAAAGCCACTTAATTCAGGATGAGCATGCAAGTCTTTGTACAAGGCCATAAGTTTAGGCATATCACTACTGACTTTATCACTCACGCTATCAGCATGGGCGCTGAGACTGAGGCTAAACGTAAATGGAATGGCGGCAACGGCTAAATAAAGGCGACGTAGTTTCATGTTAATTCCCTTGAATGTGGTGGTTATTAGGGGCTGTTGATCTTCGATATATGTGTTTGCAGCGAGTTGTGCGGTATTTATACAATAATGCACGAGAGTGATGTAATTATTCTACGTGAGTAAGTACTGAAGCAGTAGAAATAACGCACAAACGCTGTCCGAAGGATTCTGCCTAAACGCTTTTTACTCTTTGTTGCTGTTTTTTGACTTAGCCCACTAGGCCTACAAAACAGCGCCGCGATTAAAAAGCGTTTAGATTGACCAAAATTTATACCACAAAGATAAACAGCCCCTAGCTTGGCTAAAATCGAGTAATAATATAAAAATAATCATGATGTTTAACACGTTAGCATGAATCCGCCTCACTCAACCAGTAAAGCCCAATCGATGACCAATCGATAACTGCACATTTGCTCTACTGTGAAATATCCACAACAATTTGTCTTAAATACGAGATTTAGCCGCAGGCTTTGTTTAGGATAGTCAGTATCAAAGTCGTTACTCTTTTCACGAGATCTTATATTTGCGTTTACGTCACATAGAAATATTTCACGCTATTTACACCACGGGCTCAATTACCAACGCGGCTAAAGTGTTACACGTGTCTCAACCTGCTGTGAGTAAAGTGCTGCTCCATGCAGAGCAGCAGCTAGGCTTTTCGTTATTTACCCGTAATAAAGGCCGCTTAATCCCAACCCCTGAAGCAAATATGCTATTTGACGAGGTCGACAAAATTCATCAGCAAATGCGCAGTATTGATAACACTGCGCACAACATAAAACATGCGCACTCGGGCAACATTAATATTGGTATTACTCCGGCATTGGGGTTTGACGTATTGCCAAGAGCCATCGCTCGCTACCATCAGCAGCACCCTAATGTGAGCTTCAGCATCAATACCGTGCACAACGACGCTGTCTTACAAAGCCTTATTGAGCATAAATCTGATGTGGCGGTTTTGTTTCAACCAAGTCCCAAATTGGGCGTAGACAGCATAGAGTGTGGGCAATCCGAGTTGGTAGTGGTCTATCCCAAAGTGTTATTTCCCGAATTACCTTCACTGCTTAGTATTGAAGCGCTGGCGAGTGTTACCTTTATTGGTATCAGTGATTCAGGCCCCCTGGGGGATATGCTATACAGCCGTCTGCAAAGCGAAAACATGCAGCCTCATAGTCCAATACAAGTACAAACCTATTTTATTGCCGCCAGATTAGTGGCACAGGGCTTAGGTGTATGCGTGGTGGACAAGCATACTGCGCTGGGAAATCTAAACGATAACACTGCCATCGCATCGTTCACCCCGCCCCTTAGCTTTTCTATAAATGCCCTGCATTTACAAAACAGACCACTGTCTAAAGCGGTACAGGGGTTTCTGCCCTATCTACAAGCTGAAATAAACTAAAGGCACAGCGTTAGGTTGTTCAGACCATGAGCGAATCCCAAACCCCGGTTACCTTAAGTTTATAAGCAAAGCCATAACCTAAAGTTATATCCCAGCTATACATAGTCACTTTATTTTCTCGACCAGCGCGCTAGGATTACCCCATAAATCAGTAAAATAGCGTTTTTAAGGATATTCTCATGGTGATCCAAGCCCCCTATTTGTTATTTATCGGTGATGCTACCGATGCTCTGTCGATTAAAATGGCTCAAAGTGTCGCCCACTGGCGCCCTGACTTATGCGTCGGTGAATTCAGTGTCGAAGGCTGCACCGTAAGCACCGGATTAAACAAACTAAGCATTGAAGAAGCCGCTAAAAACGGCGCTAAAAGCTTGGTGCTTGGCTTTGCAAACAGTGGCGGTATCTTAGATAAAAAATGGTTGCCGTTAATTGAATTAGCCATCAAAAAAGGCATGCATATCGTCAGTGGTTTACATCAAAGACTGACCAGCTACCCTGAGCTAGTTCATTGCGCACAGCAGTATGATGTTGAGTTGCTTGATATTCGCCATCCCACCACGGCATTTAGCACCGGCACTGGTCGCAAACGGGCCGGTAAGCGCTTATTAACCGTCGGCACAGATTGTTCGGTAGGTAAGATGTATACCTCGTTGAGCCTTGAACACGCCATGGCTAAACAAAACATAGCGGTTGATTTTCGCGCCACCGGTCAGTGCGGTATTTTGGTGGCAGGCGCGGGTGTGGCAATTGATTGTGTCGTGGCTGATTTTATCTCAGGTGCGGCTGAGTCATTATCCCCTGATGCCAGTGACGACCACTGGGATGTGATTGAAGGACAAGGCTCATTGTCACACCCGGCTTTTGCAGGCGTCAGCTTAGGCTTATTGCACGGCTCGCAGCCTGATGCATTGGTTATTTGCCATGCGCTTAATCGCACGCACATGCGCGGTTTGCCCAATACCGCCTTTCCAAGTATTGAGGCCACCATTGCCCTTAACTTACAAGCCGCTCGATTAACCAACCCCGATGTGGTGGTAGCAGGTATCAGCGTGAATACGTCAGCCGTCAGCGTGGAAGAAGGCCGTGCTATTTGTCAGCAACTAAGCGAGCAGTTTTCGCTCCCCTGTGTTGACCCGCTTCGCGATGGGGCCGATGCCATCGTCGCCGCATTGCCAATCTAAGCTAAAGGCTTCACATAAACTCAAGACATAAAACTAGGGGCTATGCCCTCAGAAAACGCAAAAATACAGGAGAAAACAGCATGGGTTTTCAAGTTGAGGCTTACCAACAAGCGCTGCCTCTGAAAAGTGTATTTCGTATTGCACGAGGTGCTAAAACACAAGCCGATGTGGTGGTGGTCACCTTAACCGATGGTGTACACACAGGCTGGGGTGAATCAGTTCCTTATGCCCGCTATCAAGAATCAGTACAAAGCGTACTGGAGCAAATTGACCAAACGGCTAAGAGCTTGGCTACATTTGAGGGCGATTTAAGCGGAGTTCGCGCGCGCATTAATGCAATGCCCTCAGGTGCTGCGCGCAATGTGATGGACTGCGCCCTGTGGGATTTAGTGGCGAAATCACAACAAAAATCTGTGGCACAACTATTGTCTTTATCAACCCCGGCGCCATGCGTGACGGCGCAAACCCTAAGCATAGATACGCCCGAAGCCATGGCCGCAGCGGCGAAAGCTCTGGGTCATCCTCCACTGATTAAAGTGAAATTAGATAACCAAGACATTGTAAAGAAGATGCAAGCCATACATTTAGCTTCTCCCGAAAGCCAGTTTATCGTGGATGCCAACGAGGGTTGGTCTATTGACGATCTAAAAGCCTGCGGTGATAACTTAAAAGCACTGAATGTAATTTTAATTGAACAGCCATTACCGGTAGGTGACGACGCAGGTTTAATTGATTACAGCTGCCCCGTGCCACTGTGCGCCGATGAAAGTTGCCATACTCGTGAAGAATTGGCTTACCTTAAAGGTCGCTATGATGCAGTCAATATCAAGTTGGATAAAACTGGTGGCTTAACGGAGGCCTATGCCCTCGCCCAAGAAGCCCAAGTGATGGGCTTTGAAATAATGCTCGGGTGCATGGTGGGTAGCTCTTTAGCCATGGCGCCTATTTCTTTGTTAAGTGACTGTGCAAAGTACGTGGATTTAGACGGCCCACTGTTAATTAAGACCGACAGAGAAAACGGCTTTGCGATTAAAGACGGCGTGATGCAGCCATTAAACCCCGCGTTATGGGGTTACCCACAAAGCCAAGTGATTTTATAAAGATAGAGTGGTTTCACCAAGAAGCCTAACGCTCTAGAACTCCCTTCTTGGCCTAGCTGAGCGAGCTTTAATTTAAATACTCTGTGATGTTTGGACATAAAAAGACCCCCAGTAATTGGAATGTCCAACTATTGGGGGTCACTTCAGAATCGGTTCCGGCTTTTTCATGAGCGAGATGTTTATATCACGTGTTTTATCAAAAGCGCTCTATCGCCCAGTTTAACGCCACTAATGCAATACCAATGGAAACACCAGGCATGACCCAGCGACGGTACAGCGCTGTTTTTGCAAGTAAAATAAGTAACGGTAAAGCAACTAACACGATCGCTAACTGGCCAATTTCTACCCCTAAATTAAACCCTAAGATAGAGAGTAATTTCTGATCCCCCGGTAAACCGAGTTCACCCAAGACGCCCGCAAATCCCATTCCGTGTAGCAAACCGAAAGCAAAAGTGAGCCAACCCAAACGCAAGATAATGGGCTTCACGTTATTCAGGGCTGCAAATAACACCGAAATCGCAATACCAAATTCCACCCAACGACTGCTCGGTATTATCCAGCCTAACGCTGTTGCAGTCAGTGTGATTGAATGTGCTAACGTAAATGCACTGATTATCCACACTGTGGTGCTCAGTACGTTCTTTAATTGTGGGTTTCGTTGCCATTGCCCGCCTTGACGCAGCAATACACAAGGCAACAGTAGTGCCAACAAAAACAGGATATGATCGGTACCAATCCAGATATGGATGATCCCTTGATAAACAAATTCTTTAAACGTGACCCAGCGACTGCCATCCGTTAAATCCACATCAATTTGGCGCTGGGTGCTATCCAGCACGAAGCTCTGGGTATTGGCTTCATCACTGATATTGACGACGACTTCGTGACTGTCGTCTTTAGCGAATATCGCACTGTAATCCACGGTGAATATACCTGCTAGCGGACACTGAGCACTAAAATCAGTTACCGCAAACACTGAGTCCGCGTGATCTTCTAATCTCTCTAAACCGGCAAATTGAGTCGCGCAGGCTGACCCGCCCCGCTTAAGCGTTAAATGTTCAGATAAATAAATTGCGATATCGTTGCGCCTTTGAGTCACCTCTCCCCATGTCAATTGACCGTTTAGGTCCGTGTCTAGCCCTAATACCAATTCTAAATCCGTTAAGCCCAGTTGCCATTCACCTTGAATACGGCCTGTTGCATCTACGTTGGCAATGATATACGCCGTGCTTAATTGGTGACCAATACTAGGCAAACTGATCACTAAGCCCAACACCATCAATAGGCTTCTAATCATATTATTATTTTTCACCAATGTTACATTCCTGCTGACTGATTTGTTCTTTTCTCTGGGGCATATTGTACGTCCATCGCTCGCTCGAGCAAGCGCTTATCGTCATCTAACCTAGCCTGTTGCCAGTTGATTTTGGCCCAAAAAAGCGCTTTTTTACGATCTGGTGCTATGTCCAAAAAATAACGCGCAATATCAGCGGCATGGGCCGTATCTTTACGTTGCATACGAATATTAATTCGCTGAGTCAAACGTGGCGTCCAGCGGGTGTGCTGATCGCTGATTTGGTTTTCAGATAAGGCTAAACGTATTAACAAAGCATCATCAAAACTGTCAGCTTGCTCAACGATTGGCCCAAGTATTCGCAGTACACGCTCAGGCTTATTCAGAGCCAGTTGAATATCTGCCCACAAAGCCAAATAGCTCACAGGCACTTGAGTTAATTCAAATGCAGCTAAGTGGCTAAGAGCTTGATTATACATACCTTGTTTTGCCGCCAGTTCTGCTAATATTTGTTGAACCCAGCGCTGTTGCTCAACGTTAGTATATTGGTGCAATGAAGAGCGTTCAACTAGGCTCAGTAGCTGTGCATAGCTATCAGCAACACTGTCATTGTTCCCACTTTGGGCATTGACTTCTAATGCGCAAGCACCACCGATCCACAATTCAGCCTTGCCAAGTAGTTGTAAGCATGTTTGTTTCGCTGCAACTAATCTTCCCTGTACCAGCAAAATATTGGCTTTTAGGAGTAAAGCGGAAGGATGGTTTTCTTGGCGACGTAAAATGCCCGTTAATATTGATAGAGCCGTATCAAAGCGGTGGTAATGTTGGGCGATTTTTGCCTGATAAAATGACAGTTCAATATCATTTGGGGTATCTCGCAGCAGCGTTTCCGTTAACGCACTAGCTTGACCATAGTATCGACTGGCTAGTCCTGGTAAGTTGGCTTTGCTGAGTAACAGTGCGACCCGCTCTTTAGGGGAGTCACTCTTATCCACTACTGTCCATTTGGCTACCACGATATTTTCTGAGGCGGGCACGTAACTCTTTGCATTTGCAGTGCTTACCACTATGCTAACTAACGCTAAAAGCACCCAAATGAGCGCCTTATTGTGTAAAGCAAACACTTGCTTTTTCACGGGTAAATCTCCTTGAAGGGGCGCCTTCCATGGCGCTATCAAACTTTTCATTAATATGTTTACTGCAGTCCTTTTAGTCCTGCAACAAATCATCATAAGCGTCAGGATCTTCCACATCCTGAGTGAACGAGCGACCATTGGTCGACAAAGGCTCATCCTGCGGGTCTTGGGCAAAGGCCGCTCGACTGTAGCTGCTAAAAGACACGGTTAGCGCTTCAATCGTAATGTTCACTGAACCACTAACCGGCTCATTTATACCGTCAGTAACGGTGAAAGTGAA
>OJDH01000197.1_pt1 | contig 42955 bp, 33 predicted proteins | sample 1592761 | NCBI WGS metagenome assembly OJDH01 (sample SAMN05416855, study PRJEB24817) | seawater metagenome | isolation source: Sea water | place: Canada:Atlantic | collected 2013-11
ACCGTAATTGCTGATTTTAATGCAAAGTCCATCGGCATTCGACAATGTATAAAGTTGTGCATTTTCGCCTGAGCTTAGTGTGCCAAAATCGCTTTGAATAATAGATAAGTGCTTATTTGATGTTTCGCTAGGCATACATTTTTCATTTTAGAGTTCTTAAGTAAGAAGACTATAACAAATGCATTTATAAGATTACTAGCGCTTGAGAAATGATTATCAGAGTTATAAAGGGGAGGTGGCTAAGCAACAGCTAAAAAATTAACTGTTGCTTGAATATGTTAGTGGCTGCGATTTGCTGCAATATGAGCGAGTGAAATAAGTGCTTGTTTATGTTCTGATTCAGGTAAGTTAGCCAAAGCGTTAATCGCTTTGTCGGCTTCTTGCTCTGCTTTTTTCTGAGTATATACTAATGAGCCAGTTTGCTTCATTGCGGCAAGGATCTCTTCAAGGTGATCCATACCATCGCCATTTTTAATTGCGCTATGAATTAAAGCGCTTTGTTGCTCATTGCCGTGCTTCATTGCGTAAAGTAACGGTAATGTCGGTTTACCTTCCGCTAAATCATCGCCAACATTCTTACCCATTTCTTGCGCATCTGCGGTGTAATCCATAATGTCGTCAACTAACTGAAATGCTGTACCTAAATGCTTGCCGTAATTAAGCATCGCCATTTCGGTTTCATTATCTTGATTAGCGATTACTGCAGCTAGGCGTGTTGCCGCTTCAAATAACTTAGCGGTTTTGCAGTAAATAACCTGCATGTAACTTTCTTCAGTGGTGTCGGGATCATTACAGTTCATCAACTGCAATACTTCACCTTCGGCGATAATATTAGTCGCATCTGAAAGTATATTCATAACTTGTAAGTTATTAAGTTCGCTCATCATTTGAAATGAACGAGAATATAAAAAGTCACCTACTAATACACTTGCACTATTGCCAAACATGGCATTTGCTGTTTCACGACCTCTACGCATATTCGACTCATCTACTACATCATCATGAAGTAATGTAGAAGTATGAATAAACTCGATAATAGCGGCGAGTTGTAAATGTTCACTGCCTTCGTACCCCATAGCTCTTGAAGCTAGTACGGTTAGAAGAGGGCGCATGCGCTTGCCGCCGCCGTTAACAATATAAATACCTAACTGATTGATTAAGGCAACGTCTGAATGGAGCTTCGAAAAGATAAGGTCGTTGACCGCTGTCATGTCTTGTTGAGTCAAAGATTGGATGTTTTTGATATTCATAAAGCGTAACGAGCTGCCTTTCATGTTATAGTGTACAAAATATTTCAAAGCTAATTTTACACGAAATTCATAATGATAGAAGTTTTCTAAGTGATAAGTTTTCACTTAAGTAATTATTATAATAAATCATTACTTTTATGCTTGCCCTATCAGATATCTTCGCGTAGAATTCGCGCCCTATAATTTTAAATTTAAGCGTCATCTCATAGATAGTGACGCAGTACGGAGTAGCTATGTACGCGGTATTCCAAAGCGGTGGTAAACAGCATCGTGTAACTGAAGGCCAAACAGTTCGTTTAGAGAAAATTGAACTTGAAATTGGTGCAGCAGTAGAATTCGAAAACGTTTTAATGATCGCCGATGGCGAGAACATCAATGTAGGTGCACCTTACATTGCTGGTGGTAAAGTTGTGGCAGAGGTTGTAACTCAAGGTCGCGCTGATAAAGTTAAAATTGTTAAATTTAAACGTCGTAAGCATTCACGTAAATCAGCTGGCCATCGTCAATGGTTTACTGAAGTGAAAATTACTGGCATTAACGGCTAATTAGGAGCGATTTACAATGGCACATAAGAAAGCTGCAGGTAGTACACGTAACGGTCGTGATTCAGAAGCTAAACGCCTAGGTGTTAAGCGTTTTGGTGGCGAAGCTGTTTTAGCAGGTAACATTATTGTTCGTCAACGTGGTACTAAATTCCACGCTGGTAACAACATGGGTATCGGTAAAGACCACACTCTTTTTGCTTTATCTGACGGTAAAGTACAATTTGAAGTTAAAGGTCCTAAAAACCGTAAGTTTGTGAGCATTATCGCTGAATAATAGCTTTTAAACTTAAAAAACCCTGCTGTTATGCAGGGTTTTTTTTTGCACTGAAATAATTTATACCAATCAGATTAACTAAGTGCTCTTTTTAAATGGCCTAAATCTCCAATAACATCGTTGCTTTCATTCCCAATAGCCAGCTATTGGTCAATCTAGCACCTTATTCTTGAAAATTTATCCTCATTAAAATCTGACCTATTAATTAATTTGATTGGTATTAATTGTTAATTTTTGTATAAAAAATGACTTTGTTTAAACTTAATTAAGCAAAATCATTTATAATAGTTCGCAGAAATAAAGTTTTGGAGTGTTTTAAAACACCATGAAATTCGTAGATGAAGTAGAAATTCGCGTAGAGGCTGGTGACGGCGGTAACGGTTGCGCTAGTTTTCGTAAAGAAAAGTACATTGAGTTCGGTGGCCCAAATGGTGGCGACGGCGGTGATGGCGGTGACGTTTATTTAGTTGCTGATGAAAGTTGGAATACCCTAATTGACTATCGCTTTGAAAGATTTCATCGAGCAAAGCGTGGTGAAAATGGCAAAAGCCGAGATTGTACAGGTAAAAGCTCTGATGACTTGTTACTTAAGGTTCCTGTAGGAACTCGTGTCGCTGATGTTGATACCGGTGAGCAATTAGGTGATTTAACTCAGCACGAGCAAAAATTACTTGTCGCTAAAGGCGGCTGGCATGGCTTAGGTAACTCACGATTCAAAAGTAGTACTAACCGTGCTCCTCGTCAAAAAACAGATGGCACGCCAGGTGAAATTCGTAACTTAAAACTTGAGTTGCTATTACTTGCCGATGTAGGTTTATTAGGTTTACCAAATGCGGGTAAATCGACGCTTATACGTAGTGTTTCTGCGGCTAAGCCTAAAGTGGCTGACTATCCGTTTACCACTTTAGTACCTAACTTAGGTGTAGTGCGTTTAGACTCTCAGCGTAGCTTTGTTATTGCTGATATTCCTGGTTTGATTGAAGGTGCAGCTGACGGTGCTGGTTTAGGAACTCAGTTTCTTAAGCATTTAGAACGTTGTCGTATATTGCTACACGTTGTTGATGTGATGCCTGCTGATGGCTCTGATCCGCTTGAGAATGCTCAAACTATTATAAGTGAACTTGAAACTCATTCTGTCGAGTTAGCGGGTAAACCACGCTGGTTGGTATTTAATAAGTTAGATTTAATGTTGGAAGAAGAGGCTAAAGAAGTCACTGAACGCATTATTGAAGGCTTGGGTTGGGACGGTGAAGTACGCAGCATTTCTGCTTTTAATCGAACTGGTACTGAAGATCTTTGTCAAGGTGTGATGAGTTTCATTGAAGCCTTGCCGCCAGAGGAAGAAGAAACTCCTATTGATGGTAAGGCCGTTGAGTTTAAATGGGATACCTATCATGAAGATGCGATGGCTGATTTAACCGACGATCTTGATGATGAAGATTGGGATGAAGATGACTACGATGTTGAAGTAGAATATAAACGTTAGTAAGAGTTTTTATTCATCGACTTTTATTAAAGTCTTCATTTTAAAAGGTGCATTTGTATAATTACATTTGCGCCTTTTTTGTTGCCTTTAATCACGTATAATATTTTGATATCGAGTTAATCTAAATATAAAAAGAGTGATTATGACCATACTATCTATGATTGTGGCACATGCTGATAACAGAGTTATTGGCAAAGATAATGATATGCCATGGCATTTACCAGCAGATCTCGCCTATTTTAAAAGAACGACACTGGGTAAGCCGATTATTATGGGACGAAAAACCTATGAATCGATTGGTCGACCTTTGCCTGGTCGTAAAAATATTGTTATTTCGCGTGATGAGGGGTATCGAGCAGAAGGTGTTGAAGTGGTTGGCTCTGTGGAAGCTGCATTAGCATTAGTAAGTGATGTTGAAGAGGTTATGGTGATTGGTGGAGGTGCAATATATAAACACTGCTTGCCGGCTGCACAACGCCTTTATATTACCCATATTGATGCCAATATTGTTGGCGACACTTATTTTCCTGAGTATGACCTTAATGAGTGGCAGTTAGCTGTAAGTGAGGTTAAGGCTGCCGATGAGAAAAATAATTACCAATTACGTTTTAACGTTTACGAACGAAATTTGTAGTCAGTGATTTAATTATCTTTTGACATAAAAAAGAGCGCTATTAGCGCTCTTTTTATTTTCGAAGAAAACTCATATTCAAATGAGCAATTAAGCTCTTAGAATATTTACAGTTTGAACTCTTGTACAGATTGCTGTAATTCTTCTGCTAAGCGAGCGACTTCACTACTCGATTCAGCTGTTTGTTGTGAGCCTGCTGATGTTTGTTCAGCAATGGCAACAATTGACTCTAGGTTTTCACTGATTTCATGTGCCACAACACTTTGCTCTTCAGCAGCGGTAGCAATTTGTGAACTACGGTCAAAGGCTTCATGTACTGCGTGAGTAATAGTGTCGAGAGCTTGTTCTGCTTGTACACTTTGCTCAACACAATTTGATGCTTGCTTTTTACCAGTATCCATAACGGAAACGGCTTTTTCAGCACCACCTTGTAGCACTTCAATCATATTTTGAATTTCTTGTGTCGATTCCTGTGTGCGACTAGCTAGTGTTCTAACTTCATCAGCAACAACAGCAAAGCCTCGACCTTGTTCACCGGCACGAGCAGCTTCAATCGCAGCATTTAATGCTAATAAGTTCGTTTGCTCTGCAATGCCGCGAATAACATCAAGAATGCCACCGATAGAGGCGCTGTCTTGTTGTAATTTATTGATAACTTGAGAGGCTGATTCAACTTCATTTGCTAGTAACTCGATAGTTTCACGGTTACGGCCAGAAATGACTTTCACACGCTCTGCTTCATCATCGGCTTGTTTAATTTCACCTAGGGCATCGTTGGCACTTGAAAGTACACTTTGTGAAGTGCTGCTCATTTCAGTCGTAGCTGATGCAGCTTGTTCTACTTGAGTGCGTTGCTCTTCAATAGCCGTTGTACTTTGTGCTGTTACTGCAGATGTTTGTTCTGCGGCAGTTGCCAGTTGCGTTGAACGGCTAACAATACTTTGAATTAAGTTTCGTAAGCTATCTATTAGCAAGTTACAGTTACGTGATAATTGTGCAAATTCATCGTTACCACTTTCGTCTAATTTACGTGACAAATCACCTGAAGCGACAACATTAAGCATTTCGTTAACACGGCTTAACGGGCGAGTGATACTGGTCAGTGTGATCCAAGCAATTACTATCGCTAGTACGATTGATATGATTGTAATAACAAGTGTGTTTCGAGTACCTGCCGATACCGAGTCTTCGACTAATATGCCGGTAGCAATCGTTGTTTTATTCGCAAGCTCTACTTGTGCTGCTAGAATTTTATTTGCACTACTAATACCGTCTTCTGCTGCTTTTAGACTAACAGTTGCTGCAGCTATTGCATTTAACTGGTTATCTTTATTCGCAAAGATTTTATCGTTACCTGTGATATAGCTTTCTAATTCAGAAAAACTAGATGTTAGTTCTTCTGCTATTTCAGAAACGCCCTGCTGATTCAATTCACTTGTGACGTCATTCACCGAATTGATAATATCGTTAAAAGAATTTTTTACTTCGCCAGCAACTAAATTTGCAGATTGCTGTTCAATTATTTCACGATATTCGAAGGCTGAACTTACCATTCCGTTTAGCAGAGTTTCTAAATGCTCGGCTAAGCCAACCGCTCGCTGTAGTTTTGTATCAGCTAAATCATGGTCGGCAAGGTCGAGTAAGATAGTTGCTGTATCATCAGCTTTCTCTTCAATAATATCGATTTTATCGATAAGTGTTGTTTGCTGTTCAATCGCTAACCTACGGTTACTAATAACACTATCAATTTCGTTTTCTAAATTATTGTAGACCGAATCTAGTTTACGCAAGTTTCCAATCAAGCTTGCTTCATCTTTAACGATATTTTTTAAATTCTTTAATTGAGTTCTAAAATCGGCTTTGTCGTTATTATATGCCGTACGGTTATTTGCAAGGGGCGCTAATTCGCTTTGGTAATAGGCACGTAGCGTTAAGTTGCCTATTTCTGTTAGATCGTTCGCGAGCCTATTACTTCCTTTTAATGTCGGTATCGCAAGTTCATTTTGCTGTTTCGTGGCATTGCCAATAGTATCTAAACTATTCCATGATATTACGCTGGTTAAAATGAGTAAAAGTGAAATAACGGTGAAGCCACCGATTATTTTCATTGCTACAGTTAATTTCATAGATCCCACCAATATATAAATTAAATTATGTACAGACTAATTAAAAAAGCGTGCTTTATTAACGTAATTAATCATTAATTATTATTAGACTACAAGGAAAACATATAAGTCTTCACGCTAGTATAGCAAGCTAAGCAACATTTTAAACAGCAGAGGTCAGCTATCTTTATGTTTTATGGGCTTGTTCAGTAAATAATACTTTATCAGACCATCTTAAAATAGATAAGTGGTGACCCCAAACACAACCTGTGTCGAGAGCATAAATATTACTTGGTTGACAGTTGCCCATTAACGCTGCCCAATGACCAAATAGCCATTGGGTATTGTTTTTTATATGTTTAAATTCAAACCAGGGAGTTAATTCCTTTGGCGCTTGATTTAAGTTTTCTTTACATTCGAAATCTAAACTGCCGTCGTTATGGCAATAGCGCATACGTGTTAGGGCGTTAATAGTGAAGCGAAACTTCGATATTTCATCGTTAGCATTTTCCCAACTTATTGGCTGAGAACCGAACATATGCTTAAGCCAATACTTGAATTCAGGTGAAATTAGGTGCTGATGGGCAATATCAGCTTGTTTCAATGCTATTGTTGGCGTCCATTGTGGTGACAACCCCGCATGGCTCATATAAGTTTCTTCACCTGGCACTTTTTGAATAAGAGGTTGGCTAATTAACCAATGAAGTAACTCTTCTGCATCAGGCGCTGATAATAGTGTAGAAAGCTGATCTTGTGCTTTTACTTTTTTTAAGCCGTGAAAAACTGAGAGTAAATGTAGATCATGGTTGCCTAAGACTACTTTTGCATTGTCTTTCAATGATTTGATAAGTCGAAGGGTCGCTAATGAGTCGGGACCACGTGCGACTAGGTCTCCTGCAACATATAATTGATCATCAGTTGTGGAAAAGGCTATTTTACTCAGTAACGCATCGAGTTCGCTATAACAGCCTTGTATATCACCGACAAAATAATCTGTCATAGCGTCCTACTAATTTAAAATATTAGGTTTCGCCAAGCGAAAAAGCGGAATATCAACTTGTATTAATTCACCATCACTTTGTTGCATTTGATAATGGCCTTGCATATTACCTAGTGGTGACTTTAAGACGCAACCACTAGTATAGGTAAAGCTTTCGTTAGGCTTAATATGTGGTTGTTGCCCAATAACGCCTTCACCAGATACGGTATTACTTTCGCCATTTGCGTCGGTAATCAGCCAGTATCGGTCAATAAGCTGTACTGTTTCATTACTTTGGTTGCTAATGGTGATGGTGTAGCTAAAAACAAATTGTTGCTCAGCTTCGATTGATTGCTGAGCAATATAGTTGCTTTGAACTTCAACACGTACGGCATGTGTAACTATATAATTGCTTTTAGTCATCATCGGCGATTACAGGGTTATCAGTGATAAAATTAGCCAGCTTGATAAAGTCATTTAAGCCCAAGTTCTCGGGACGCAAACTAGGATCAATATCTAATGATTGTAACTGTTCGACTGATATTAATTTTTTAAAGCTGTTGCGAATTGTTTTACGACGTTGGTTAAAAGCAGCTAAACAAACTTGGTTAAGCGCTTTTATATCCTTAACTGGATTCTTGATGACTTTATGTGGCACAAGGCGAACAATAGCAGAATCAACTTTAGGCGCAGGTTTAAATGCTTCTGGGCCAATTTCCATTACCGGGATAACCTGACATTGGTATTGTGTCATGATTGACAAACGACCGAATGATTTACAGTCAGGACCTGAAGCCATGCGCTGAACTACTTCTTTTTGTAGCATAAAGTGCATGTCTTTCACTTTATCTTTAAAAGTTAACAAGTGAAAGATAAGTGGTGTAGATATGTTATACGGCAAGTTGCCAAAAATACGTAATGGCTTGTCTTCACTTGCTAATTTTGAAAAATCAAACTTTAATGCATCTTCTTCATAAATGGTTAATTTAGGTGCTAAGAAAGGGTGATGACGTAATCTGTGTGCTAAATCACGATCTAATTCTACTACGCTAAGCTCACCTGCTCGTTCGATTACAGGCTCAGTTAATGCGCCAAGGCCGGGACCGATTTCAATTAAATTTTCATTTGGCTCAGGGTTAATTGCATCGACAATATCACTAATGACTGCATCATTATGCAGGAAGTTTTGTCCAAAGCGTTTTTTTGCTTGATGACCTAAATGGGAATTTTTACTCATAATTTTCTATTGCTCGAATTGAAGCTAAGTTTGGTTATTAGCCAAAGTGATTGCGGTGCGGATAGCTTCGTTGAAACTTCCGACATCGGCTTGATTACTACCAGCTAAATCTAAGGCGGTGCCATGGTCAACTGATGTTCTAATAAAGGGTAAACCTAAGGTAATGTTTACTGAAGAGCCAAAACCTTTAAATTTTAGCACCGGCAAGCCTTGATCATGAAACATACTTAATACGGCGTCGGCCTCTGCGAGGTATTTTTCTTGAAAAATAGTATCTGCAGGCAATGGACCGATAAGGCTCATACCTTCCTGTCGGAGTTCATCTAAAGCAGGGATCATGACATCAATTTCTTCTCGACCCAAATGTCCATCTTCACCCGCATGCGGATTGATACCACAAACATAAATTTTAGGGCTTGGAATACCGAATTTAGTGATCAAATCTTGATGTAAAATACGTGTTATTTTCTGTAGTCGTTCGTGAGTAACTGCTTTAGCTACATAAGCAAGAGGGATATGTGTGGTGACTAACGCTACTCTTAGTCCTTCTGTTGCCAACATCATGACTACGTCAGAGCAATTTGCTTGATGAGCAAAATACTCAGTGTGACCACTAAAAGGAATGCCAGCTTGATTAATTAGCCCTTTATGAACAGGGCCAGTAACTACGGCATCAAACTCACCTGAAATATTCCTCTCACTGGCGATACGCAATGTTTCAACAACATAGCGACCATTGTTAGCGTTAAGTTCACCGGGAATACAAACATCGTCTAATTCAACAGGAAGTACGATTAGCGTGCCTGCTTGATGAGCGGTGGGCTCATCATCAGCATTATATTCTTTAATAATTAATGGTAATTGAAGTAACTTAGCGCGCGCACGCAATAACTCGACCGAGGCAACTGCAACTATTTGTGCTGGCCATGACTGTTGAGCTATTGTTATGACTAAATCAGGTCCAACGCCCGCAGGCTCACCTGGTGTTATTGCTATGCGTTTTAACACTATTTTTCGTCCGACTCTATAATTTCAACATAAGCTTCATCACGCAGTTCTTTAATCCATCGAGCACCTTCCATGCCAAATTTTCGATTGTAAAGCATTTGATAAGCACGGTTTTCGTTCATCTGATCGGTTGTATCTAACGTACGACGACCTGTCAATTTAGCTATATGCCAGCCAAATGATGAACGAAATGGTTTGTGGACTTCATCAACTTTTAAACTTGCTAAGGCTTCAGAAAAAATGGGGTCATATTTACCTGGCTCTTTCCAACCTAAATCACCACCTCGAACAGAGGTAGGTCCATCTGAATGCTCTTTTGCCAATTCAGCAAAGTCAGCACCAGTATTTAATTGTTCAATTAATTCTTGCAGCATTGCTTCAGCTTTTGCTTCGCTAAGGATAATTGAAGGTGTAATTAAAATATGACTAGCTTTAACTTCTTCAATTTCGACTACTTGTCGGCCTCGAACATCAACCAGCTTTACAATGCTAAAACCTAATCCTGTTCGAATAGGACCAAAAACACTGCCCTTTTCTTTACCATCAACTATCTTTGAAAAAAGTGTTGGCATTTCATTGATACTTTTCCAGCCTAAATCACCACCTTCTAGGGCTTTACCGCCACCTGAAGAGGTCATGGCAATTTTAGTAAAATCACTGCCGCTCTCTAAAAGCTCTAGAACTTTTTCAGCACGGGATTTCGCAGCGTTGATATCCACTTGACTAGGGTCACTAGGAAATTCAATTAAGATATGACCTAAACGGTATTCAACATCAGCAGATGTTTGTTCTTTCATTACTTCCAGTAAATTAGCTACATCTTGTGGAGAAATATAAATGCGGCGTCTGAGGCTTGCGCGACGAACTTCACCGGAAATTAGTTCTTTGCGAACATTTTCACGATATTTCTCATAGCTTTCACCTTCAGAAAGCAGTGTTTCACGAAATGACTCAAGTGTTTGGCCATTATCCTTTGCCATATTTGAAAGTGTTTCATCAAGTTGTGCATCGCTTACTTGAATACCCATTCGCTCGCCCAGTTGCAAAATAATGGCATCATTAACTAACTTTTCCATTACTTGAATACGTAGGGCACGATCAGACGGTAAAGTTTGATTATTCTTTTTAGCTTGCAAGGTAATGGATGAGATTAGATCTTTGACTTCAGACTCTAATACCACACCATTGTTAACAATCGCTGTTACTCTATCTAGTTCAACTTCTTCGGCAAAGCTATGCTTAATAGGGTTTAACACTAGCACTGAGCTAAGGAGTAATAATTTCAATGAATTTTTCATGTAACGTAAATTTCTTCTAATTAATTATTAAGGAAGTAAGGGCGTTTATAGCCGAATATACTTGAATTTAGCATATCACTAACACTGTTAGATGACTGCTTACTATTAACGCCATTATATACAAATTCAATCTTAAAACCGCTATCAAATGCATCACGGTTTTCATTTATATTGTTATCGTCTTCAATTTTAGAGTTAATATTGCGGTGGTATGCAAATCGTATCCCCCAGCAACAACTACTATACTCAAGACCTGCATAACTTTCGATACTGCGTCTACCTTTTAAGTCTTGTGTAAAACGGCCGACAAATTGCCAACGGTCAGCAATTTTTATGCTAGTCGCCAATGACATTTGTTCTAATGACTCTCCTGAGACATCACTAGCGTATCGATGGTTCAATTGAATTGTTTGATTATTTGAAAATAAGTAATCTAATGATGTCTGACTTTTACTGGTGCTATTTGAATCTGTGTTGTACTGAATGTCGCTACTAAATTGCCAGTTTCGGCTTAAATGAACGTATATATCAGCAGCTAACGCTGATTTATCAGCGATAACATCTTGTTCACTATTGTTAAAGTTACTTTCATTAAAGTAAACAATACGACCTAAACTAAAGCGTAATAACTCACTATTTTGTTCATTTAAAATGCGGCTGGTAAGTCCCCATGATACTTGATTAGCTTGGGCTATACGGTCGATACCACTAAAACGACGGTCTCGGAATAACCCATTATAATCATCTTGTAAATTGGTAGTGTCATAAATACCAATATTACTTTGATCCTTATCAGGTATGTATAGATACTGTAATTGTGGTTCTAAGGTTTGATTATAGCTTTGACCAAAGAGCGATAAAGCGCGATCAAAGTTTACGCCACCATGAACTCGAACTTTTGGTAATGTTCGGCTGACATCTTTCTCTAGATTACTGGCTGCATCAATATTTTTTTGCTGGTAATTAGTTTGTAATAGTTTTAGTTCAGAGTTTAAGAACCATGCAGGTGTCACTATTGGATATAGTAGTCCTGCTTCAAGGTGATATCTTTCGGCGGTTGGTTTAGTTCTATCAGGGGTGTCAAAAACAGAAAGCTCCGAATAAATATCAATAATACCATCAAAGCTTGTTAATGCTTGCTGACTGCTTATTTCTATTTGCGGTAGGGTTTTATAACTTTGTTGATGATCACCTAATACTTCAAAATCTTGTAATTTAAACGTCGACTGCCAAGTGTCGGCAAAGTACGACACTTCTCCCACTTGATACAAATAAGAGTCGTTTGAATTGAACTGGCTACTGCCTAAATCCACCAAATAGTTGTCATCACTGATGGTACTATAATCAACATGAGCTCGAAATCTATCTGAATAAGTACCAATGTGTTGTATACGTGCTAAATATCGCGAATCATTATTAGTGATTTTTTTATCATTGTTAAGGTACTCAATATCGACTTGTCCTGATTGCAAACCTTCTAAATACCTAAATTCGGTAATTAACTGAGTACCACGGTCAGACATATAGCGCGGTGTAATGGTTGCGTCCATATTTTCAGCGATATTGATATAATATGGCATCTGAACTTCAATGCCTGAATTATTTGAAGAGCTAATACTTGGATATAAAAACCCTGATTGTCTTTCAGTTCCTATTGGCATTGTTAAATAGGGAACATATAGCACTGGAATATCGAAAAGACTAAAGCGTGCATTATAGGCTTCTAGTGACTTTTCATCGGCTGAAATGGTAATTTCACTGGCGCGCATTTGCCAATCAGGTACTGCGCCATAACAAGTGGTGAAACTTGAGTCGATGAAGTTCAGCGTTTTTCCATCACCATTAATATTTATCTCTTCTGCGCTACCATGACCGGCAGTACCATTTAGCTGATAAGAAGTATCTGTTAGTAAAGTGGTTTTTTGTTGTTCATTGATATTTAAGGTACTAGCAAAAATATCAATGCCTTTGTTTTGAAAATGAATGTCACCATTTGCAATAACAGTAGCATCTTCTCTATTAACTGATAATTCATCTGCGACAACAGACTTATCTTTATTTAATAATGTTACGCCTCCGGTGAATTGAGCGTACTCACCTTTTTTGATACTTGACGTTGAAGATAAAATAGTAAAATTATCATTAGCTACTTTACCTGATTCACCTGCTATTTGAGCATAACTTGGAATAGGGCATTGGCTAACGTCAGTTTTATTCGTATTATTATTTTGTGCGTTGCTGCCATATGTACAAAATAGTAGGCAGGCAAAAGAAATTTTGTTTAAGGGAAAACGCATTTATTGTCCGAATAATTAACTTATAAAAATAAAAAACTTAGAATAACCGCGGCATTTTACCGCTAAAGACTGCAATAATATAGCAATTTTCATTAGCCTGCTAATTAGTTATATTGGCATTATCATTTTTGAGAGAATAATTCTATTGAACACCCTAAGAACAGGCAATTTACTAAAGTGGTTAGAACAGCATTTTTCGAACCAAGAAATTATTTTAATACCATTAACTGGTGATGCGGGGTTTAGACGTTACTTTCGGTTTAACTATAATAATCAATCTTATATCGCCGTTGACGCGCCACCGAAGTTATCAAACAACAGTGCTTTTATTGAGATACAAGCACATTTACACTCAGCTAACGTTAACGTACCTAAAATATTAGCAAAGGATATTACACAAGGATTCCTATGTTTGAGTGACTTAGGAAATGTATTGCTGGCAGATCAATTGTCTAAAGAAAACATGCAAAAGTATTATTCACAAGCAATTGTTGAATTAGAAAAAATTAACTTTGCCCGACAAGCCGCAATGACTTCTTTACCTATATACGATGAAAAGTTTATTGCTACGGAGCTAATGATATTCCAACAATGGCTACTTGAAGAACACCTAGATATTAAATTATCAGCAGAAGAAACTAACAAATTATTAGCATGTTTTGATTACTTATCAGCAGCTATTATTGAACAACCAAAAGTTTTCATGCACCGTGATTATCATAGTCGAAATATTATGCTGGTAGAAAATGAACCTTTGGGCATTATTGATTTCCAAGATGCTGTGCAAGGTCCGGTTATTTATGATTTGGTTTCCTTACTGCGAGATTGCTATGTGCGCTGGCCTGCAGAATTATCAGCACCGCTAATTGAAGAATACCGCTTGCGAGTGCAAAAACACTTTCCAACTGAAAGTTTATCTCAAGAGAAGTGGCAATATTGGTTTGATTTAACCGGTTTACAAAGGCACGTAAAGGCTAGTGGAATATTTGCGCGATTGCATCATAGAGATCAAAAGTCGAGTTACTTAGCTGATATCCCACTTACTTTGACCTATATACAAGATGTTAGTAGACAATATGATAAACTCAGCTTTCTTCATGAGCTTGTGACGAAGCGCGTAATGCCAGCATTAGATGAAATAACTTCATAAGTAGAGTTGGACTTAGCTTTACTTTACTTAGTGTAAATAAATGGAAAACGTTAGATGAAAGCCATGATTTTGGCGGCAGGGCGTGGCGAGCGTATGAGGCCATTAACCGATGCTTGCCCTAAGCCGTTACTAAAGGTAAAAGGTATTCCGTTAATTGAATATCATATTAAGAATCTAGTCGCGGCTGGTATTAAAGATATTGTGATTAATTACGCTTGGTTAGGTCAGCAATTAGTGGATTACTTAGGTAGTGGTGAAAAATATTCAGCTAAAATTAGTTACAGCGAAGAACCTGTTGCGTTAGAAACCGCAGGCGGAATTCTTAAAGCTTTACCTTTATTAGCCGACGAAGATAACGAGGTATTTGCTGTTGTTAATGGTGATGTTTATTGTGATTATAACTTTCAGCAATTACCTGAACTGTCGCCACACTGTAATGCTCATTTAATGTTAGTGGCTAATCCTGAGCACAATATAAAAGGTGATTTTCAGCTTACAGCGGGCATGTTGAACAACCCTAATAATGCTAAGCAAGAAACCTATACCTTTAGTGGTATTGCGCTTTATCGTAAACGCTTCTTTAAACGATATGCTAAAGCATTATGTGAAGAAAAGTTTGAGCAGCAGACGATACAACCATTGGCACCTATGTTAAGGGCTGCAGCCGATGCTGGAAAAATATCGGCTAGTTTGATTGATTTACCGTGGACCGATGTTGGTACACCTGAACGCTTAGCTATGCTAAATCGTGAATAAATTATTTTGTAAATAAAGAGTTATTGAGTTCTATTATGAGGATTTGGGGTAAAATATTAGGTTTCTTATTTGGCTTTATGTTGAGTAAGAACATTTTTGGTGCATTGCTTGGCGCATGGTTAGGTCATCGCTTTGATCAAGGTGTAGGGCTTAACTTTAATAACTTAGGCGGTTCAAAAAGTGATACTGACCGCCAAGCGGCATTTTTTTATAGTACTTTCTCCGTTATGGGTTATATCGCAAAAGCTAATGGCCGTGTTACTCAACACGAAATAGCTTTCGCTAAAGCCTATATGGACAAGCTAGGTCTTAAAGACGAATTGCGACAACAAGCGCAAGAAGCGTTTCGAGATGGTAAAACTACTGGGTTTCCGTTGGCTGAACGCTTAGCCAAGTTAAAATCTGCGGTCGGTCATCGCCATGACTTATTATTATTATTTTTAGAAATACAAATTCAAGTTGCCTTCGCTGATGGTGAATTAGATAGTGATGAGCGCAATGCCTTACATCAAATTGCCAGTGGTTTAGGCTATTCTCCGAAAGAACTCGATAAGCTGTTAGAAATGATTATTGCTGGAGCAAACTTTCATCAGCAAGGCTCAGGTAATGGTTTTGCAAACTCAGCTCAGCAGCTTGAAAATGCTTATAAAGTGCTAGGCGTTAGTGATAACAATTCTGCTAGCGAAGTTAAAAAAGCTTATCGTAAATTAATGTCACAGCATCATCCTGATAAATTAGTCGCTAAAGGCTTACCGCCGGAAATGATGGAGATTGCCAAACAAAAAGCGCAAGATATTCAAGCTGCTTACGAACTGTTCTCTGCGCAAAGTAAGCCATAACCTAACAAGTGGTATCTTTTGAGCACGGTGCTGAATCTTGAAAGTACCAACTGTCTGATTGCGTTAAAAGCGCATTTTAATGTGCCGAATGACATTAGTGTGGCTTGCAAGGCGTATTGCAAGTCGCGTACACTATTGGCGAACTTGATTCATTCACTCATTGGATAGCAGAAATGTACTTTTCAGTAACTAACAGGCGACTAATCGCAATATGGCTCAGTGCTATATTGTTAGTATTGTCTGTGGCTGCTTCTGCGCATAGTGTTGAACATATCGATGAAGGTGCGAAAACGCACTGTACGTTGTGCTTTCACCAGCATCAATTTGATCAAGTACTACCGCAGCAAGACGCCAATCTTGAATTTATAGGGCAGTATTACGAAGCAAGAAGTATTGCTCAACCGTTATTAGCACTTGTTCATAGTGTTACTTACCTTAGCCGCGCACCTCCCGTTTTTCTCTAAAACTCATTAGTTAACAATTTGTATATCCACAATGTTCATTTACTCGATTAGTAAATGGCCTGTGTTGTCGTATTTAATTTATTTTAGAGATTTAAAACAATGAAAAACATGAAATTTTCACCTACGCGCTTATCTGCAAAAGTAAGTGCTGCTTTGGCTATGTCTGCATTAATTCCGGTACTTGCACAAGCGCAAACACCAACACTTTCTAACCCTACTGTTAGTGCAATTTTAGATGGCTATTACCAAAGTGAAAACCGCTTAATGGCTGAACGCACCGAAGGCTTTGGGCTAGGTGAAACAGAGTTAGCTTTTAGTGCCAGTATTGATGATATGTTTTATGGCAAGCTAACCACCGTATTTGAAACGCATGATGGCGAAAGTGAAGTCAACATTGAAGAAGCCTTCATACAAACTATGGCCTTACCTAACGGTTTTACCGTGCGCGCTGGACGATTTTTGTCGGATATTGGTTACTTGAATAACCAGCATCTTCATTCAGATTCTTTTACCAGCAGACCAAGTGCTTATCGTGCCTTTTTAGGTGGTCATTATTTCGATGATGGTTTAAGAGTCAGCTATATTGCACCAACTGACTTGTACTGGACTCTGGGAGCTGAAGTGTTCTCAGGTGATAGCCTTCGAGCGGCAGATGAACATGGTGAGCGAGAATTTGACAGTACCGGTGTTTATACCGCATTTACTAAGTTCGGCGGTGATATTGGCGTTGAAAGTTCGTGGCAATTAGGTTTTAGTTATTTACGTAATGAAAATGGTTTATTGACACCAGAAGAGCATGACGAGCATGGTGAAGATGACCATGAAGACGAGCATGCAGAAGATGAACATGGCCACAGCCACTCTGCCAGTTATACGGGCAAGAATACTTATGTTGCTGACTTCGTTTTCAAGTGGGCGCCAAATGGCAACTATAAGTATCAACATCTAACATTAAGTGCAGAATACTTTAGAGTGAGCGATTTTATGGTACCTGAACTTCATGATGAGCATGAGGAAGAAGACCATCATGATGAAGATGAGCATGCAGAAGGTAATAGCAAAGACTATCATCAAGCTTGGTATGTTAGTGGTGTATACCAATTTTCACCAAACTGGTCTGCTGGATTACGTTACGGTGAATTAGACAGTCAACTTCAGCATGAAGAACATTTTGATGCACAGGAATTAAAAGAAACTGAACTAAGCATTGCTTGGCATAACAGTCACTTTTCAACGGTACGATTAGAATTTAGTCACCAAAGCAATGTCGGTTTTGACAATGATTTAAGTGATAACGCCATTACTTTACAATATGTTATGGCTTTGGGGGCTCACGGTGCACATCAATTTTAAGCTATTAGTTTCAGGTGTTTTATTATCTTTGAGTCAGCAAGCTTTCGCACAAGTGAATATTTTTGCTTGTGAGCCTGAATATGCTGCCCTAGCAGAAGAGCTTGCACCTGAAGCGAGAATATACTCTGCAACAACGGCAATGCAAGATCCACATCTAGTACAAGCTCGTCCAAGTTTAATTGCTAAAATGCGCCAGGCTGATTTAGTGATATGTGCGGGAGCTGAGCTTGAAATTGGTTGGTTGCCTATGTTGCAAATGAAAGCAGCCAATGCTCAAGTGCGTAGCACTGATAAAGGATTATTTTTTGCTGCAGAGCATGTCGACACATTAGATAAAATGGCTAATGTTGATCGCAGCATGGGGGATGTGCATAGCTTAGGTAATCCGCATTTGCATTTTTCACCTGAGCGCATGTTGCTAATTGCTAAAGCATTGACGAAAAAATTAGTGCAGTTAGATATTGAACAAACTGAAGCATATCAACAACGTTTACAAAGCTTTAGTAAGCGTTGGCAAGCTGCAAGTTCAAAATGGCATGAAATGGCAAGTCAATTAAAGGGAATGAAAGTGATCGCCTATCATTCTAGTTTCCGCTATTTATTTGATTTTGTTGGTATTGAGCAAGTTGCTGATTTAGAGCCAAAGCCAGGCTTGCCGCCAACGAGTACTCATCTTGCTAGTTTATTAAAACGGGCAAAACAAGATGATATTTCGGCTATTGTGGTGGCATCTTATCAGGACCTTCGTGGTGCCAATTGGTTAGCTGAAAAGTCTAGCTTGCCTGTTATTGTTTTGCCTTTATCTGTTGGGGGCAATGAGCAAAGTAACGACTTATTTAGCTTGTACGATAATGTTCTTGATTTATTGATACAAGAATACAACGCACAAAAGTTGCCGACCTTGTGATAGGGCTCTAACGATGGATTATGAATTACTAACAATATTGTTACCAGCATTTGCCGCAGGTGTTTTGGTGCTTTCAACCCATGTTGTGTTGGGTAAGCAAGTATTGAAACGTGGCATAATATTTATTGATTTGGCAATTGCACAAATTGCGGCGTTGGGCGCAATGGTTGTGCATATGGACCATGATATTGCTGAACTTGCTTATGCACATGTTTGGATGCCAGCACTGTTTGCGTTAGCTGGGGCAGGCGTTATTGCCTGGTTAGCTAAGCATATGGCAGAAGAGCTTGAGGCTATGATAGGTTGCTTTTACGTACTATCGGCAGTTGCGGCTATGTTGTTATTATCGAATGATCCGCATGGTGCTGAGTTACTTAAGCAGCTAATGTCAGGTCAAATTCTTTGGGTAAGCTGGCAACAGCTTTTGTTACCTGCCGTTGTTTATAGTGCCATTTTAGCGCTGATATACGCTAAGCCCAAAATTTTAGATGGAGCCGCTTTTTACTTACTGTTTGCATTAGTCATAACACTGTCAGTTGAGCTTGTTGGAGTCTACCTAGTTTTCAGTACTTTGATTTTACCAGCGCTAGCAGTTAACAAATTAAAGGCTAAGTATATTTTAGTTTGGGCTTATGGAGTCGGCTTTATTGGCTATGTTTTAGGCTTATTTTTATCAGCAAGCTTTGACTTACCAAGTGGTGCAGCAATTGTTGCAACATTAGCATTAACTGCTGCACTATTTAGAGTTATAAATAAAATACTGGTGAAACGTAAAAGTTAATAACTGCATTTTAATTAATATTTACATTATTCGAAAGGAGCCTTTATGGCTCCTTTTTTATTGCTTTATTCATATATATTTTCAGTATGATTATTAGACGTTTTTTGTAAAGCATTTTAAAATTTTTTAAAGGGAGGATAAATCCGAATTAATTCGTACTTTTACTTTATTTGGTTAACAAAAGTTTACATTTTAGTTAATCATCAAATTTAACTTATCTACCAAAGCTCAATTTTATTTGTTATAAAAAACTGCTGATTTGTTTTAATTAAACAGTGTTTTAATGTTGTAGATGGAATAAATATATAAAAAACAAATAACTATAAAAGCAAAAAGGATTTAAACATGAAAGTATTAAATAGTCGTAAGCACGCTCTCGCCTTAAGTATAACCGCCGCATTATTTGCTTCACAAAGTTACTCAGCTATTGCTGCTGAAGCAGATGAAGTTGAGCGAATTGAAGTCACGGGCTCCCATATTAAGAGAACTGATATGGAAGGGCCATCGCCATTAACATCCATTAGTTCTGAAGACATTGCTAACACTGGGGTAACTGATTTAATTGGCTTATTTACTAAATTACCAATGGCGGGTCAGGGCACATTCTCAACGCAAGGAAACAGTAGCGATAATACCAGTAATGGTGGTTCAAGTGTTTCTTTACGTGGTCTAGGTGCTGATTCAACTTTAATTCTAGTTAACGGCCGCAGGGTATCTGTATCACCATTTGCAAATAATATTGATACTGCATTTGTTGACATTAATAATATTCCATTAGCAGCAATTAAGCGTGTTGATATTTTGAAAGATGGCGCGTCGGCAACTTATGGCTCTGATGCTGTTGCTGGTGTAATCAACATTGTTTTACGTGACGATATTGAAGGTGCCGAAATATCAGCAAAGTTCGGTGATACCGCAGATGGTGGCGGCGAAGAAAAAAATATAAGTTTGGTTTGGGGTAACTCGACAGAAAAAACCAGTCATACCTTTGCCTTAGACTACTTTGACCGTGAAGAAATACTTTATGGTGATCGCGATTATTCAAAATCTTCAAACCAAGCTGCATTAAGACCTAATGACCCATTTGCTACTGACTTTAGAAGTTCATCAGGCTTTCCAGGAACGATAGCCTTGGCAAGTGACTCAACTAATCGTATGCCCGATACCTTTGGTAATGATGTTTGTGCAGCAGAAGATATTGTTGGAAATCTTTGCCGATATGATTATGCGCCGGTAATGACCTCGGTTCCCGCAACTGAACGTGCAAGTTTTATTTACATGGGTAAATATGAGATAAATGATAATTTACAGGGCTTTGCCGAGTTAAACGGTCAACATTCAAAAACCACAATTCGTGGCGCAGGTAGCCCCAGCTTTAATGAATTATTCATGTCGGGAGATAACATTAATCACCCTTTCGCAGATATGCCTACTCATGAGTTTTATCAACAAGATTTAACAATGCGTCGACGTATGTTAGATATTGGTAACCGTGAAAAACGTGTGACTTCTGACTACTATCGAGCAATTATTGGCCTTAAAGGTGAAGTAAACGATTGGAGCTGGGAAGTTGCTTACAATTACATCAAAAGTTCTTCTACAGAACGTGGTGTTAATGGTTTTCCTAATTCTCGCCGAACCCAAGAGGCAATCGATAGTGGTTTATGGAACCCATTTGAACCATCAAGTAACAGCCAAGAGTCTCTCGACTTTATTGAAACGACAACCTCACGAATTGGTAAATCAACCAGTAAATCATTTGATGGTAAAATAAGTGGTTCATTGATGGAGATGGAACACGGTGATCTTGGTTTAGCTGTCGGCGTTGAATATCGTGAAGAAACAATAGCTGATAACCCAGATGACCAATTTTTGCGTGGTGAAGTTTTCGGTACCGAAGCAACGCAAGCTAATGGCTTGCGCGATAATACTTCAGTTTTTGCTGAGTTGGCTATTCCTGTACTTGATAATTTAGAAATACAAGTAGCTGTAAGGCATGAGGATTACAGTGATTTCGGCACAACCACTGATCCAAAAGTGGCTTTTATTTGGCAACCAACTGAGTCGCTCTCATTGCGTGGTTCTTACGGTACAGCATTTAGAGCACCATCATTGCACCAAATAGGTTTAGGTAATACCGATGAATCGCCAAATTTAGTAGATAACCCTCGTTGTGAGGCTGTTGGCAACATCAATAAAGCTTGTGAACCACAAGAGTATACCGCGGTACTTTCGGGTAATGCTAATTTAGGACCTGAAGAGTCAAAAAGCTACAATTTGGGTGTGATTTATGAAATTTCTGATTATTTAGATTTTTCAATTGACTATTATAATTACGATATTGAAGAGATTATTACCAAAGATACGCAGTATAAGCTTGATATTCAGGGGTTGAATCCTGATGTGGTTGAACGTTTACCGTCAAATATTCCTGGTGATCCAGGTGAAATTGTACGTATTCACGATCAATTTGAAAATATTGGTAATGTCACCACTTCTGGTTTAGATATTGAAGCTAATTATGGCTTAGAGACCGATATGGGGGACTTCAAATTTTCATATGTACTTAATTATGTTTTGTCGTATGAAGATGCTCGCCCAACGGTTAATCTTGATGGCAGTGTTGGCCTACCTCGCATTGATACGCATGAGGGAGACTTTGAGCAACCTGAGGTCCGTTGGAGCTTCAATACCGCATGGGTTAAAGGGGATTGGAATGCTAGCTTAGGTTTGAATTATGTTGGAGAGTTTAAACAAGATAGCTCAGTACGAATTCAAAAGATAAAAAATGACGCAGGTGTCGTTGTAGAAACCGTTATATTGCCAAATGTTAAATCTATGTTTACTGTTGATAGCGTCGTGAATTACATCGGTATTGAAAACACCACGCTTAGTTTAGGTGCCACAAACTTGTTTAATGAAGAGCCACCATTTAGCTACCATGATTTTATGGGCTACGTGAATAGCACACATAGTGCCCAAGGCCGATTTGTGTATGTTAAAGCTAGTTACAAATTTTAAATAACTAATTGGGTATGTGTTGATAAATGCTCTTACTATTGTAAGAGCATTTTTTTTAACTGCTATTTATGTGCAGTTATTTTTATTATTATGATATTTAATCGGAACTCGATTATTGGGTATCATTAATAATATAATGCGGAGACATTTGGAGTGCGACATCAAATTAACGATAATTAAATGTCATAGATAAATGGAGCTGAACGAAATTCAGGTACAAAAAAGGACGCATAATAAGCGTCTTTAATATTAAAAATGGTGGCCCCTCCCTGAACTGTATTGGTGTCTTAAGTTGTTGTTTAATAATGTTTTACTCTCCTTGTTTTTTGTTTTGTACTACTTGTGGTACTACTAAGTGTTTTTTTCATAAATAAATTATCAAAACTTGTACATTTTTCATACAGAGACTACTCTTTAGTCATAAACTCAATTTGAAAAGGATTTCATAATGCGTACCAAAGCATTTCTATCCAAAGTAGGAGCTTTTACTTTATTTCTTCTCCCCGCCCTTGCGTGCAGCGCAAAAGATATTACTCAGCAAGTAAAAAACAATACAACTTTTGATGAACAAATTGCAAAGGGATGCTCTGGAAAGTGCGGTAACAGGGGGCATTCTAAATTGACCTCCGTTCATATTGTATCAATTGACGAACGCTATCATAAAGTAACAATTAAGGCATATGCAAAGTACCATGAACATAAAGATCCACCAAAAGTTCTTGGACAACCTATAGGAGGCGGGATTGGCATAAAACACACTATTGATCTGACTGCTTATGGCAAATTAGATAGTGTCACGTGTCAGTTTAAAGTTGAGAAAGTTAGTATATCCGGAGATAAATTCAACTTAGCTCGAGGTGCTAGTGGGCAGGAGGGTAAAACACATGACTGGGAAAACTGTCAAAACTTCATATAAGATACGTGTGTTTTAAAATGGAAATTGGAATTGATCGGATTATTGCCCATAGAGACAAATTTCAAGCATGGGGAAGCTTACTTAGTATTCTTGCTCTGCTAGCTGCTGTATGGGTAACAGCACCAACATTGCAAATTGAAATCCCACTCGCTGGAGGGGCGAAGGCAAATATTAATGCTGGTTATATAATAGCACTTGGTCCAACGTTTATAGCTTTTGGTCAGCTTTGGGGGCTCGGTTCTCTAGTCTCAATGCGGCGTTATCAAATGTTGATAGGTGAGTCAGAAAAAAATGTACCTCCATTACATAGGCCTTCAGTGCTTGGGCCGCTCTCTACAGATGACCAACTTAAAAGTAGTAATTGTCCTCCTTACTTTCTTAAACAAATAAATATTACTAGATGGGGAAGAAGTACAGTATTTTTTGTACTACCAGTGTTGGCTCAAATAATTATAGTGTCCCATATGTTTAATAATCTTATGTATTTTAATAAGGATAAAGAGATTGTTAAATTTGAAAAGCTTGATGAAAAGGGGAGGCTTGAAGCTAAAAATTGGAGCATAAATACAAGTGAAATTGGGTTAGCGGTAATTTTATTTAGCAAATACCCTGAGGGGGGGAACAATTACACCTTACAAAATAGTGGTCTTAATGAGCATTGTGGAGCATATATATATTTATCCCACCTTAAGAAGATAAATGATCGAAATGAAAGTCAGAAGCAAGTATATAGGAAGTTAAAAGAGGCTGAATTGCATTGTGTACCCATTGAGTTTCCTAAATTCGAATTAGCGCTAAATTCTTGGGTTAACCTTTTTATGTTACTTTTGAGCTTTTATGCCTCATGGATAGGTGCAAAGTACTATGCGGGGAGGGGAGTTAGTATTACTAAGGATTCACAAAAGACCTAAATAGGTGTTTTTTCTTTTAATCTTAATATGAGCTAGTACTGTATTTTCTGAGGCATACTCGTGCAAAGATATGAAATTTTTTCGGCTGAACTTAGTGCTTTGGTAAGTAATCTACAACCTCAAGGTCGTGATCACCAAAATCAAGAAAGCTCAAATTAACTAGTGTATCCAATGAATAATCATCATTTGATTTGATATTACTCATCCATAATTTTTCTAGTGTTGTGAAAGTCGCTATTACTTTTAAAGATTTTTCGGTTATTAATGTATTACTCACATTTAAGCTTTTAATGCTATGAAGAAAAGGCAAATTAGATATGCCTTTATCAGTTATTGCCGCACCTTCAAGGTTGAGTGATACAACACTAGCTGGAATACTTTTCAATTGCTCATCTGATATATTAGTCACATCAAGAATATCCGTTTCTATGTTCATGTATTGCTATTATTCCTTAATTTGTAGTTGTTTTTAGTTATCGGTAACTTTATTTCTTAATTGCTCTAATAGTTAACAACTTTACTTAGTAAACCTTAAATAATCAGCAGCTCCTGCCGCAGCCTTTGCATATTCCTTTATTTCCTTCTCTTTATATCTTTGACACATATTTGGGCGTAAGTCATTTATAACGATAGTTAATGCTTCCGTAAACTGTTCGAAGTCTATATTTGTACCTAGTTTAGAAAATATCTTTTTTAAACAACTATAGAATCGCTCTTGATCTAATGTGTGACAAGAATTCCAAGTTTCAATTTTAACCCAGCTATAAAATTCATTTGCTATATTTTGAATCATAAGTATTTCTCTATTTAAATTTAAATTTAAAATTTATTTCTATGTTTATACGCTTCGTATGAACCTAGATTTTTTCTCGACGCTTTTTAACGCTTTGACTGCGCGCAGTTTTGACTATTCCCATTTTTACTAGCCTAAAGCTGATATTTTGATTTGCAAATATAGGCTATAGCTGCGCGAAACCTTAGCCAATCATTATTGAAGTTATAGTATGACCATTACAAGTTGCACTCATTAAAAGCTTGTTTAGTCGCTATTTAATACTGATTTTGGTGAACTATTAGTTCAAGGATGATCTACTATCGTGTTAGTCGTTATAACTAATGTACTGGATAGCAGAATTCATTTATTAATATCTAGCTTATAGCTAGGTGTTAAACCTTGTTCTTCTAACCAATTACTCCATTGAGTTAATGCAGCTCTACAATTGGGCATTGCCAAAGTATGTATATAAGCTTGATTCAACTTATTTAAGGTGTGGTTTAGTAAGAATTCACCAACCATATAATCAACTCCAAGCTCCATCCAAATTGAGCGAGAAAACTTTCGTAAATCATGTGCGGACCATTTACCTTTAGCCATTGCTGAAATGATTCTAGACCCTTGGTTTGCAGATATTGGTTTTCGTTTATTGGTTTTCTGTGGGAATAAGTAAATAGATTTACCGTTATGCAATTGATACTTCTTATAGAATTTAAGCCAATTAATTGCTTGCTCAGTTAGTGGTAAAAGATGAGCTTGCTTTGTCTTTGTATCTTGCTCGGGAATTCGCCATAGCTTTTGTTCAAAATCGAATGCATCCCACTTTGCATTAATAGTTTCACCGATACGTGTGCCATGCATGAGCAGTAATACGAATAAGGCTTGGTGCGCCATCGTGTGCTTATGTAATTCCTTTATGGTTTCCGTTAATGCATGTTGCGAATATCGAGATGCTTTTACCTTTGGTCGTTGGTTTGTAAACTCAGCCAAAGTACATTTAGGTAAAGGGTTAAATCTAATCAACTGCACCTGTACAGCCCTTTTTATGGCGGCATTGAATACAGAAAGAACATTATCGACGGTTGAAAGAGCAAGCTTTGCCTGTAGTGGCTGAAATAGAGTTTCATCAACTAATGGCAAACTCAGCTCTTTTATTTTTGTTTTTCCTATCAATGGTATTAAGTGTTGTTTTATACACGCTAGTTGATTCTTTTTAGTGTGTGTTGATAACGCTTTGTTGTTTGCTAAACGTTCTTGATACCATTCGAGCAACTCAATTGTGTTGCTAAACTCTAACTGATTTGAAATAACCTCCTTTGATTCAGACTCTTTTATTAATCGCCTCATTTTTACAAATGCACTTTTAACAGAAAGAGCAGGGTAGTTGCCTAGCTTTATCCATGTTGATTTTCCATTCTTGTGGAATACACCATAGAAAGTACCTAAATTTCTGTCTTTTTGTTTATAACGGAAATAAACTGATTGGCGGTTGTCCCGCAATTGATAAACTGGCAAGTCAGATTTATGAGCAGCAATAATTCGCTCAGATAGATTTAATCTAATTGTTTTCATGATAAGTAGTACTCGAGTAACAGATTTAAGGAATGGCGTGACTAGTATCGCCATGTAATTATTTAGCTAATCGAACTATTTATTCGTTTTCAAAAACGTAATTTTCTAAATCTTGTTTACTGACAAAAGACGGATAACAAATATTATCCTTTTTGCCTTTACGCATAATAGTTTGAACTATTATTTCAGAATCTAGTCCTCGGTTAACGGCACCGAAAATGGTTTTTCCTACTTGGTGTTTAGCATATGCAAGTTTACTTCGTAGTGTTTTATCTACTAATTGAATGATCTCTCGTTTAATTATTCTAGGTGAAACATTTTTTAAAATTCGTCGATTTGCCTTTGGATATGCGCCAACAAAGAAACTATCTGGTTCAAATAAAGCATCTATAGGAATTGGTTGAGATTTTCTTCCCTTAAGTCTAACTTCATGACGGAACAGGTTCGTGTATTCAATAGAATCTTTTGGGTACTTAGATTGCTTTCCTTTTTCATACCCCAGTATTTGTTTATGCGAATGACGAGAGCCGATTAAAATCGATTTTCCTGTTACACTTGATGCATCTTCACGTAAAGGGGTGGCACCTGTTTGTGATGAATATAAGCCTTTACTATAGGCCTGCTGTATAAACCTTAAACCGTACTTTAAATTTAAGGTATCTACTGCAATATCGATACGCTTAATTGCAACGCTCACTAATTTAGATAATGATCTAATTATAAAAAAGTAAAGATCATTTGTATTAATGTATGCGCATCCACTGCCTGATAATTCAACTTGTATAAGATCATTTGTATCATTCCATTTAATTGCGCCACAATATGAATTTAATTCGTCGTTTGATTTCAGTAACGAACCTTGGTCGAAATACTTCAAATTGGGTTCAGTACTCACTTTTTTAATACCAACACTTTTTAGCCATTGAATAATTTCACTATTTACATATTTAAACTCAACATCAGAGTTTGTTTTAAACTGAACGGTTAAATAATCGATTCTACTTTTTACATTGTTTTGAGTTAAAAAGTTACAGTCAGTAACTGCTAATTGATCTGTAATGTTCGGCTCTGATCTATTGCTACTCATGGTATTGCCTCGTGAGTTTGTATCGTTAATTGACTTAGTTATGATCTTAGGGACAGAAATATGAGAATTATTGCTCATTGCAACGCTCCTCCATCCAGTTCAAAAGATCAGACATAAGCCAAGCAATAGCTCTTTCTCCTAGTTTGATTCGTTTGGGAAACTTACCTACTTTTTCTAGCTCCCATCTGCGAGTACGAGAAAGTCCGGTAATTAATTTACATTCCGCTTCACGAACGAAGCGGTTTGTAGTTTTTACATCATGATTAATATCGTTGGTGCAAGTAGTCATTAATAAACCTCAAAATTATGTTCGAAATTGAACGAGGTGAATTTTTAATGATCTTTAAGAGTTTGGCACGTGTGGAGTAGTCGTATTACGCGGAGTACGACTAATCCAACGTTTTTATTGGGCTGTAGCGAGGTGTTTTTTAGCAAGTTCTTGTATGATTTTCCTAGGTTTATGAGCTTTTTTCTTATTAATGAGCTTATCGAATGCTTCAAGCCATTGCTCAATTTTAGAGTGCATGATGCTTTCAGAGTCTATTTTTGCATTGATTCTTCTTGCTAAATCATAAAATGTTTGAAAATTTTGCTGATTAAATTCAAATATATTTGGCTTTTGATTATCTATCCACTTTTGAATAATTTCTTTAATGAGAAAATCTTGGTCTTTATATCTCTCAGATATATTTGATTTGCCAGATTTACTATTATGTTCCGCTATTGCGCTTGTTAAGTTTAAGTAATACCTCTCATTTTCAAACAATGCTCTACATTCAAGCAGAATATTTTCAGTATGAAATTTATACCCTAAAAAATCACAATCAATTGTTAAAAGAAATGCTGCGAATGTTAATGACAGATCAGATAAATCAGGTTTCTCTTGGAGCTTAGCAATATTGTTTATTTCTTTTAATCGTGAAGTTAGCTCTGATAACGGCATGCTTTTATCGATATTGACATGATTTGCCATCTCTTGAACGCCATTTTCTATTAACGTAATACATTCGTCTTCGGTTTGTTTTAGCTGAATTAAAGTCTCTTCAATATCACATGGCTTAGCGTTTAAAACTTGCTTTATTTCGTTATCTATTAATTCAAATAATTGTGGAGTTAAATATTTATATTTCTGCATTTAATCATTTTATTCATCAAAAACTTTAAAGACAAATTCTGCCACAATGTTGATACAAAGTCTTATTTGCAGTTAATGGGGGGATTTAAATCAAATAGTTGCACTTAGTTACTTTATTAGTGAAAACGATGTGATAAATTATCGAGATATTAAATAATCAATAATTTCTAGATAATTCTCATCTTATTAAGTGATATGAAAACAAATGGATAATTGTTTATTAATGCTTAAATTCATTGATAGAAAAATTTTAAAAGCTAAAGCACCATGCTTTAGAGCTTAAGGATAAAAAATGTCAGACAATTTCTCTTCTACAGCGGCCTTTTTATGGTCAGTTGCTGATCTTCTTCGTGGTGATTTTAAACAAAGCCAATACGGGCGTATCATTCTGCCTTTTACACTTTTAAGACGCTTAGAGTGTGTGCTTGAAAACACAAAGCCTAGTGTATTGGCGAGGTACGAATCAGTAAAAGACAAACCAATTGAAGCGCAAGATAAAATACTTACCCATGCTGCCAATTTAAGCTTTTATAACACCAGTAAAATGGATTTAAACAAGCTTGGTGAAACAGGTGTAGCGCAAAACCTTGAAAGTTATGTGCAATCATTTAGTCCTAATGCTCGTGAAATATTTGAACATTTTGATTTTTTCAATACTATCGACAAATTAGAAGAAGCTGATTTACTTTATAAAGTAGCTAAACGCTTTGCTACTACCGACCTTCACCCTGAAGCAGTTGATAATCACAACATGGGTTTAGTGTTTGAAGAATTAATCAGACGCTTTGCTGAAAGCTCTAACGAAACCGCAGGGGAACACTTTACCCCTCGCGATATTGTTCGTTTAACCACCTCATTAGTCTTTTGTAATGATGATGACCTACTTACCCAATCAGGCTTAGTTCGCAGTATTTATGATCCGACAGCGGGCACTGGTGGCTTTCTTTCATCAGGCATGGAATACGTGCACGAACTTAATGACAAAGCCGCATTATCGGCATTCGGGCAAGAATTAAACCCTGAGTCATACGCTATCTGTAAAGCCGATATGCTCATTAAAGGGCAAAAGGTCGATAACATTAAACTCGGTAATACCTTATCTGACGATCAGCTACCAGCCGAGAAATTTGACTACATGTTATCTAACCCACCCTTTGGTGTTGATTGGAAAAAAGTACAAAAGAAAATTAATGACGAAAATAATGAAAAAGGTTTTGAAGGTCGTTTTGGAGCAGGTTTACCAAGAGTGTCAGACGGTTCATTATTATTTTTAATGCACCTTATTAGCAAGATGCGTCCTCTTACGTCTAATTCAAAAGAAAGCGGTTCACGTATTGGTATTATCTTAAACGGCTCACCTCTATTTACTGGTGGTGCTGGTAGCGGTGAAAGTGAGATAAGACGTTACGTGCTTGAGAATGATTTACTTGAAGCCATAATCGCGTTGCCTACCGATATGTTTTACAACACAGGTATTTCTACTTATGTTTGGGTTTTATCTAATAACAAAGCAGCACAGCGCAAAGGTAAAGTTCAACTAATTAATGCCTCAAAAGAACGAGTTAAAAAAGGTGGTAGAGGCCGCAGTGGCGGTGGAGAATCAACAGAAGAAGTTGAAAATGTATTTTACCAAGCTATGCGAAAGTCACTTGGTAGTAAAAGAAAAGAGCTTACAGAAAAAAGCATTGAAACCATAGTTAAAACCTACGGACAGTTTGTTGAAAATGATTTTAGTAAAATATTTGATTATCAAGAGTTTGGTTACAGGCGAATCACTGTAGAACGTCCATTAAAGTTAGCTTTTGAAGTTAAGAAAGATAACTTTGAAGCATACAATCAAGATTATATTAAGAGAAACACAACTAAAGCTAAAAAAGGTGAACCAGAAAAGAATGTTTTATTACAAGCTCCCGCTGGTTATGACTCTTTACAAGCGATTATTGGTAAAGAAAGAATTTACAGTCGCACTGAGTTTTTTAGATACTTAACTAAAAATAACGAAAAATTTTCTGTCGCGGAACAAAAAAACATATGCAAATTTTTTGGTGAGCATGATGAAAAAGCTAAAACTTGTCTTTTTGAATCAGGTAAAAACAAAGGCCAACCAGAGCCAAATCCTGAATTACGTGACAACGAGAGCATTCCATTAAAAGAATTAGTAGCAGACTACTTTAAACGGGAAGTTTTACCACATGTACCTGATGCGTGGATAGATGAAACTAAGATTGATCGCAAAGATGGTGAAGTTGGTATTGTCGGTTATGAAATACCATTTAATCGCCATTTTTATGTTTATCAGCCACCAAGAGCATTAGCAGAAATAGATGCCGATTTAGATGCCGTTTCATCCGACATTATGAAGTTACTACAAGAGGTGCATTCATAATGCCAGGGCGTTATCAGGAGTATTCCGAGTTTAAAAATTCTGGTGTTGAATGGTTTGGTAATATTCCATCTCATTGGAGAGTAGCAGGGTTTAAAAAGCACATTGCATCAATAGTTGATTATCGGGGGAAAACTCCTGCAAAAACTGACAATGGTATATTGTTAGTTACTGCCAGAAACATCAAAAAAGGAAAACTAGATTATAGTTTGTCCCAAGAATATATTGCGCCTAATGATTATAGTGATGTTATGAGTAGGGGCTTACCAGAAATTGGACATGTTTTATTTACAACGGAAGCTCCGCTAGGTGAAGTTGCTAATATTGATAAAACTGATATAGCTCTTGCTCAAAGAATAATTAAGTTTAATGGTCTTGATAGCGAATTAAACAATTATTATTTTAAATACTTAATCATGTCAGAAGAATTTCAGCAATCTCTGTATTTATTTGCTTCTGGTAGTACTGTAAAGGGTATAAAGGCTGAAAGGTTCGTATATTTAAGAAATCTATTACCTTCATATGACGAACAACAAAAAATTGCCAATTTCCTCAACCATGAAACCGTAAAAATTGACACCTTAATTGCCAAACAAGAAAAGTTAATTGAGCTATTAAAAGAAAAACGCCAAGCCGTTATTTCTCATGCCGTTACCCGTGGCCTCAACCCTCACGTACCAATGAAAGATTCAGGTGTTGAATGGTTAGGTGAAGTACCAGAACATTGGGATAAGGTCGTCTTTAGACATTTTATTAAAACCCGTAAGGGAGTAGCATTTAGTACATCTGACTTTTGTGATAGTGGTGTAAGGGTAGTTAAAGCAAGTGATATTAAGCAATTATCATTAAGAAAGTCAGATATATTTTTACCTGAAAGTTTTGTTAATAAATATCCCAAAGCATTTTTGAAACAAGGTGATATTATTTTGAGTACTGTAGGCAGTGCTGCTGAAGTGAAAAATAGTGCAGTTGGTCAAATTGCAATGGTTCCTCAAGAGTTAGATTCAACAATGTTAAATCAGAATACTGTTGTTTTTGATTCTAGCGATAATGTTATTCATAAGAGTTTCATTTTCTTTTTACTCCAGACTACAGCATATCGAGATCACCTTGATCTACATGCTCATGGGACGGCAAATCAAGCAAGTCTAAATGTTGCCGATATGCTTGATTTTCGCTGTGTAATTCCTTCAATTAAAGAACAAAAAAATATTGTAGAGTATTTATATGACTTTATTGAACGTGTTGTAAAATTGGAAACAAAGGCGAGCGATGCAATAGATTTAATGAAAGAACGTAAAACAGCTATTATTTCTGCTGCAGTAACAGGCAAAATAGATGTGCGTAATTGGAGTCAGTTGTAATGGATAATAATATAATTGATGACTTAGCGAGCTTTATTGACACCGTTTCAAAAATACCTAGAAAAAAAGATCATACATTGTTTTTTAGAGGGCATGCGAACGAGAATTTCTCAGCTTTACCCGCCATTTTTAGAGCTATTCCTAAAAGTTCATCTTCAGAAAAATATATAGATAAGGAAGCTAAACTTTTTCATAACATGATTATGCAGTGTCCTGATGAATTTAAAGATTCAGTTTCTACCTTCGATCATTTAGTCAAAATGCAACACTATAGTTTACCAACACGCTTATTAGATATAACGACAAACCCACTGGTTGCTCTGTATTTTGCTTGTTCTGAATTTATTGAAGAAGGAACTAATGGAGAAGTTATTATTTATCAAATTCCAAATAATGATATTAAATTTTATAACAGTGATACGGTTTCAGTAATTAGTAATTTAGCTCAGCTGAATAATGACTTTGATATCAAAAGTAGTACCAAGAGTGATGATTATAGAGAAAAATTCATTCATATTATAAAAAATGAAAAACCTTATTTTTTAGATAAGATTGATATAAAAGACTTAACTCGAGTGATTTGTGTTCAGCCAAAGCAAGATAATAAAAGAATCATAAAGCAAAGTGGTGCTTTCCTTTTATTTGCGATGGGGAATGAGTTTAAAAAAAATACAGCAGCTAAAATCCCAAGTCATTTTATCTTAAAAGAATTTAACATCACTATCCCAAATAAAAATAAAGAACAGTTTCTTATTTCGTTAGAGCATATTGCCATATCTGAAGCGACTCTTTTCCCTGAAATTGATAATGTCGCTAAGTTTTTAAAATCACCTAAACGAGTTTATGTGAATGCCGTACAAGATGACTTTATTCATAATAACAAAGCGTACGTTGAGTTTATCATCAATGAGCTTCATAAAAATGATGAACTAATGGAGATGGTACGAAATAACTCTAAAGACAATTTAATGCAAAGTGATGTATTAATGGAGTCGATTAATACTATTGTGATGGATACTTTGGACTCACATGATGAACAAGCAACACTGTTATCAGGTGATAAAGAACTATTTAAAAGATTTAATGAATATTGTTATGAACAATTAAATCAAAGCTTAAAGAGTAGTTCATTTGTTCAGAGTAACTCAGAAGCTTTAGCTTAAGTATAAAAGTAGCAGGGAATATAATGTCATCAAAAGCTCAAGAAGTAGTTTTTCAAAACGATATTTTAGACCAAATGCAATCACATGGTTGGTTGCTAGGCGAGTCTAAAAAATATAATAAGGAATTGGCGCTATACCCTGAAGATTTAATTAGGTTTGTTCAAACGACTCAATCAGAACAATGGAAAAAGCAGTTAGGTATCCATCCCCCTTCTACCAGAAACCCAACCGCACCTGAAGATGCATTGTTAAAAACCGTTGTTCGAGATTTATCTGCCAGTAATAAAGGTACGCTTTGGGTTTTACGAAATTTAATAAAAGATCGTGGTGCTAAATTTAGTTTATGTACCTTTAAACCTGATCATGGTTTAAATCCTGATGCGATTAAGCGTTACAATCAAAATATATTACGCGTTGTACCTGAGCTGGTTTATTCACCTAATAATTATGAAGGACGCATTGATTTAACCTTGTTTGTAAATGGTCTTCCTGTTGCCACCTTAGAGTTAAAGTCTGAATTTAAACAAGCATTAGACAATGCCAAAATTCAATATATGAAGGACAGGCAACCGAAAGATCCTAAAACCAAAAAGCCAGAGCCTTTATTAACCTTTAAGCGTGGTGCATTAGTTCATTTTGCGGTTAGCCAATATAACGTAGCGATGACGACTCGTTTAGCCGGTAAAAAGACGTTCTTTTTACCGTTTGACCAAGGCACAAGTGAAGGTGGTGAAGGTAATGATGTATCTGACATTGGCTATCCAACCGCTTACTTATGGAATGAGATTTTTGAAAAAGATAATTTATTAATTATTTTAGGTCGTTATATTCACCTGCAAGTTGAAGAGAAAGAACAGCTTGATGGCACAATAGTTAAAAAAGAAACGTTGATATTTCCTCGTTATCATCAATGGTCTGCGGTTTCGACTTTATTAAATTCAGTAGAGAAAGAAGGCACTGGCGAAAAATACTTAATTCAACACAGTGCTGGCAGTGGTAAATCAAACTCTATTGCGTGGTTATCGCATCAATTAGCGTCATTACATTATTATTCAGACCATGAAGCTCTTAAAAAACAGGTTGGTGATAAGGTATTTGATTCGGTAATTGTTATTACCGATAGAACGGTACTTGATAGCCAGCTACAAGATACTATTTATCAGTTTGACCATAACGAAGGTATGATCGCCCGTGTTAATCGTGAAGAAGCACAAGGCAGTAAATCAAGCCAGTTAGCTGGTGAGTTAAAAGCCAGTACCTCCATTATCATTGTTACTATTCAAACCTTTCCACATGTACTAGAAGCGATTAGGAAAGATTCAACCTTAGCAGGTAGAAGTTTTGCTGTTATTGCTGATGAAGCTCATTCGAGTCAAACAGGCACAACTGCACGTAAATTACGTGAAGTTTTGATGTCTGAACAACTAGGCGATGATGAAGAGTTAGATAGTGAAGATATTTTACGTTTAAGTTTAGAAGCTAGAAAAGGCTCTAAAAATATAAGTTACTTTGCTTTTACGGCAACACCAAAGGGTAAAACACTAGAATTATTTGGTCGTTGCCCTGATCCTGAATCACCAGCCAGTGATGAAAATAAGCCAGAAGCCTTTCATGTTTATTCAATGCGCCAAGCGATTGAAGAAGGTTTCATATTAGATGTATTACAAAACTACACCAGTTATCGCGTAGCGTACCAATTAGCGCATCAAAACCCTGATAGTGACCATGAAGTTGATAGTAAAAAAGCAGCGTCTAAAATGGCGAAATGGGTACGATTACACCCACATAATATTGCTCAAAAGGTAGAAACCATTATTGAGCACTTCAATAGTAAGGTTAAACACCTGTTAGGTGGTGAAGCTAAAGCTATGGTGGTGACATCAAGTCGATTAGAAGCTGTTAGGTACAAACTTGCTTTTGAAAAATACGTTGCAAATAAAGGCTATGACAATGTAAATGCAATGGTGGCATTTTCTGGTGAAGTGAATGATCCTGACTTTCCTGATACCGCATTTACTGAAAAAAGTATGAACCCTAATTTACGTGGTAGAGATATGCGTAAAGCCTTTGATACAACTGACTATCAGATAATGTTAGCTGCAAATAAATTTCAAACCGGGTTCGATCAGCCCAAGCTGGTTGCAATGTATGTTGATAAGCCATTAAAGGGTGTTGAATGTATTCAAACGCTTTCAAGATTAAACCGTACTTATAAAGGAAAAGATAAAACCTTTGTGCTGGATTTTGTTAACGAGCCTGAAGAAGTATTAGAAGAGTTTAAGGTCTATTTTCAAACTGCTGAGTTAGCTGGCGTGTCAGACCCGAACCTTGTATTTGAAATAATGGATAAGCTTAATGCTGTTGGTATTTACCAATGGATTGAAGTTGAAAACTTTGTTGAAGCCTATAACAACAAACGTACTAAACAAGATAAGTTAGCCAATATCTGTAAACCTGCGGTTGAACGTTTTTCTGTTCGGTATAAAGAAGCCACGCATGTAATGGATATTGCTAGGGCTGAACTTGAAAAAGCCAAAGCAGAAAACAATGATAAGATGGTAAAGTTCGCTGAAAATAGTGTTAAAAATGCTAAAGAAGCACGAGACATTATTGACGTTTTCAAAAAAGATTTAATATCATTTTGCCGTTATTATGAATTCAGTTCTCAGATAGTAGATTTTGACGATTTCGATTTAGAAAAGCTCAGTATTTTCGCTAAACACTTACATCCATTATTACGGTTTGACGTACTGCAAGACGATATTGACCTGTCTGATATAGCAATGACCCATTACCGTTTACATGAACAACGTGAGGCTGGTTTAGAGCTTGGATATAAAGTGGGTGAAGAACCTAAATCCTATTTAGCACCAACGAAAGAAAGTAGTGGAGCAACACCAAAAGATGCTCAAACTGAATTATTGAACGAAATAATCAGCAGAATGAATGACCTATTTATTGAAGATGGGTTAACTGAAGGCGATATGATCAATTATGCCAATACCATTGCTGGCAAGGTTGCGGAAAATGAAACCGTAATGGATCAACTTCGCAACAATACCAAAGAGCAAGCCATGCTAGGCGCATTTCCTGAATCAATTAATGATGCGGTGATACAAAGTATGGGTGTACATGAAAACATGGCTATGAAGGTGTTATCAAACGAAGCAGTAGCTAAAGGTTTTGCTGAGTTGATGTTTGATGTATTGATGAAGGGATTGGGTAAGTCTGTTACTGTCGTTGATAAGTTGTAATGATATAAAACTTAGTTAATAGCTAATTAAAAGGAATTAGTATAAATGAATGACGGTCGTCAAATTTATTCAAAAAGTTTAAAGAAAACGCTAGTAAAAAGTCAACATGAATCAGTGCAAAAATCAATTGATTCAAAACCTAATACTCCTAACTCTTTAAGGCGATTTTTAACAGATGGGCTCGATGAATGCCATATTATCTTACCTTTTGAACAGTCGGTGTATTTTCCTGTTAATTTTAAGAGTGCCTTAAGTAAGGATTATTCAGAAGTAGTTAGTTTGTATAAGGTTGGGGTAGATCTTCACAATAAACATCTTGTGGGGGGGCGATTTCCAGATGACGGTTTTGAATGGTTTAATGAGCCTGAAATTAGTGACTTTCAAAGTCGTTTATACACTAGTTTTTCTAGTATAGGGAAAGCATTAGCACATAAAAAGAGACGAAAATCGCCTTATGAAGCTCAGCTTTTTCTTTTTAAAAACGTTACATCACCATTAGATGATTTTACATGGAAAGATGGTTGTCGTTTGGATTTTTTATTTCAACATGCAATTGATTTGCTGGTTCAATCATACTTGAGTTGTTTTTTAGGTGGCTATATTAACGCACCCCAAAACACCACTCTAAATAATAGAGCTCCCATTGCTCATAAAAATTTTTGTAAAACACCACTGGAAACTCAGTTTTTAGATGAACAGATAAAACTCTACAATGTTCAAGATTATATGAGCATAGAAGATACTGTAAGAGAGGTATCTAAAGCTTTATTACCTAATACGACACAGCCTTCAATCAGTAATGAAAGCTTATTGTTTGATATTTATGAACTAATTCCATTGTATATAAAGAGTTGGTCGCCAGATAGTAATAGAATTTTATTAAATGAGCATTTGGCCGTATATCTGATGATGGATTATGGTTTTCCTAGTTTTGTAATCGGTAATGTTGATGTTAAGGCTATAAATTTAGCAACATCAACTTTACGCTTTTCATGGACTATAACTAATGAGTTTAGGAGTGCAGGAAAGTTAGATATATCACCTGAAATAATAAAAAACTTGGGGGACTTCGTTTTAAACGAGTTTCACGATAAATTAGTATCATTATTTGCTATCCGTAAAACTAGGACAAAACAAGATGAACCAACGGAATATGTTAACGACTATATATATGAAGTAGCTGACTTTACTAGTAAGTATCACCAAGCACTGAGTAATATTGGTTCGGTTAAAGAAAATCAACATTTAGATACACCACGCATTAATGTTCCTTCTATGATGATGTCATCGTTTTTCACTTTTATGCAAAAGACATTTGATTGCAACGTGCACAATGGTAAGGGTAGTGAGATGAAAATATGGCGAAATGGCTCCAAGATATATTCATTAGGTCGACATAAACAAGAGCAAAAAATACCTTCCTTGTTGATTAAAAAAATATTGAAACGTTTAGATATAACCACTGAAGAATGGCTTAGGTTACTTCAAAAAGATTAATTCGGAAGTATCTCATAACACACCGCCATTCATATGTTGTTAATGCTGGAGTGTTAAAATATATATTTCATTATCCGGCATTTATTAATTTTAAGTGCTGCACAGAGGCGTTAGCAGCAATACTCATATCACCTCGAGAGCACTCTTCAATATGATTGGACCACCAGCACATTAATACTCGTCGACGTTCAAGGTATTCTGCACGATTGTATGCGCGACGAACTTCATTTTTGTCTACATGGGCAAGGGCTGATTCAATAACGTCAGGATCAAAGCCTTGTTCGTTTAGTGTTGTACTAGCTAAGGCCCTTAAACCATGAGAAACAAGCTCTCCAGCAAAGCCCATACGCTTTAACGCCATATTAGCTGTTTGTGTATTTGCGTGGCTTCTAGGGTTCCTATGGCTAGGGAATAAATATTCTCGATGGCCACTTGTCGATTTTATAAACTCTAATAATGATAGAGCCTGTGGTGATAGCGGAATGGTATGAGGTTTTTTCATTTTCATACGATCTGCAGGTATTACCCATACTTTTTCTTCAAAGTTAATATCAGTCCATTTCGCTGTTGCTGCCTCAATAGGGCGAGTCATGGTATGTAGCTGCCACTCGACTAAGCTTCGAGTATTTCTGGTGATGCTGGCAACAGAAAGTGCTTTCATTAATTCAGGAAGTCGCTCTGGTTTAATTGTTGGCATATTCGTTTTTTTAGGAGCTGCAAATAACTTTGTGATATCGGCAAGGTAGTTTACTTCAATTAACCCTGATGCAACGCCTTGGCGCATAATTTCATTTATATTCCGACAAAGGCGTTTTACTGTTTCCAAGCTACCTTTATTGGCAATAGGGTTTAGAATATCAATTACCATTTTAGGTTTAATTAAATTAATGGGGATGTTTGCTAATTCAGGTAGTACATGCCTTTCTAAATTTCGCCATGCATGGTTTGCGGTTTCAGCTTTGACTTGCTGAAGTTTCAGTATTAGCCATTTATCGGCAACTTTTCCAAAAGTATTTTCTAATTCTTCTTTGGCTAACGCTGCAGCTTCTTCACGATGAGATTTAGGATCTATGTCTTTAGCTAATAACTCTCTAGCTTCACGTTTCTTTTTTCGTGCATCTGCAAGAGTCACGCTTGGATATGTGCCTAAACTAATACTTGTGCGTTTTTTGGTATATGGCTTGAAGTAATCGAGCAACCAAGTTTTAGTGCCATTAGGTTTTACTCTTAGCTGTAAACCTTCACCATCAGATAATTTATAAAGTTTATCTTTAGCTTTAGCTTGTTTTACTTCTGTATTCGTTAACGGAGTTGCTAATTTTGCCATTTTAGTAGTACCAGGAATCGCTATATTTAGTAGTACTACTAACTGTACTACTAAAAAATACGAATGTCACCGTATGGCAAAGTACATGAGAGAACACTAAATAGTTGGGTTTTAAACGTTTTTATTGGCTTGTAGGGCAGTTTGGAACAAAGGAGAACAATGAAATGGTGGCCCCTCCCTGACTTGAACAGGGGACCTGCCGATTATGAGTCGGATGCTCTAACCAACTGAGCTAAGGGGCCATCTTTTTACTTTTGCTTGATAACCTGAGAAAGGTTAATCAAAGCGGCGAGAAGTATAAGCATTTTTTATTTTGTTGTCACCACTATAACGCTAAAAAACCTGATAAATGAGTCTGATAGTTTAATAGTTGAGCGATTTAGAGTTTTACCTAATCGCTCAACCTTAAAGTTGACTATTTAATACGCTTTCTTATCAGTATTGAGGTTAAGAAAATGATTAGGAAGCCAAATGAACCGCCACCAGACGATTTAGTATTAGTTGTCGGCGTTGGTGCAGGCGTTGTCACTGTTGCTGCAACGACTGTAAGTGTTATCTGGCTTGTAGTTGATAGATTTTTAGAGTCTGTAGCCGTAAATGACAGCTCTACAGTGCCAGCTGTTGCTGGTGCAACAAAATTAGCTGATAATGCATCGGCATTATTCAGCGTTACTGTAGTACCTGCAGTTTGCTGCCATAAGTAGGTTAGCGGATCATTTTCGTTGTCAGTTGCAGTTGCTGTAACAGTAACTGTAGCTCCCGTGTTAACTTCTCTATTTTCAGATAGAGTAACAGCAGGAGCCGTATTGCTATCGTCATCTGAAATAGTGACTGTGTATTGGGTAATTGAACCTAAATTACTACCAGATACTGACGACAACTCAACTGTGAAGCTTTCATTACCTTCGTCTTCGGTGTCGTTAATAATATCAATACTTATAGTTTTTTCGCTGGCATCACCATCTGCCCACTCGACAGTACCTGAAGCAGACTCAACGTCATCACCAACAGTTGCTGTACCTGAGCTTAATAAATACGAGGCTGATACCGCACCTATTGAACTTCCTTGGCGAGCAAGTGTTATGTCTATACTACCTTGGTTTTCAGCTACTGTGGTTTCAGCACTAGTAAATGCCAGTGTGCCGCTGTTAACACGTCCAGCAACATCAATAGTTAGGTAACTATTGCTACCCAAAGTGGCTGTATTACTTGGTTGACTTAGGCGAACAAAAAACTTTTCTTTAAATTCTTCACCTGTTGCGTCAGCAGCTATATCAATCTCAATGGTTTTATCTGCAGTATCATTTGCTGGCCAATTTAGGGTGCCAGAAACAGGAGTATAGTCAGTGTTTTCTTTTGCACTACCGGGTAATAGTTGATAATTAACACTTACGGCCTCAGTTGGGTTACTGGCGCTGTCACGCTGTACGTTAATAGTTAACGTTTCGCCTTGATTAGCGCTTATAGTACGGTTACTAAAACCTAATTTCCCTTGGCTTGACTCATGAGTACGGTCTTTAAGAATGTATAAACCACTACCAATGTCACTAACTAAAATATTGCCAGAAGGTAGGTAAGGATAAGTACCCCACGCACCATTGAAGCCTGCATTGTTTGATGGTGTGTAAGTGTCGAAGAAGCCAACATCTACAGGATTTGCAGGGTCAGTAATATCTAATACAGTTAAGCCTCGTTCATAATTTGACATGTAATAGCGATTACCACGAACAAAGCCATTGTGATCTATCGCGCGTGTAGGACCTGTCCATTGTCCTACTTGAGTTGGGTTTGTAAGGTCTGCAATTGAAAATATGCGAACGGTTGAATTTAAACCAGCATCTTTCTCATCAAACTCATCATGTAAGAATATATGTTGTTTGTCTTCAGTGCCCCAGCCTGAGTGCACGTACTGGTTGCTTTTAGCAACGTCGTCATACTCTCCAGTACCTAGTAACTTTGTGTCTGAAGTGTCGGTGATGTTCCAAAGCTTCATTTCTTTTTCATTGAAATCAATGAAAACAGTACAACTGTCGCCACTAGTATTACATTGACTGTCTTTGCGGCTATCAGTGATATTCATTGATGCGCCATCGTGGGTATAACCGGAGCCAAAATAGTTGTTTGATATTGCGGTTAATGTTTCTGGTGATTTTAATGAGTAGCTATGGAATGCACCACTGAACCTATTACTACCAATAAGCTGTAAGCTTGGCGTTAAACCAGGTAGAGCAATATTTAAAGTGTGATCAACATTGGTGATATAAACATTATGTGCTTTGGTTACTACTCTATTTTTTTCAACTAAGCTAACAGAGTTTGGCAGTTGGTTGAGGTTGATGATTGTTACGTAATCCGTTGAACTATCAATAGTGGCATAGGCATATGCCTGCCATGCGCCGATACCAGAATCAAAATATTGATATACTTTGATGTCACGCCAACTTGAGCTAAGGCCTGAAATGGTACCCACTTCGCTAGGATTCTCAGGATCAGTAACATTAACTACAGCAACACCATTTCGTAAGCCAATAAGGGCATATTCATCACCAGTGTTTAAGTCAACATGACCCCAAATATCATTTGCTGCACTAGGACGGCTAGAGAATTCGTTTAAGGGCATGTGCGCAAGTAGGTCAATGTTATTACAAGAAAAGCTTCCAGCTGAGCCGTTAACACAATCAAGACCGGTTTGCTTTTCGCTTAACATATGATAACTAGCAAGCTTATTTTTAAGGGCTTTACTTTCAGGACTATTCTCTGCAAATAGTGATTTACCATCTGCCATGATAACAAAACCTTGCTTACGCAATGGCTCTGCCATATCAAGAGGAATATTTTTTAATTCAGTCGCGTTGGTATCTGGGCTTTGGCTTTGAAAATGATCGAAGCGATTGTAACCACCATAAATTGGCACTAATGCGCTTTTTAAATAGAATAACTCTTCACTTGAGCTGATTGTATATTCACCAGAAGAAACTAGTATTCTATCGCCTTTATTGGCTTGTTGAACGGCATATGCAATAGTTTTACAAGGTCTTAAAACTTGATCACATTTGCCTGAATCTTTACCGCTTTCAGCAACAAAACGTGCTTTATCGTGTTCTGAATGAGCGAATGATAATTGACTATTGAATAGTGCAGCAATAGCCGCAAATATCCATATTATTCGTAACATCGGATAGTCCTTATG
>OJDH01000198.1_pt1 | contig 42915 bp, 39 predicted proteins | sample 1592761 | NCBI WGS metagenome assembly OJDH01 (sample SAMN05416855, study PRJEB24817) | seawater metagenome | isolation source: Sea water | place: Canada:Atlantic | collected 2013-11
AGCCTCGGTCTCGTGGGCTCGGAGATGTGTATAAGAGACAGGAATAGAAAAAGTTTACGAGGGCCTGAGTGATTTCGGTTTTACGATCATCGTCTAGTTTAATGCGCATTTGGTTTTTCTCGGATTGAGGATGTTGAAATTGATATTAAGGGCCAATGGTATTAGTCGGGGCAAATTTTTAGTGATTTTGTCAAGTCGCGATCTTTGAGAATCAAGCTTACCCCGTGTTTTTTTACCTTATTACAGTAAGGGGATATGTCCTGGAAATTGTCTGTGTATTCTGCAGCAAAAATGGATTTTCCCGCTTTTACATAGGGGGTCATTTCCGCGCACCAGTTATCGGCGATACAGTCTTCGGTCAACGCCCAATCAAAATGAGCGACGAGAACAGATGCGAGGTCTCCGGCGTTCTTTTGCCCAATAGAAAGACCACGTTTGTGTGCTTCATTGGCTAGCCAGAGACTGTATCTTATTTGATCCTGCTTCGAGATAGGAAAGCCTGTGTTTGCCCAATGTAGATCCATATTATCGGGCTCCATACCGTCAAAACCTTTGGCAGCACAAAGATCCATTCGAGCCTTCATAATGGGGGCGAGAAGATCTATGCGACGGATGTCGAGCCACTTCTCTCCTTCCCAGCCTGCATAGTCTTTCCCAATGATGACAGAAGGGAACTCTTTTGCATCTGCTCGCCAGTCTTCCCATGCGCCCACATTGATATAACAAATCACCTTGGTGCCGTTGGACTGAAAAGCCTTGATTGTTTTAGGAGAAGTTTCAAAGAGGTCGAGATCGATCATCTGTACAGGGCGGGTAAAGTCATATGGCTCTGTAAGCTGCCAGTCCCAGGATAGAAAATCGTGGGGCTGCCACCAGGTTTGAGCTGAAGCTGAGGTGAAGCTGGAAAAGAGTGCGAAAATACTGATAATATTAAATAAAGTTACTCTCATACGCGGTTCACTTTACTCGCTTTGTTAGAACTTAATCTGACTGATGAGCCAGTCTTGAACCTGTTTTGAACATCGGACAATATGGGTGGGTGGTAGGGCCGGACGGGAAATCATAAGTACAGGGATATTGCATGTTCTCGCTGCTTCGAGTTTTGCCACAGTTGCTTCTCCACCGGAGTTTTTACTGACGATCATATCGATGGAACGATTTCGAAGAAGGTGGATTTCATTATTTAGAGAAAATGGACCGCGTTCAAACAGGATCTCTAAGTTGTTGGGGAGCGGATCTATCTCAGGCGTTTCAATCATCCGCGCCAAATAATGATGATGAGAGATGCGCGTGAAATTCTTGAGTTCTTTTTGTCCGGTGGTGAGAAATATACAGAGAGGTTTTTTTATCGCTTTTAGGTGATCTAGAGCGCCTTCAATATTCTGTAGGTGGACCCAGTTATCTTCGGCGGTTTCAGTCCATTCTGGACGAGACAAAATTATATGGGGAAGTTGTGTGTCCCAACAGGCTTTAAAAGCATGGGCGGTCATTGTTTGTGCAAAAGGATGGGTGGCATCAATAACAGCCGATATTTGGTTTTCTTTCAGATATTCTTTGAGCCCTTCAATGCCCCCAAATCCGCCAACCCGCTCTTGTCCGGAAACGGCCGTGCGTTTTTTGGTAACCCCCGCACGAGAAGTGATAACTTCAAAATGAAGATCTTGTGCGAGAAGGGCCGCGAGTTCATTTGCCTCTGTTGTCCCGCCTAAAATAAGGACGCGTTTGTTTGTGGGGCTTTTGCTCATTATTTTGCGACAATACATTTTGCAATGCTACTGCGGGCGACAATATTGCCGGGGCGATCAATAATAATGACATCAACGTCGGTTTTCCCATTGAGAATTTTCAAGGCTTCATCTCTGGCAAGATGGGCAATTTTTTCGGCTAAGGGAATGTTCTTTTCAAGACAGCGAACCAAAATTTGATTTGCTGTGTTTGCTGTCTTGGCTTCTTCAATAACCTCAACCGGGGCATCAAGTTCCTGCAATCGTTTTGCAAGCCATGACATGTCAACCTGACTGCGCCCGGAATGTAAATCTCGATGGCCCATGGCAAGTTTTGTTAATTTTCCAAATCCTCCGCCAATGGTCAGACGCGGAACAGGATGCTCGCGTAGATATTTAAGCATACCACCCGCAAAGTCACCCATGTCGAGCATATCGCCTTCTTCCAGGCCATAGAGATCCATGACAGTTTTTTCAGAAGTTGATCCCGTACAGCCAGAAACATGAGATCGCCTGGTCGCAATGGCGACGTCAATGCCCCGATGGATAGAATGGATCCAGGATGAACAGGAAAAGGGAACAACAACGCCCGTGGTGCCGAGAATGGAAAGGCCGCCGAGAATACCAAGTCTTGGATTCCAGGTTTTGGTTGCAAGCTCTTCTCCGCCGGGAATAGAAATTTCTATGACCACATCGCCGGTTCCACCATGTTCTTGTACGACTTCGGCAATGACCTCGGTCATCATTTTTCGGGGCATGGGATTGATCGCAGGTTCTCCGGCTGGGATTGGAAGACCTGGCTTTGTCACCATTCCGACGCCTTCGCCGGCGTGAAAGACTATGCCGCTTCCAGGCAGGCCATGGCTCACATGTGAGATTATAGTAGCCTGGTGAGTGACATCAGGATCGTCACCTGCATCCTTGACGATAGCTGCCATGGCTGTGGTATCGTTTAATTCTTCTCTACAGAGGGCAAAAGCAGGTTGCTCTCCCTTTGGCAGAGTTATAGTAACTGGATCGGGAAATTGGTTGGTTATTAGAGCTGTATAGGCTGCCTTAGTTGCCGCAGTGGCACAGGCACCAGTTGTCCAGCCTCTTTTTAAATTTCCTTCGGGTTTTCGAGCCATGATCGTTATATACTAAGTTGTTATTTTACAGTTCGTTTGGCTTAATCGTTGGGGGCTTTTCAAATTAATCCCTCAAGTAACACAAGTTTGGTTATACCGTAAGAGCGAAGCTACACGAGAAGGACAGTGTGATAAATGGATAAACTGCCTCTAGATCTACCTGATTTTAAACCCGGCTGGGTTTGGCTTGTTGGTGGTGGCCCCGGAGATGCGGGTTTGTTGACTCTTTATGCCTTGCACGCACTGAGATCGGCTGACGTGCTGATTTATGATGCCTTGGTAGGTGATGACGTCCTTAAGTTGGCCCGAGAGGGCTGTGTCCTTGAATATGCTGGCAAACGTGGTGGCAAACCATCCTCTAAACAGGCTGATATCTCTCAGCGGTTGGTACAGCTTGCACGGGAAGGCAAACGTGTCCTGCGCCTCAAAGGCGGTGATCCTTTTGTTTTTGGCCGTGGTGGCGAAGAAGCCTTGGCACTTGTTGAGGCAAATGTTCCATTCCGGGTTGTCCCTGGAATTTCCAGTGGTATCGGTGGACTTGCTTACGCGGGTATTCCTGTTACGCACCGCGATTGTAATTCAGCAGTGACTTTTCTTACTGGTCATAATGCCAGTGGAATTGTGCCGGATAACATTAACTGGGCAGGTCTTGCACAAGGCTCTCCCGTAATTGTTATCTATATGGCAATTAAACATCTCGGTGATATCGCACAAAAATTAATGGCCAATGGACGCTCAAAAGATGAACCAGTTGGCATCGTTAGCCGGGCTTCTACTCCTGCGCAGAAAGTTCTCGAAACGACTCTGGGGACCTGTGTCGAAGATGTTGCCAAAAGTGGTATTGAACCTCCTGCGCTCGTAGTTGTGGGCGAAGTTGTTCGGTTGCGCGCAGGACTTGATTGGATGGGGGCGATCGAGGGGCGCGTGTTAACCTCAGATCCATTAGGGTTGAAAACTCAATCTGGAAAGGTAGCGAGCGCTTGATTACCGAAGCGAGTGAGGAATATCGAGGTAGCCCCAGAGGGCTAATCATTGCAGCTCCGTCTTCTGGAAGCGGCAAGACGACACTTACACTCGCTTTGCTCCGACATTTTAAAAATAAGAATATTCGGGTCGCTCCGGCTAAGGTTGGACCCGATTATATCGATCCAGCTTATCATGCAGCGGCTGCGGATAGGCCCTGTTACAATCTAGATCCTTGGGCGATGAGTAACGAAAGTCTATCTGAGATCATAACCCATGCAGGTCAAGGGGCGGATGCCATTTTGGCCGAAGGTGTCATGGGTCTTTTTGATGGTGCAGCCGGGGGGGCAGGATCAACTGCAGCACTTGCAAAAAAAACTGGTTGGCCTGTTATTCTTGTTATTGATGTTAAGGGAATGTCTGCTTCAGCAGCTGCGATACTGCACGGATTTGCGTCTTTTGATCCTGAAATATCTATTGCTGGCGTGATATTCAATCGGGTGGGCTCCTTGCGTCATGTTTCCCTTCTCAAGGAAGCTTGTGATCCGCTAGGCATCCCCGTTTTAGGATATCTCAAAAGACAAGAAGAGATGGTGTTACCAAATCGACACCTCGGTCTTGTACAAGCTATAGAACATAATGAAATTGATCTCTATCTTGATAATGCGGCTCAGCAAGTTGGTTGGGATATCGATTGTGAAAAGCTCTTGGCTTTGGCCAAGCCAACGTCTCTTCCTTCAAAAGAGCTTACTGCTTTTGTGCCGCCACTTGGGCAGCGGATTTCAGTGGCACAAGATTTAGCCTTTTCATTTATTTATCCCGCTCTTCTCGAGGGATGGCGTTCTGCTGGTGCTGAGTTAAACTTTTTTTCTCCGCTTGCAGATCAAAAACCGCCACCAAATACTGATGCGATATATTTACCAGGCGGGTATCCTGAGTTACACGTCGGACAGCTCGGGGCCAATGTGAGATTTTTTACCGGATTACGTGCTGCTGCTGCTGCAAATGTGACCATTTATGGAGAGTGCGGTGGTTATATGGTTTTGGGGAAAGGCCTGATTGATGCTCGGGGTGATCACCATGAAATGGCAGATCTACTCCCAGTGGAGACGTCATTCTTAGTGCGCAAGAGATCACTTGGGTACAGAGCCGTCAAAACTCTGGTTGAAAGCCCCCTTGGGCCAAAAGGGCAGAGCTACCGTGCGCACGAATTTCACTATTCAACAGTTGTGGACACTGAGGGAAATCAGCCTCTTTTTGATGTCATGGATGCTAGTGAGCAAAGTCTTGGGCGGGTTGGCTGCCAAAATGGATCGGTAATTGGGTCTTATATCCACTTGATAGATCAGGGTTAATACCCTTAAAGCTCCTCCTCTCAAAGCTGTGTTGCTGCAAAAGAGGTCAAAACCTGCTATACTCTTTCAAAAGAATGTAACAAGGCAGTCTTTTTGATAGAGGTTTACAAAAAAACTACGTGAATAGAGAACGTTTCCACAGTTCCACACAGTGTTTGCCTCCACCCCAACCTTTTCCCATGATCCGAGGAACAGTTGGCCGCTATCTTGCACGTCCTTGGTTCGACGCTTTAGCACTTCGTCTCGTTGTGAACTACCTATTCCCCCTCACAAGAGCTCTTCAAACTGCAATCGTTAGCGAGGGCGATGCACATGCTCTTGAAAGTGAATTAGAGCTCAAAACCTCTCTCCCAAAAAGCTGTGATGATGCCCTGACTGAAATATGCATACGTCACTATGTCGCAAAATCTGCGTTTGAGCGTTGGAAGGTGGTTATGTTTGGGGATGGCTTGAGCATAGCGGGCAGAGTTTTTGCGGAACTTAGGAGACAGGAAACATCCCAGCGGTTGTTGGAAGCGGCCTTGATGTTCAAGGAAATACGCAACCAGATCGAACCCATTAAATGGCAACTGCCTACGCCAAAAGACTTCCATGAGCATTATGTTGGCTATTCCGAAGATCCGGGGGAGGTATATTCGGCACCTCAAAAGATGCCGCCGGTCGATATGTCTCACTCAATCCATGGGGTCTATGGTCGCGAGTATTGGCTCCGTTATGGATCATCCTTTGGGGGTGAAAACTGGGTGCGGTGTTTTGAGCCGCTCACGGGACTTGAACCATCTGCTCCCACATTGATTTTTTTACAGGGCCTAGCCGTTGAACAGGACTGTTTTCAAGATAGAGAAGATCCCGTTTGTGCCTTAACAGAATCGGGTTTTCGAGTTTTACGAATACAACAACCAGGTCACGGGTTTCGTAAAAAACCGGGTAGATTCGCTGGTGAAGAAGTTTTTGCACGGGGACCAATCGGCCTCGTGGATACGTTTCAGCAATGGATATCTGATGTTGCAACGCTAATTCACTGGGTCAGATCGCAAAGAGGAGGGGCTGTCGTTCTCGGCGGCGTAAGTTTGGGTGCCCTGGCTTGCCAGCTTTATTCCACAGTTGCATGGGATTGGCCGGAGAAACTAAAACCGGATGGGCTTTTACTTATTGGTACAAGCGGTAACGTTTTGGATGTTTTACGTAAAAGTTGCCTTACAGAAGGTTTGGGCGTGCCGGAAAAATTACATGAGCTCGGCTGGAAAAAAGAAGATTACCTTCGTTGTTTACCTCTTGTTCAGCCTTCAGGACATTCCGTGGTGCCTCCTGACAAAATTATTTTCATGCTCGGGCAGGCCGATAACCTGATGCCTTATAAGGGCGGGCTTGAACTTGCCGATCGTTGGCGGGTTCCTCCTGAAAATAGATTTTTGAGAAATGGTAAAGGCCATTTTTCCCTTTTGATTGATCTCATCCGGGATCCAATTGTTTTAAGGCGCCTGGTCGAGATTACAAACATCGATTAGCTTTCAATTGAACCATGCAGAGGGGACAAGGGTGCTGTGTTTTGTCGGGCATTAACATTGATATGATTATCTGATACTGTGCGTGAAAATTTAACTGGATTGTGTCCGGTTAAGCCGTCGTAAGTGATGCAGGGCTTGATTGTATCGGCCGATAGACTTACATAGGCCCTAATATCAATACGAGATGATGCACGTTCCTTTGTAATTTTACCAAGGACGAGAATATATACGAGATAGCAGAGCAATGAATTCTCTTGGCATAGATAAAGATCCCAAAGATACCCGTGTTGTCGTCGCCATGTCTGGTGGTGTCGATAGTTCTGTTGTTGCGTGTATGCTGAAAGAAGAAGGTTACGACGTTATAGGTGTAACCCTTCAACTTTATGATCACGGTATTGCTCTTGAGAAAAAAGGTGCTTGTTGCGCGGGACAAGACATTTACGACGCACGTACAGTTGCAGATCGTTATGGCTTTCCACACTATATTCTCGATTATGAATCTCGCTTTAAACAGGACGTAATGGAAGATTTTGCCGATAGCTATATGCGCGGCGAAACCCCTATTCCCTGTGTGAAATGTAATCAAAAAGTAAAATTCAAAGACATGTTGGCCATGGCCAAAGACCTTGGTGCTGATGTCATGGCGACCGGGCATTATGTTCAGCGCATAGAAGGCCCCAATGGTCCAGAACTACACAAGGCCTTCGACGATACAAAAGATCAGACTTATTTCTTGTTTACAACGACTGATGCTCAACTCGATTTTCTTCGCTTTCCTTTGGGTGGACTACCTAAAACGGAAACACGGAAAATAGCCGAACGCATGGGACTTTCTGTTGCCGACAAGCCAGACAGTCAGGATATCTGTTTCGTTCCAGATGGCTCTTACGCGAGGGTTGTGGAACGCCTACGTCCAGGAGCCTTGGACAAGGGTGATATCGTCCACATGGATGGCACCGTTTTGGGACAGCACGAAGGTATTATCAACTATACGGTTGGACAGCGCCGCGGTATTGGTGTTGGTGGAACGTCAGATCCGATTTATGTCATTCGTTTAGATGCCGCGAAAAAGCAGGTTATTGTTGGCCCCAAAGAAGCCCTTTCCCGGGATGTTGTGCTGGTGAACGAGCTCAATTGGTTGGCTGAGCCAATGACCGATGGGGGCCGTGAGGTTACGGTAAAGCTTCGGTCTGCTTCAAAACCGACAAGCGCCACGATTTACCCAGAAGGTCAGGGCCTTGGTATGGGAGGCGCGCGTGTTGTCTTGCACGAACCTCTTTTTGGAATATCTCCCGGACAAGCCGCGGTGTTCTATGATGGCGAACGCGTCCTCGGCGGTGGTTGGATTGTCTCAACCGAAAAACGGGCCCTGGATGAAGAAGCTAAAGGCGCGGCTTAAATCGGAATAAACCTTCTGGATCTACACGTATGTTCCTGCTATGTTCTGAATGATTTTCCCGACTTAATCACTCAGAAGTTCTTGTCATGCTCCCGCAGATTTCCAATTCACAAGCCCGAAAACTGTTTATGCTCAAGCAGGGGCTCTGCGATAATCCAGCATTAAAGCAAGATAAAACCAGCTTACTCGGACTTATTGAGCGGATGGGGTTCGTACAAATCGACAGTATCAACACTGTCGAACGCGCCCACCATATGATCCTCTTTTCCCGAAATCAGACCTATCGGAAAGAAAATTTCTCAAGCTTGTTGGAAAATGACCGGGCGCTGTTTGAGAACTGGACCCACGATGCTTCCGTCATTCCAACAGCCTTCTACCCCTATTGGCAACATCGGTTCATCCTTACCGAAGAACGTCTGCTTGAACGTTGGCGCAAATGGCGTCGTGAAGGCTTCGAAGACAGTTTTGCAGCGATTTTAGAGCACGTTCAAGTGAACGGCCCCACGATGTCTCGTGATATGAAAACTCCAGAAAAGAATTCTGCTGATAAGAAAAAAAATCAAGGCTGGTGGGATTGGCATCCGTCTAAAACGGCGCTCGAATTTTTATGGCGCACAGGTGCCCTAAGTGTTGACCGCCGTGAGGGCTTTCAAAAGGTATATGATTTAACCGGGCGCGTAATACCTCAAAGCCATCAAGCCAGTGATATTGACCCCGATTTATACCTTGATTGGTCGTGTCGCTCAGCTTTGGATCGACTAGGTTTTGCAACAGCAGGAGAACTCGCCGCTTTTTGGGATGGGGTTAAACCTGCTGAAGCAAAGAAGTGGTGTGATAGCCAGCTTGGGCAGGGGCTCATTGAGGTCGAGGTTCATGCGGCAGATGGGAGTAATCCTCGTAAAGTTTATGCCTATGAAAACCTACTGGATCAACTTGAAGACCTCCAACCCGTTCCAAAGCGTGTCCGTGTATTAAGTCCGTTTGACCCTTTAATCAGAGATAGAAAAAGAACTGAAAGACTCTTCGATTTTCACTATAGAATTGAAGTTTTCGTTCCTGAAGCCAAAAGGCAATACGGCTATTACGTCTTTCCGCTGTTAGAAGGGGAGAAACTCATTGGGCGTATAGACATGAAACGCCAAGGGCAGTCGCTGGTTGTGAAAGGACTTTGGCTTGAGCCAAAGGTGAAGGCCTCCGCGGGGCGGCTGAAAGCAATTGAAGCCGAACTGGATCGGGTTCGACGCTTTGTTAATGTTGAGAATATTCTCTATGAAAACAGCTATTTAAAGGAGGCGGTATAGAGTTTATAATCTTAAATCAAAACAGTGAGTTTAAGGGATTGGGCCTCAATAAATCCACTCTGCGAGTTCAGGGTGGTACTCAATGGCGTCATTGAACAGCCAAACCATTCGATCACAAAACCACATTTTGCCGACAACCATGGCAAAGCCAAAAAACATTGTTGGCCAAAAAAGGTTGAAAGAAGCTGTGATCAACCCGCAAAAAAATCCTATTCCCGCCAGGATACTTAGAATGCGAGTTTGAGCGCGGTGCATCTCGAGTAATTCATCAAGTCCCTCAAATGGAATTTCTTTTAACCAAATTCTCTCACCAAACGTCACTTGAGAAGCCCATGAATCCGTATGTCGAGGCTTTGGAAAAATGCGAGGGTTGAGATACATCCAAAAAGCAAACAGTATCAAAAGAAATCCTGCGACAGGCCATCCCCATGTTGTATGACTCCAGATCGCTGGAAATATAAGCCAGCCAGAACCGACCCGGGTCCATACGGAGAGCGGGTGGGAGTGATGCTCCCAGGTGTCGCGCTTCATGGAAAACTTGATGCCCATCGTGTTTCTCAATCGTTATTTGAGTTTCAGAGGAGAGTAAATCCGTCTAAGGGTTTCTTCAAGTTAATGTTTCTCAGAGGTTTAGTGATATATTTGGGGAGTACTTTGGCTGAAATGTCGGAAAAAGCTTATGTGCTTGTCACTCGGCTATTGACAGTTTTGTGTCCTGGCATTATCACCCCTCTCACGAAACAAAACCTGTGCGAATCAGGCTTCTCAGAATTTCAGGGATTTATTTTGTTTCATAGCCTTGTGGCGGAGTAGCTCAGCTGGTTAGAGCAGCGGAATCATAATCCGCGTGTCGGGGGTTCAAGTCCCTCCTCCGCTACCAATTCAAAAAAGCCTTGGCAATTTGCTGAGGCTTTTTTATTTTTGGAATAAAACTGGTCAAACCAATTTTTCTGACGCAATATCGGCTAACTTTTTTTAGAATAAATAGACTCTTTTTTCTAGGCGTATTGGGGATTTGTAGATGGCATTGGGTATTGGCTTTATCGGTTTGGGTATTATGGGCAACCGAATGCTGACAAATATGTCCGCTCATGGTGGATTTGATCTTGCTTGTGGTTGGGATCCCGATCAGAAGGCTGGGGTAGAAGCAAATCAGCAATTTCCTTCACTTAAGATCGCAAAAACTGTCGCTGAATTGATTGCGCATCCAAAAGTAGACGTGGTCTACATTGCAAGCCCACCTGCTTCACATAAAGAATATGCATTGGCAGCTGCAGCTGCGGGTAAAGCAGTTTTCTGTGAAAAACCCTTGGGTGTCGATATCGAACAAAGCCGGGATCTTGTCGCAGCTTTTGACGAATCAGGTTTGCTTAACGCGGTTAATTTTCCACTGGCGAATTCTCCTGCTGCTGACCTGATGAAAGCAGAGGTCGATGCTGGGAATCTAGGGGCTATAACTTCTGTTGAAATCCGATTGCATTTTGCACCTTGGCCCCGAGGTTGGCAGCATAGTGCAAGTTGGTTAGCTCAGCGCGCAGAGGGGGGATTTGTTCGTGAAGTTGGTTCCCATTTTATTTATCTGACAGAGCGTTTGTTTGGTGCTTCTGAACTTATAAATGCCTGCACACTTTATCCTGATGATGATGTCACTTGTGAAACCAATGTCCAGGCGCATCTTTCTTGTGGAAACATTCCTGTATCTTTCACAGCCAGTGCAGGGGGTGTTGGGCCGGATACCGTAGAGTTCATTGTATGGGGGGATAAAAAGTCCTATCGGTTGACGATGTGGGATCAACTGTTCTCCACGACGGGGGAAACGTGGCACCAAGAGCTGGATGACATTGCAGATGCTCGCCAGGAAGGGTATATGCGTACCTTGGATAATATGCTTGCCTGGAAAGAGGGTAATAATTGCTCTATGGCGAGTTTTGCCAACGCGTTGTCAGTACAAGAAAGTGTAGAAGAAATTCTTTCTGGTGGCGCTTAACGGCTTGTTTTGCCTTCGCCTCTCGTTCACTAAAAGGATTAAACCTAATGTCTAAATATTCATTTTATATCGGACATTTACGCTTTATTGCCAACCGTACTGAACGGATCAATGACGAGGTTGGGTTGATGATGGATATTCTCAATTCCATAGCTTCTCAAATCGAGAATCGGGATAAGTTTACCCTTAAGGCCAGTGAGCTAAGGTCAGGGGGGCGAGCTCTGGCTGGTTTGGCTGGTTTCCTTCAAAAGCAAATTTTACCCGAAGTGGTTTCTGCTCAAAACGACGTCGGAGAAAAACAAGTTCGTTGGGTCATTGATACGTCTATGGCTCTTACATCGAAAATATTGATGCATGCTGAAATAACCAAAGATAAAGAAGATCTGACCCTGGAGTTACCAGAAGAACCTAGCTAATTCGATTTGAATGTCTGACCTGACTACGGGGGGGAATTGTCGAAGTTTTAACAATCCTCTGTTACTTTGAAAGGGTTGATGTTCAGTTAGGTATTGCTCTATGGATGTTTTGAGTTCTGCGACGAATAAAAGCTTGTTAGCTTATTGGTTACGGCTGTCGGGGGGAACTGGTGTTCCTCAACGTGAACACTTTGATCCCATTGATATTGACCCTGACGTATTACCCCATATCTTCCTCTGTTCCCTTGGATATGCTCCTTTTTCAGTACATTTTCGTCTTCAGGGAACCTTCATTACAGAACATTTGGGGCAAGCTTATACGGGCAAAGAATTAAATAGTGAAACTTTTGGTGAAGCCGCTGGCGATGTCCGAGAGCTTTACAAACGCGTTGCCGACGAATTGCATCCTGTGGTTTCTCAAGAATTAATATCTGCTGCAAATGGTGATAAAATTTTAATAGAGGCTTTGCATATGCCCCTTATGAACAAGCAAGGGAAGGTTGCCTTTGTTCTTGGATCTATAGATGCCATAGGCGATGATTATTTAAATAAAAAACATTTTGTATCCCATCATTGGGTCGTTAAGAGTTCTACAGATTTGAATATCGATTCTTAACCTTATATAGATGCCATTCCAACTTTCTATCTTGTGAAGTTGATCCTTTTACGTCCCACCCTTTCTAAAAAAAATCTGTGGAATATTTGTGCCCTTCATCTTTAACTGTGGTCCCAAAAAAGCCTAAAAGTTATCTTTATATGCTAACTTGGTTGATACGTAGTCTCCGCAAAGGAGTATCTACGTGAGATATAGAAAGAGGCTTGAGAGAGGCGATGTGGCGGGGATATCGAACAGTATTATTATGGGGCGTCATTCTAACCTGTACGCCATTATTTAATAATCTGCGTGCTCAAGAAGTTGAGATCGATCATTGGTTATGGGCAGGCCAAAACCATACTGATATTCTCGCGAGTGAAAATCGTCTCCAAAATCAATGCCAGAAATTAGAAGCCCAGTGTCGCGTATCTAATCTAAGAGTTTTGGTTCGGTCGTGGACTGATGATAACGCAAGCTCGTCTACAAAACATCACACCCCACGCCTTTTATCAAAAGGTTCCCCTGTTATTCTTTCCTATCGACTTGAATATCTGCTTAATGACAAAGAGATTGCGGCCGTAATTCAACGTGACATTAATATATGGGGGCGGGCCAATAGACCCGTCATTGGGGTCGAGATTGACTTCGATAGCCCCTCTGCTGGGCTCGAGGAATATCAACAGTGGTTGGGGAAGTTACAGAACCATTTAACCAAAAAAATCCCTCTCAGTATTACGGGCCTGCCGACGTGGTTTGAAGATAACAATAAACTGGCGACAGACCTTGCTCGATCGGTGAGTGAAATTTCTTTGATGTTTTACCGTCAGGAGCAAACGCCGATAACCCGGCATCTATTGGCGGCTATTAACAAAGTTAACAATCTTAGGTATGCTTTCCTCTGTGATGATAACCGATGGGAAGCCCTAGTCAGGGAGACAAAGAAGAATGAGACGTTTCGGATGGCAATTTTCCTTATCTCTCGTTGTGTTGATGTTGGTAAACCTGCTCCCTCATAAAGTCGAAGCCGGAGGGGGATCTCCCTGCCAACAGCCGATTGTTTCTAGGTATTGTTCATCTACACAGATTGACTTGCTGACCCCACAAAAAGCTCGGGCCAAGGTCTTCTTATCTCAAATTTTAAAGATCTATAGGCCAGAGCTTTCTCTCGGCCAATTACTGTGGTCGGAAGAAGAGGAGGATATCGATGAGATTAATAGTTTTCATAAAAAGTATAGCATTCCTCAGCTTGTAACTGCCGAACTCAGCTATTTAGAAGGAGAGAAGCAAGAGGATAAGTTTCTTGATGAAGCATTTTTCTCTGGGCCACAGTGTTATGCGGGCGGGAGCTTTACAAATCTTGCTTCTTATTATCAGGGTTTGTCGACATCTGGGTTAGATCGAGAAACCATTCGTTATCTTGCCTTTGTACGCCTTTTGTTAATCCAAGATTGTGTTTTGGATACAGACGCTTATATCGGCAATGATAAGACCAAGAAACATTTTCAAAAAATCAGAGAAGGTAAAGCTAAAGGCTGGCTTAACTATATTGAAGCAGCTGCTTTTTACCACGATGGTTTTTATCCCGAAGCCGCAGATCTTTTCGCGACAATTGCCCTAGAAGAAACCGACGCTGGCCGTGGATCTGGATGGCTTGTTGAAACCACACGGTATATGGAGATTTTGTCGCTCTTTCACAAAGGGAGAGAAGGGCAAGATGAAGTCTTCTTGCCCACGGTATTTAACAGTTTCACCGAAGCTTTCGTTACTGAATTTCCGCACTCAGAATATCTAAAACATGTAGAGGGCATGTCCGTGGGGATATGGCTGCACTACAATGAAAGAGAGCGATATTATAAAGAACTGCTCCAAATGCTGGCGAAAAGCCATGTCCTCAATGGCAGGTCTGTTGAATTAGATTATTTGGATGAGTTATTCATCAACGCCTTATTGGCAAATATTGGTGAAATTTCTGAATATCCAATAGAACACGGTAATGGCTTCACCTTGCTTCCAGCAATTCTGTCAAAGTCCGGGGAGGTTTCGAGCCTCTGTGAGCAAAGCAATCGTTTACCTCAAAAAACACCCCCTGAACTTATCAAATACATCGAAATGAGTTGTGCGTATTTACTCGACGGTACTGCGCCAGATACGTCTGTTTTTGTAGATACACCATTGTTTGCGCACGCGAAGGCTTTTGGAGCCCAGGCTCTTCTTTTGTCGGGAGACTTAGAGGAAGAAGCCGGTGTTTTTGCCGAAATAGCTATGGGATTAGAGCTTCCGCTGAAGGATTTACTGGGGTTGCGAAGTCTCCAGTTCGAAGCACGCTTAAAACAGAATGACCCAGAAGCATTTATCCAATCCGATAAGATCACTGGACCTAAAAAACCAATGGAGTTGTTGATTATGGATGCCGTTCTCTATGAACAGGTGTCTCGGTATTTTTTATCTCCCAAACAGCTCGAAGAAAGTCTCGCAGGGGAAAACGATGAGTTGCTCAAATTCGCGCTGGTTCGTCCGCATCTTGATGAAGCGATGGTCCAAGAAAATTGGAAGGCAGCCGAGGCACTCTCAAACTTAATACAGTGGCGCGATCTTTTGGCAATAAAGGCGCTGGATGTTTCCGGGAAATTATCAATTGAAATAAGTAATTACACTGAAGTGGTCAACAATGTTTCAATTTTGGCACGCGGCGAAAAAGACCCTAAAGCCTTGGCTGATGTTGCTTATTTTTTGTATGAAAACCACATTGCACCACGTTGTGGGTATGAACGACCGAGGTTAATACAAGAGCATCTATCAAACTGTGACGCTGGATATATTGCCCCTTCTGCTAACGGCATGGTTCGTGTTGAGCCCCGGCCTGCGAAGGAAACCAGAGCACCCCTTGAAATGTTTTCAGGAGCACTTGATGTTTACAAGGGGCGAGAGGGGTTTCAAGCTGAAGAAGCTCGATTATTAAGGGTCATGATCTATTGCGCAAAAGGCGCCAAAAACGTTGCCTATTGCCTGCGATGGAAAAAAATTCCGAAGTCATCTTTCAAGGGGTGGTTTGAAGATCTCAACCTGCATTACCCTAAGAAAGAACATATTGAATATTGGTTCTACGATTTGCCTGATTATTCAATCTTTGGGGAAGGCGATGATCATTCCGTAGAGCAAGCATATTGGTACGACGAAGATGCTTACCTCGGCTATCTCGATGGTGGCCCTGATAGTCTTGAGGCCCCTGAATAGTCTTGTGATCCCCGAATTTCTTTGAGATCAGGAAATAGAGAGAGAACCTTAGTTCTCTCTCGTATCTTACGCGAAAAGCGATGGAGCTTTCATGCTTTCAGGGATTTGAACACCAATTCGATTGAGAACACTTGGTGCAATGGCGAGTTGATCTAGAACTGTTCCTTTATCAGGCATTGTAGCATCGCCAAAATAATAGAAGGGAACATGTCGCATAATCTCTTCTGTACCGCCGTGGTGGCCGTCAGCATTCATACCGTGGTCAGCTGTAACAAAGATATCATATCCAGCTTTTAGCCAAAGAGGAATGGTTCGGGCCAGCGCATTATCGATGTGCCAGGTTTGAATACGGTATTGAGATGAGTCAGCGGTGTATTTGTGACCTGTACTGTCCACTGAAGAGGTGTGTAGTAGAAGATAATCAGGATCATTACGCCGCAATAAATGTGTTGCTTGGGCACAAAGATCTATTTCTGCAGGGGCGCAAATATTAGCCCCGGAATAGCCTTCCATAGAATAGAAACGGGCGTGTTGAATAGCCTTGGTTTCGTCATCAACTTCAACATGCTCTATTGGATCGTAGGGACCATTGTAGAGAGTATGAAAATAAGAGTGGGCCACAGCGGCCGTCTTATAATTCTCTTGATGGAGTTGATCAAAGACGTTGGGAACATTTGATCTGCGGATTGCTTCGTTACCGCTTACCCCATGATCAAGCGGAGACAGCCCGCTATGGATGGTTTCGTACATTGCAGCGGATATCGTCGGCAAAGCCGTTCGCATTTTCCATCTCTGGGCGCGGCCGAGTTCGACCATGCCTTCCAGGTACCCACATTGAGAAAGAGCTGTGTCGTAACCAACGCCATCCATGATGACGAGTATAACTTTATTGGACATGATGATAACTCCATCTGATCCATTATTGCATAAAAGCAGGATTATTGGCTGCCAAGATATCCATCAACAACCCGTTGAAGTACGGGCGCATAATGTTCGTACGGAGGAGTTGTCACTGAGGCATCTTTGCCTTCATCGTCCCAAAACCGAACTTGTATGATTTCTTTGAGATGTGGGTTCTTTTCCAACTCTTTGATCTCGTCTTCGTTCATGGGACCGCCTTGCAAGTTTAAGGTATGGACCGAAGCATCGGATAGGCGATCAAAGTAACTATCGTCCGTTGCGCAGAGATATCTTTTGGCAGCAACGTGTTGTCTTACGCACTGGGTAATTACGGGCGGAAAAAATGCCTGGAGAACAGCAGCACCCGCTTCGTCATGGTGATTGTTGATCCCTTTGGCCAGGGCATCATCCGGGAACTCGTTGGTATAGTGCCCTATGTCGTGCAAAAGAGCCGCAGCGATAAGGATATCCCCAGCATTCGCTTTTTCTGCAAGTTGGGCGCCTTGCAGCATATGCTCGGACATGGTTACGTCTTCGCCAAGGTAAGAATCAGCGCCGCGACGGTGGAAAATATCACCGATGAAGTCGACAATATTATCTTTGCTCAATGTATCAAATTTATCGACGCTCATTGGGCTGCCTCCCGGGTTAGATTTTGTAGTGATTCTATGTATGACAGGGTTGAGAGCAAGCCATCCTTGTCAGCATAGCAGCCCTGGAGCCAACGTGTTCCTGCACCTGAGAAGCCTTTACGAGCGTGCATCACGCGCGTGTTGTCTACGATAAAGAGGTCACCGGGCTGCATCATAAAACTAACCATCATTTCAGGGCGTTCTATGATTTCAGCATATTTCCGATAGGCGCTGTAGAAGCGATCCATCTCATCAAAGGGAATGTCGGTAAAGGGGGCTGATGAACGGTTGTTAAAGCGAATAGAGAGTATTTCTCCATCTGGACCAAGCTCAATAGTTGGACGTTTGGCACGTAGTTTTACACCATCTGTTCCTGCATATTCGAACCGTACGGGGTAGCCAGCTAACAGATCAAAACTCTCAGGTGATTCTTCGCGTAGAATTTCAGCAGCTTTGAAGCCATCGACGACGATTGAGTCGCCCCCATCTGCGGAATTCTCAAGGCAGGCCAAAAGTTGCAGAGTTGGCACAGGGTCGCGATAGGGATTGTCAGTATGGGCTTGGAGACCAAGACCAGTGTAGGCCAAATTTACCGGATTGATTTCAGATCGGACCTCAAAAAATTTACCGTAGTTGGTCTCGCGGACATGACCAAAGAGTTCAGCAACCTCGATAAGGGTCCCGCTTGTGGTTGGCAAGCCTGTCATAACGGCAAAGCCATGGCTCTCTACAGCGCTGAGCCAGGAGCCGAACTCTTGGTCTTTTCTTTGGGCTTGAGCGTAATCGATTGTTGGTATCGAAGTGTTTAGGGCAGAATCCCAAGTTTTTTTACGATCCCCAATCCAGCCTTTGGTCTTCTCGTTGGCGTTGTCATAGCTGTGATCGCTAAGCCAGTTGCTTGGAAAGATAACTTCTTTATTTTCAGGAATGAAGGATAGAACGAGATCGCCTCCATCGTTTACCTTGGCTGACTTAAGGGTTGTTTCTGCCGGAATATCAAGAATGGTGATCATACGTTGACCGTTTCCCGCAGCACGGGTCTCTGAATCAAGAGCGTTGTCTCGTAACCACATGGCATGAAAGCGGGCGGTCTGTCCGTTTTTCCACTGCACGCTAAGTGCTTTTCCACCCTCGAGGATGTTTGCAGTTTCCAAAGTCATTTTGTCTCTCCATATGGACGTCTTTTAATAATTGACTAGATTAGTCCAGTAAAAAGGAATAAGAACAATCAATATAAATTACCCCTGAGACATCATTATTGTTATGGCTAGGAAGTAAGGTATTGGCACTATTACCTCCTTTGGATTGGTTGAAGACTTTTGAAGCTTCGGCCCGTCACGAAAATTTCACTGAAGCAGGGCTTGAACTTGGATTGACGCAAGCAGCCGTCAGTCAGCAAATGCGTAAACTGGAATCTCATCTCAGAGTGACTTTGTTTCATCGTTTAGCTCGGGGAGTAGAGCTCACGGCTGAAGGGGATGCTTATTTACCATCAGTTAGGTCTTCTTTGAATGCTTTGGCGCGTAGTACCGAGGACCTTTTTGGCAAAAAAGGAAGTATGGTAATTACAATTGCTTGTCCTTCCTCTATTGCTGCCCTTTGGTTAGTGCCTAGGCTGAAATGGATAAGAGAAGCCCGCCCGAATATCTCACTTTCAATTTCTGCAATCCATCGACCTGCCGACTATGAGGCGATTAATGCTGATATTGAGATCCGCTTTGGGACCGGTACATGGGAGGGGAAAATTGCAACCCACCTTTTTTCCGAAGTACTCTCCCCAGTCTGTTCTCCTGAACTCGCCAAGGAAATTGTCGAGGGTAATTGGCAAAAACTCCCCTGTATCCGCTTGGCTGGCCGCCGGAGTGGATGGTCAGAATGGGCTATTGAAGCCCAGACATCCCCGCCAAGGAAAACTGCTGTTCGTTTTGATAGTTTTAATACCGCGTTGGATGCTGCCAAAGCTGGGGTAGGGGTATTGTTGGCGTCGCTGCCGCTTAGCAAACTGGCGCTGGCAGAAAAAGAGGTGTTGCGGCTTTCTCCTATTGAGCTGGCAATGCCAAGTGGTAACTGGCTGGTTCGAAGCCCTGAAGTGAAAATGCGCGCAGATATTGAAGAAGTGTGCCGTTTGATTTCTCATTCAGTCACTAGTTTTTAGAAATAGCATCCAAAGAAATATCTGGCCCCCAGTTTCTTATCTAGCTTTTCTTGACGCCCAATTTTAAAAGGAGTAATCACACTATGTCTTGTGGCGGAGTAGCTCAGCTGGTTAGAGCAGCGGAATCATAATCCGCGTGTCGGGGGTTCAAGTCCCTCCTCCGCTACCAAGTTTCCAAAAAAACCTTGATGTCAATCTGCTTGCTATCGAATTAGCGAGCCCAAACTTGTATTCGGTTTCACATACTTATTTGGCTATTTCATTTATCTAAATCATCATTTATGGTTTTGTAAATTTTGGTTTTCTCTTGTGGTAGCTGTAATGAATAAATTTATTCTTGTTTGTATTTTAAGCTCATTTTTATCTTTAACAGCCTTTGCTCAGGGAACATTGGAAACAGCCAAAAAGGCTTATGATAACGAAGAATATCGAGCATCATTTGAACAATTTCTTCCTCTTGCAGAAGACGGTAATGCTGAGGCGCAATACTATATCGGGAGATTGTATAGAAATGGTGAGGGTGTCGCCCAAGATTATACTACAGCTTTTGAGTGGTTTTCCAAAAGCGCTGAACAGGAATTTTCCCGCTCTCAAACAAATATAGCTTATGTGTACGAAAAAGGTTTATTGGGAGAAATCGACTATCAAAAAGCACTTGAATGGTACAGCAAGGCTGCTGACCATGATAATACTTATGCACTTAATGCCATTGGTCTGTTCTATGAAAATGCTTATGGCGTGGAGCAAGATTATCAAATTGCAATGGAGTGGTATTTAAAGTCGGCAGAGCTCAAGTTTATCGACGCTTTTTATAACATTGGGTACCTCTATGAAGAAGGCTTGGGCGTAGAAAAAGACAATGCTCAAGCGTTTACTTATTATAATCGAGCCGCTGAGCAGGGGCATGACTATGCGCAACTAAATCTTGGATATATGTATGACTTTGGTCAGGGCCGAGATCGTGACCCGGAACTTGCAATGAAATGGTATTTGAAAGCGGCACAACAAGGGGTTTCTGCAGCACAAAACAATCTTGCCCTATTTTATAAAAACGGGGATGGGACGGCGACTAATATCCCTGAAGCAATATCCTGGTTCGAAAAAGCAGTAGAGCAAAAAAACTCTTATGCAATGGTAAACCTGGGAGATATTTACGAAAATGGCACTGATGTAACACAGGATTTCAACAAGGCATTCGAGCTCTATAGTAACGCGGCTGAAATAGATAATTATCCCGGAGCTCAATTTAACCTTGGAAACATATATCAACATGGTTTGGGACGGCCTATTGATATAGAAAAAGCACGGGAATGGTTTGCGAAAGCAGCTGATCAAGATGATACAGATGCCCAGTATAGACTGGCACATATGCATTTAGATGGTGACTTTGGCGCAGTTGATTATACGGCAGCCTTCAATTTGTTTAATCAAGCCGCAAGTTTAGGGGATGATGATGCCCAAACTTGGCTTGGTATTTTATATGAAAATGGAGATGGAGTTGAACAAGACTACACCCAAGCCTTGGAATGGTACCTAAAGGCTGCCAACCAAAATAATTCATATGCATTAAAAGACCTGGGACAGCTTTATCAATACGGTAAGGGGGTGCCTCAAGATTATAACAAAGCATTTGAGTATTATTCCAGGTCTGCAGACTTAGGCTCGCCTGCCGGGCAATTTTATCTTGCACTTATGTATGATGAAGGATTTGGTCGTAACAGGGATCCAGAACGAGCCGCAGAATGGTATTTAAAAGCCGCTGAGCAGGGCGATGAGGTTGCACAGAATAATTTGGGAGTATTATATGAATATGGGGATGGTGTTCCTCTAGATTACCGTAAGTCACTATTTTGGTACCAAAAATCCGTAGATCAAAAATACGACCTTGCCGAAGAAAATATGGGGTTGATGTTTTACTTTGGGCAGGGTGTGAAAAGGAATTACTTTAAAGCCTTTGAATATTTTACTCTCTCTGCCGACCAGGGGAATCCAAGTGCACAGTATAACCTGGGAATATTGTATGAGAGCGGTGAGGGGACATACCCTAACCAAGAAAAAGCTTTTGCTTTATATTTAAAAGCGGCTAGGCAAGATTCAGTGAATGCAGCGAATAGTCTGGCACAGTTGTATCTTGAAGGGCGTGGAACAAAGAAGAATTATGATGAAGCCTTTCGGTGGTTTAAATTTGCTGCCGATAAAGAAGATATGGGATCCCAGTACAGTGTCGGCATGCTCTATCTTAAAGGTGATGGTGTCGAGCGAGATTTTGAGCAGGCTGAGAATTATCTCCAAAAGGCCTTGGACCAAGGGCATGAAGATGCTTACTCTAGTTTGTTACTCGTACAAACACTCAGAATTTTTGACTAAGTTTACTCCTTGGGAAAAACATTAGCTAATCCGTATAAAGCTGCTCATCCCGGTTTTTTGATGCTCGATGATATGGCAATGCAACAGCCAATCTCCCGGGTTGTCTGCGACAAAGGCAACGTCCATGCGCTCATCTGGTAAGACGAGGGCTGTATCGGTGATAAAGGGATCTATCTTCCGTTTATTCGATTTTAGAAGCGTAAATGACAGTCCATGCAGATGGATGGGGTGGGTATGCGGTGTTCGGTTCCTGAAACTGAATATATAGCTTTTCCCGAGTTTGAGCTCTGCAAGAGGCTCCATGGGATCGGGAGAGACACCCAGCCAGGATTTCCGATTTATGGCCCAGAAGGAAAAACCGATAGTGCCACAGAAGCCGTTCTTGGGGGCTGATTCTGCTGTCGCTGTGAACTCAAAGGGAATGTACTCGGCATTTTCGAGATCAGGTATCGGAACGGGGTTTTCCGGCAGAGGTTTCAAATCTCTGATGTCACGTTTGAGAGATGAACCTTTTGCTTTTAAAGTAGCGACCGTCCATGACTTTGATGATGACGAATTGATCAACGCGACTTCTTGGCCTTCTTCATCAGGCATGCGAATAGCAAGATCAATCCTCTGCCCAGGGCCAACATTTTGGTGATTTAGGTCGAAGTGCTTTGGAACGGGATATCCATCTAACGCTATTACAGTTGCCTTGGCTCCCTTGGTCATAAGCTTAAAAATACGGGTAACGTCAGTTACGGCGGCACGAAGCCTGATATTGCCGCCACTGGGAACTTCGTAAGTCGGGTTTTCTTCCCAATTGGCGGTTTTTATGGTACCGAATGTACCTGCGCGGGCGCTTTTTCGCGCTTTATAAAGGTTGATAAACTGGCCATCTGATCCTAAGCGCCAGTCTCTGAGGTTCAGGGATATATCGGCATCAAAATCCGGGGTGTCTTTTTCATCAACGATCAGAAGTCCGGTGAGCCCATAACTCATTTGCTCGAGGGTATTGCAATGGGGATGGTACCAAAATGTTCCCGCATCCGGTGGGGTGAAAACGTAATCGAAAGTTTCGTCTTCATAAACATAAGGTTGGGTTAGAAAGGGAACCCCGTCCATTGCATTGGGAAGCCGTAAACCGTGCCAATGAATTGTGGTTGCTTCAGGAAGTTTATTCTCCAACCTGACATGAAAAGGTTCGCCTTGTTTTGCCCTTAAGACAGGAGGCGGACCCATCTGATTATAGGAGAATATATTTTTGGTCGGCTGGTTCTTGTGGAGCGAAAACTCGGTAACTGAAGGCCGAAGAACTAAATTTGGCGTGGCACTTGCCTGCGAGGCTAGAAAACCGAGCGAGCCGCCACCAAGAACGGTTGAGCCACTAATTAGGGAGTTTTTGAGAAAGCTTCGACGAGTTTGCATCACACCGACAACAGTTAAATTATGGGTTACTAGAATATGGGTTTATGAACGGTAAGTTCTGGATAAAGCAGTATTATTATCTCAGAATCAAGTCAAAGCGAATGAACGTCTTTTTGTACGCCTAGTTTATGAAAATGAACAGGTATGTGAACGTTAACTTTTTTGAGATATAATGACAGCGGCACTGAATAAATTCGGTTAGCTTTTATGTATTTGTAAAGAACGAGACAATTGGCAAATTCACGGAGCTAATTTCCTTTATTAAGGAAATAAAATGAAGTTGGTTTCCTTTCTTGTATTATTTTTATCATTAACAACATTTTTCACGACCTCACATGCTGTCGAATTTGTTGTCGATCCCAAAATTACGAATACAGGACCGATCATTAAATTGGCCACCTCGGATCTTTCAAAAGAAAAACTGGTCGCAGTTAAAGGGGGAATGATTGATTGGGATCGGCCCGGTATCCGGATAGAACAACTCCGCAAAGTTGCTGAAATGGTTGGTGTACGTTTTGCATACTCACGATTACCCTGGCTTCGGGCTTTAAAGGTAACTCAAGATGGCAAAAGTGATGCAGTATTTGTAACAGGATACACTGTAGAACGGACTGAGTGGGGGGCGTATCCTTTTCGCGATAACGTGATAAATAGAGATAAGGCCCTATCCAAGGTAACTTACTGGCTTTATATCACACGCGACGGTCCAGTTATATGGGATGGAGAAAAACTGTCTGGTTCTTCTATTGTCATCGGTGGTGGTGTTGGCGATTATATGTCAAAAAAATTAAAAGACGAAGGGTACAACGTCATTGAAGTCGGCACTTATGAACAGTTAGCTGCGATGTTAGAAAAAGGCCGCATTGATGCTGTTATTGGCTTTCGGACACTCATCGACCAATTTATAGCCGAAAGACCTTCCGCTTACCCAAGCATTGTTCGGCATCCAATTCCGTTACAAGTAACTGATGGTTACTTAGTTTTTTCCAAAAAATCATATTCAGTAAAGCACGAAATTATTGAAAAAATCTGGAGTGCTATAGGTCAGTTATGGGAAGACGGCACCATGAATAGGCTTTTTGAAAAGTATGAGGAAAAGAACTAAGTCGCCATTTTAAACCGCCTCCGATGGAAGTTATTCCACTCACCAAATAAATATTGTCATAGCCTTACTGCAGAGGGGGGGTTACTGACTTAATCCTTGTCGCCCCCTCATGCCGACCTAAAAGTGGTAAATCTTTGTTGTTTCAAGATATCTTTCGGATCAAACTTTGTTAATTGATATTTTTTTAAGATCTGTTGAGGGGAAAGTTGCGTACAATCGGATCAACTTAGGCTTTAATGTTTCTGAAATAGGGCTTGCTTAGGAAATGATGGATGAGTGATTTTGAAGTGGCGGAATTCCAATCCCGTCTTGAGCGGGCGCAAATCGCCATGCATGCAGATAATATCGATGCCCTGTTCTTTTGTACCGAGGCAGAAATTCGTTATTTCACTGGATTTCGGACGCTTTTTTGGCATAGCCCGACACGGCCTTGGTACTTAATTGTCCCGCAAAAAGGCGTACCCATAGCTGTTATTCCCGGCATTGGTGCCGAGCTTATGGGCAAAACATGGATTAAAGACATTCGCACATGGTCTTCGCCCCATCCAACTGACGATGGCGTTGGTTTACTGGTAAAAGCCCTAAGGGGATATTCTCGCGTAGGCATGCCAATGGGGAGTGAGGCAAGCCTTAGGATGCCTCTGTTGGATTTCGAGAAGGTTCGGTCTTCTTGTGAGGCAGAATTTGTCGATTGTACGCCAATCGTTAAGTCGCTTCGAATGATCAAGTCAGACGCCGAAATAGAATTAATACGCAGTATCTGCGAGATCGGCAGTCTAGCGTTTTCCTGTGCAGGTTCTCTCTTCTCTCATGGGCAACCTCTGAATGAGGTATTTCGCGCCTTCAAAATCGCTTTGCTCCAGCATGGGGCTGAAGATGTTCCTTATCTTGTTGGTGCTGCAGGGGCAGGCGGATATGGAGATGTGATCTCTCCCCCGACAAGTACCCCCCTTAGGGAGGGTGATGTCTTGATGTTGGATACTGGCGCCACCTTGCAAGGATATTTCTGTGACTTCGACCGAAATTTTGCCATTGGCCAAGTTAATGACGATGCCAAGGTTGGTTATAAAAGATTATGGGACGCAACAGAAGTTGGACTGGCCCATGCGCGATCTGGTGTGACCTGTAGTAACTTGTTTCAGGCGATGCATAATTCTCTTGGAGCATGCACATCTGATGTTGGCCGTTATGGTCATGGTTTGGGGATGCAGTTAACAGAGTGGCCGTCGATTAGTGCACATGATGAAACCGAATTGAAACCAGGCATGGTGATGACCTTAGAACCAAGTTTGACGATATCTGAAGGCAAAATGATGGTGCATGAAGAAAACATTCTGATTACCGAGGATAAACCGATACTTCTGACCAAGCGTGCTGAGCCTGAGTTACCTATCCTCTCGGAATTATCATGAAACTTAACTTCGATATTGATCAGGTAAGTGCGGCGCGAGCCAGCCTTGGCTTGATTGTTTTGCAGGCTGATGAAACGCTTGAAAACGAACTGCGTTTGGTGCTGCAAGATCCAAGTATTGCACTTTACCACACCCGTATTCCAAGTCACCCCAACGTGACGAAAGAAACTTTGGCCCAAATGGCGCGAGACCTTCCCGCTGCGGCAGGGCTGCTTCCCAAAAATACTTCATTTGATGCTATTGGATACGCCTGTACTTCTGGGGCGACAGTGATTGGACAAAAAGTTGTTGCTGATAAAGTTCATGAACACCACCCCGGTGTGGCAGTCACCGATCCGATCACTGCCGTCATTGCAGGGTGCCGGGCGTTAGGGGTGACGAAATTGGGGTTTTTGACCCCTTATGTGCCAGAAGTTTCTGAAGCCATGCGCGAATTATTGGAAGACAATGGTCTCGAAGTCACGGGGTTTGGCTCTTTTGAACAGGAGCAAGAAAAGGTTGTCTCGCGGATTTCTGAAGCATCAACGTTGGATGCCATCGTTAAAGTTGGACAATCGTCAGAGTGTGACGCCGTTTTTGTTTCCTGTACAAACTTACGTACTTTCGGAATTCTGGCAGAGGCAGAGAAAATTCTTGGAAAGCCTGTGATATCGAGTAATTTGGCGCTGCTTTGGCATCTTATGCGTTTAGCTGGAGTTAAAGGGCGCGCTTCAGCTCCTGGTCTTCTTTTTAACGTATAAGAAGTTCAGTTTGAAATGCCTTAAGATGAAGGGGGCAATCAGGCACTGTCTTTGGAATCCATGATGATTGTGACCGGACCGTCGTTGAGAAGGCGGACATCCATATGAGCCCCAAACACTCCTTTCTTCACGACCAAACCTTCATTCTGCAAAGACTTGCACAGAAGTTCATACAGCCTTTCGCCTTCAGAGGGCGTGGCGGCAGCTGAAAATCCAGGCCTGTTACCCTTTTTCCAATTGGCGGCGAGGGTAAATTGGCTCACCACGAGAACTTCACCACCGATGTCCTGGACTGAAAGGTTCATTTTTTCGGCCGGGTCGGTGAAAATCCGCATCTTGCTGATTTTGCGTGCGAAGTATTGCGCCTCTTCATCGCTATCTCCGTGTTCTGCACAAATCAGAACCAAGAGACCGTGTTCAATGGTTCCCGTAACGGTGCCATTTACCGTTACAGAAGCTTCTCGTACCCTTTGTAGAATAGCTCGCATATTTTTATTCAATCAGCTCGAAGCTGTGTGTTATTTCAGCTGCTTTGCCAAGCATGATTGAGGCGGAACAGTATTTATCCGCAGAAAGTTCTACCGCGCGTCCAACCTTCTTGTCATTTAGCCCTTCGCCTTTGACACGAAAATGTAGATGAATTTTGGTAAATACTTTAGGGTCGGTGTCAGCACGCTCTGCTTCGACATCAACATCTACATCCTCAACGTTTTCTCGTCCTTTTTTGAGAATATGAACAACGTCATAAGCAGAGCATCCCCCCAAACCCATTAGTAACATTTCCATTGGACGAGGCCCGAGATTTCTTCCACCGCCTTCAATAGCGCCATCCATGACAACAGCATGGCCGGATCCGCTTTCCGCCATAAACGCAACATTTTCGATCCACTTGATACGTGTCTTCATTCTTTGAAACTCCAAGAATATAGTTGTTTGCGCATAAAGTAGCTTTCCTTACCTGGTTACGGCAAGAGAAGAGGGCTACACAGTAGATATTTGGAGGTGGAAGATATCAGGGTGAGGCAAATAGAAGAGTGAGCAGATCAAGAACAATGGTTATTGTTCATACTTAAAGCACAAGTGAGAATGCCTTAGTGAAAATAGAGTGAGTTCAATATTTTCAACTGCACTTTTTCATGTTCAAGCGCAAAGGGGAGAAACAAGACAGTGTAGGACTGATGCTGTTCTTCCGGGCTCATTTCAGTCTTCCATGTCATTCGCTTGGTAACGAGGTGCGGTTTTCGGGTGTTTAGAACATGAGATAGACGGCTTTTTACATCGGGCAACGCATTCGAGGGTACGATATCTTCGACGGGTGCGCGCGTGGAGGGGATCCCGAATGTTTCACGACAATTTTCACCCGTGATAGAAACAAAAAAATCGCCCGTTTTTTTAACGTCATAAAGCATTATGCCGGGAAGGCTTTCCCTGATCACACAAGGATCGAAACTCTGCCACTCTGGAAGGTCCTTGTCCCCTTTTAACTCGAGCCAATAGCGGTAGAGATTGTTCTGAGCGACAGACTTAATATTTAGCTCGGATACCTCTAAAACTTTAACTATATCGAATGTTTTCGCCATCGTTATTTTTCTGTTCGATCTGACTGTTATAAGACACTAGGGTGGCAAGGCCACCGTGTTTAACACGTTTCATTCGAACATGGGTTAATAGTAGGCAAAAATGTGGTAATTGTCTGAAAAGAGGTCTTACCAACCATTCTTATAGTCTTGTAGATGGCTAAACAGCCGGAGGTATGAATGAAACAGGTGCAGAACATATTTGAAATACACACCCAGGGGCAAGGGCTTTATGAGTTTTCCCGTGAAGTCTGTGATTGGAGCGGGCTTCAGAATATCACCTGTGGGTTGCTAACCCTTTTTATTCGCCAATACTTCGGCGTCTTTAACAATTCAGGAGAATGCGGATCCGGATGTCCAGTTTGATCTGAATAATTTCTTTCGTCGATTCGTGGAAGAAAATCCCGATTTATATCGTCATACTTGTGAGGGGCCTGATGATATGCCTGCGCATATCAGATCGGCCCTGACAGATGTCCAACTCAGCATTCCGGTGGTTCATGGTTCGCTCGCGCTTGGCACCTGGCAGGGGATATATCTATTCGAGCATCGAACTGCAGCACATAACAGGCAGGTCGTTGCTCATTTGATCGGGGAATGAATTCGGGGCTATTGCCCCTTTGGCTTATTTGTTTTTAGGGCGGAAAGCTTTGCAGATAGTTTCGTCAGTTTCCAGATACGGCCCTTCGATAAGATCTATGCAGTAGGGAACTGCAGGGAAAACAGCGTCTAAACAGTCCTTGATCGCGGATGGCTTTCCGGGGAGATTTATAATCAAACTTTTCCCCCTGATGCAGGCGGTTTGCCGAGAGAGGATTGCAGTGGGAACAAACTTTAAGCTGACTTGCCGCATCAATTCACCAAAGCCCGGCATAAGCTTTTCACTTACTGCTTCAGTTGCCTCGGGGGTGACATCACGAGGTGCGGGACCTGTGCCGCCAGTGGTGACAATCAGGCAACAGCCTTCTTCGTCGGCGAGTTGTTTTAAAGTTGTTTCGATCAGGGATTGATCATCAGATATGACACGAGGAACCGCTTCCCAGGGAGATTTGAGGATTGCTGAAAGCTCTTTATGAATTGCAGGCCCCCCCAGATCCTCATATTCGCCGCGGCTTGCTCTATCTGATACGGTAACAATGCCTATACGTGCGGTCCCATTATGAGGAGGCTGGTTGGTCATGAATTTCTCCTGAACGGTATTCTTTTAGTAAAAGGTAGTTGAGGGGGAATATAATACCTTAAAGATGTGTCGTACTTGATGAAGATCAATGCCTATTGGTTCAGGTGCAAGCAATATCCCCATTTTAAATTTTCAGTTTGTATACTCTGTTATACATAAGAGATGGGATAATTTTACGTTATGCAAGACAAGGGTACATCCTCCCATTCTCCCAGCTTTTCCCCAATGCTTTTTGCAGGTCTTGCCTTACGTCCTTTACCCGTTGTGTTATTCAGGCCCTTGGTAAAACACATCCTTAAACGAATAGAACTTCTCTATCCGGAAGTTTTTCAGCGTTTGGCCCCGTTAGGTCATTGCCGGTTTCTTATCGTGCCTACCGACTTTCACTGTTGTTTTCTTTTGTCTCTGGATGGCGGCAAAGCATCGATTGAAGTGCTGCAAAATAATGAAAACCTGCCCGATGCTGATACGACGATTTCTGGGGGCATGTTGTCTTTGATCCAACTTTTAGAAGGCTCTGTCGATGGCGATGCCTTGTTTTTCTCCAGAGAGATCAATGTTCAAGGCGATACGGAAGCAGTTCTTACTTTGAGAAATGCTGTTGATAGTGTGGATATTTCTTTTGAGGAAATTCTGGTAGGTCGCTTGGCCGTTCTTAAGCCGTTATTGGATCGGGCTATTTCTAAGGCAGCCATGCTGTATGAGACCGTTCATAAAGATTTTCGACTAGTTCACAAATCACTTGTTGACCCTCTTACACTCAGGATCTCTCAGATTGATGATGACTTGGATCGCCAGGAAGATCGAATGATCAAAGTAGAAAAAGAAATTAAGAAAATGAAAACCTCTCGTCGAAATCAAACCAATACGGCAAGGACATAAAACATGGAACTGGTATGTCCTGCAGGTACGCCTTCAGCTCTAAGAGCTGCCCTTCAAGCCGGAGCAGATGTTGTTTACGTGGGATTCCGGGATGAGACGAATGCACGGAATTTCCCGGGTTTGAACTTTAGCCCTGAAGAACTCCAAGAAGCGGTGGCCTTGGCTCATGGAATGGGTCGGCAAGTATATGTGGCAATCAATACCTATCCTCAGGCTGGTAATTTGGCGCCATGGCACAAAGCAGTGGATACAGCCGCACGGATCGGAGTTGATGCCGTAATCCTGGCTGACATTGGTCTTTTGGACTATGCGCAGCAAAATCACCCAGATCTCCGCCGTCATTTGTCCGTTCAAGCTTCTGCCTCGAACCCCGAAGCTATTCGATTTTATAAGCAGGCTTTTGATGTACAACGAGTTGTTCTTCCGCGTGTGCTCACGGTTAGAGAAATTGCTGATCTTATAAAAGAGATTGATGTCGAAACCGAAGTTTTTGCCTTTGGCGGCATGTGTGTGATGGCTGAGGGACGTTGTTCTTTATCTTCCTACGCGACGGGTAAGTCCCCGAATATGAACGGTGTGTGTTCGCCTGCAAGTCATGTGGAATATGAACAACGCCGTGGAAAACTTATATCCAAGTTGGGGGAGTTTACGATTAACTCATTTCCGGATGGTGAGCCCGCTGGGTACCCTACTCTCTGTAAGGGACGGTTTATTGGTCATACCGGCGATCCATCCTATCTTTTTGAAGAGCCCACATCCTTGAACGTTATGATGATGCTGCCTGAACTTATCCAATCAGGTGTGAAGGCGCTGAAAATAGAAGGGCGACAGAGAGGAAAAGCCTACGTCACCCAGGTGGTTTCGGGGTATCGCAAGGCTATCGATGCCGTGATGAAAGGTGAAACAGTACCCTTTATAGATATGGCAAATATAACCGAAGGAACCCGCTCTACTGCCGGTGCCTATCAGAAAAATTGGAGATAGCCTTCGTGTCGGAAAATCAAAAGCTGACGATGGGGCCTGTTCTTTACAACTGGCCTGCTGAGAAAAAACGAGATTTTTACTTTCGAATTGCGGACGAAGCCCCGGTTGATGTGGTTTATATTGGCGAAGTTACTTGTTCAAAGAGAACGCCATTTTTCACACCTTACATTCCGGATATTTGTGAGCGATTAGAAGCCTCCGGTAAAAAAGTCGTTTTATCGTCTCTGGCATTGGTAATGTCCGGGCGGGAGAGAAATGAGTTAACCGACCTAACCTCTGAGTGCCCGTGGGAAATAGAGGCAAATGACCTGTCTGCGATAAGTCTCTTATCTGGTAAGCCACATGTTGTTGGGCCATTTGTAAATTTATACAACGAGGGGACGTTAGGTTATTTTTATCAAAACGGCGCCTCACGCATCGTATTGCCATGTGAGTTACCCGTAGATTCTATTGCCAAACTTACGGATAGCGCAAAGGGGCGAGAGATCGAAATTCAAGCCTTTGGGCGCCTTCCATTGGCTCTTTCTGCGCGTTGTTATCATGCCAGATCGCATAATTTGTCCAAAGATGGTTGTCTTTATGTCTGCGACAAAGATCCTGATGGTATGGATGTTTCCACCCTCGATGGTGATCCGTTCCTTGCTGTGAATGGGACGCACACGATGTCCTATACCGTTAACAACTTGCTTGGAGAGCTCAAAGAACTGTCTGAGCTAGGTGTGACCCATTTCAGGTTATGGCCACACGACGAAGATATGGTGAAAATTGCAGAAGTTTATCGGCGTACTTTGGATGGAGACGACGATATTGAGAAATCCAATGCAGAATTAGAGGAGTTGGTTACATTCGCTCCTTTCTCAAATGGATTTTATCACGCTGTAGAAGGGACAAAGATGGTTGAATAGAAAGGGGAATTTCAAGTTCTCACCACGTCGTAATGCGGCTATTTTTCTAGAGATCGCTTAAGCTATTGTTCGCGAGGCTTATCGCACTTATGTTATGGCTACACAGGTATCGAACTCTAAATTAAATTTATAGTTCGAATATATTTTAGTCGTAATTCGGTAGGGTGGGGCGGACCTGAGTTTGTATTCGCAAAGCGAACTTAAGAGATGGAATATCAAAACACGTGCTCTTTATGAGTACTGGTTGTCTATTCATCCGTCTGAAAGCACCTTGCCTGGACGCCAACATATGGATCCCATTGACATTCCTCAGCTTCTGCCGAATGTCTGGCTCGTTGATATAAGCCACAATCCTTTTCGATTTAAGTTTCGATTATTTGGTACGGCTCATGTTGAAGCCATGAAACATGATTATACAGGGCGGTGGATCGATGAAGTTTATCCTGATTTTACTTCCTCTGATACGTACTCTGATTATATCCATTTAGCTAAAAAAGCGCGACCGAGCCATCGGTGCGGGGCGGCGTCATTTCACATCCCCGACTATAAATCAATTGAACGGATAATGCTGCCTTTGGCCCAAAATGGCATAGATGTGGATATGATGTTGGCGTTAACTGTATATCTATAAGTATTCTTGTCTGTTCGTTTTTTGCTTATTGTCTGGGGACAATAATGCGATCATGAAGGATGTTCTTTCGTCTTGTTGCGGTGCACAATGAATGGGTTTATAGTGACATGAAATCGTCACAGAGAGCTTGGGTGTTATGGCTAAACGAACCACTATTCCACAGATTATGAGATTAAAAGGCCAAAGGCCGATTGTGAGCCTGACGGCTTATACGGCTCCTTTGGCTGGATTACTCGACGAACATGTCGATTTTCTCTTGGTTGGCGATAGCATGGGGATGGTCTTATACGGTTTGCCGAGCACCCTTGGTGTTACTTTGGAAATGATGATCGCCCACGGTGCTGCGGTGGTGCGCGGCAGTCAAAAGGCGTGTGTGATTGTTGATATGCCGTTTGGAAGTTATCAGGCATCACCGGTCCAAGCCTTTGAAAATGCGGCACGGGTGATGTCCGAGACCGGATGTGCTGGTGTGAAGCTGGAGGGTGGTCAGGAAATGGCTGAAACCATAACCTTCCTTGTCGAACGTGGCGTCCCCGTTTTGGCGCATGTCGGTTTGTTACCGCAACATTCAAATCGGGTCGGTGGGTTCTTAACCCAGCGTGATGAAGAAAAAATTCTGGCCGATGCGCATGCTATTACTGATGCGGGGGCTTTTGCAACTGTGATCGAATGCACCGAGCCTGCGATTTCGCGACGTATAACCGATGAGATTGCAATCCCAACTATTGGTATTGGGGCTGGGGTTGACTGTGATGGTCAAATCCTTGTTACAGAGGATATGATCGGACAAGGCACTGGCTACGTGCCTTCCTTTGTCAAAAGATATGCCGAAGTGCACGAGGATATTACCAAGGCGGCGCATAATTATGCTGAAGATGTGCGAAATAGACGCTTTCCCAAAGGGTAGCCATAAGGGCTAGAGTGTACTTATTCGACCATAATTAGATGGTTTTGAGGTTATCGGGATTATCCAACAGACCTAACGCGATAATCTCGTCAACTTTTTCGCCGTGGTAATAACGTTCTTCGATGATTTTCCCGCTTTCCCATCGTTGCCAATGGATGCCGTCGATTTGTATCACTTTATTCTGCTGGTCTATGAAACGGGATTTGTTGCGGAATATGCAAACCTGTGCATGGTTTAGTATTTTTACATCTGTGATTTTGCCCAAGATATCCTTCGCAGAATTAATATAAGGTTCCTGTTTGGTCCGGCACTCAGTTCGGTTGCTGCCAAAGAGGTTATCGTTTTCATACATTTTTCCCTTATTATCGAAATAGATATCGAGTGCTTGAAGCACTTCTCCTGAGTTCAGGAGTTCTATTTGATGCTCTACGGCTTGTTCAAATGTAAGGGGTCGAGCAGTCATAAGGGAGGAACCTTCTCAAATATTGATAAATATCTTGCCAATATCTCTAGGTATTTTTGTTAGAAATGAAAGAGAGAAAAGTTATTTAAAGCGCATTGTGTTGTAGGATCAATGATTGCTAAGGGATTTTTCTTTTCTGATCTCTTCTGCTCTGACATAAAGTCGACAGAGAATAATGAGTACTGGCTATTTGCGAGTGCAATCAATAACCGATATTTCGAAAGAATTGATCATGAGTGAAAAAAATACCGAGACTGACGAACTCCTTGAAGGTCTCCGCGAAGAACTCGTTGAATACGGCGCAGAAGATCTTATCATATTTGGACTGCGGTATACGGATGATGATGAAATAGATCTTTCAATCTGGGATTCCCTTGATGATCCCGATTTGGTTGCGGACCTTCTTGAAGATTATGTCAAAGCCTATCGCCGTGAGAGCAAAACTAAGAAATAATTGGATATTGAATGAGCCTATTTAAGGTTGGTTTATTCCTTAAAGCTTAGGCAAAAACTCAGGTAAAAATTCTGGCCCAAAAAGCCTCGGACCATAAAAACTCAGAAAAGAATAATTATGAGTGATATTGAAACTAACGACGATGAATTTTCTTGGGATACGACTGTCACCCTCCAGGGCATAGAAGTCGTTGTGCCTTTAAAGAAGTCTGTTATTCAGCAAGAAATTGATGATCAGGTATCCATTAAAGGGTCACATCGAAAAGCCATTTTACGTTCAACAATCAAAAAGTTCTCAATGGGCTCGAAAAAGGGCGTTGAAAATTTGAACGGGGATGCATTGAAAGAATTTCAATGGAATGCTTTTATTCTCTTGATAGATGATGTCATTGCAAACCAACATATGGCAATGAGAAACGACCCGGCTTTGGTTGAGAAAGCCCTCTCGGACCCACGTTTGGTTTGGCCTGAGAAATAAAACACGCGAAATAAAATACGAAATGTAAAAACGTTGCGTACACTAAGGTTGTCTTGCTGACTAAAAGGAGGCAATCGTATCGCGAATTTTAAGAGTATGATGTGATGGAAAAGGCTCTAACGGCTTCACACTGGGGAACTTATTTTCTGTCTGTCGAAAATGACAGAATTAAATCAGTGGAACCCCATGCTGGGGACCTTGACCCATCACCCATCGGGCAATCATTTGTAGATGGTATCCAACATCCTTGCCGGGTGAAAAAGCCTGCTGTTCGGAAAAGTTATCTGGAGCATGGTCCCGGAGCGGCGACAGACAAACGCGGTGCAGAACCCTTTGTCGAGATTGAATGGGATCAGGCGTATAAGCTCGTAGCTACTGAGCTAGATCGGGTGCGTCAAGAATTCGGTAATCAATCAATTTTTGCCGGGTCCTATGGTTGGGCAAGTGCCGGGCGCTTCCACCACGCTCCCAGTCAGATTCACCGCTTTATGAATTGTATTGGCGGGTACACTAAATCCGTAAATACCTATAGCTACGCAGCCTCTGAAGTTATCCTGCCTCACGTGGTTGGCTCTATGAGTTGGCTGTTAAATCAACACACATCCTGGCCTGTGCTTGAAAAGCATTGTGAGTTAATGGTGATGTTTGGCGGTGCTGCCCTTAAAAATGGACAGATAAATGCCGGGGGCGTCGGGCGTCACTCTGCCCGAGATGGGCTTCTTGCCTGTAAACGTGCGGGCACAAAGTTTGTCAATTTTGGCCCTATTCGAGACGATGTGGATGACAGTCTTGAAGCTGTACACTATCACCCCAGACCCAATACAGATGTTTCTATTATGTTGGCGCTGGCTCATATGCTTTATGAACAGGGTCTCGACGATAAGGAGTTTTTGGATCGATATTGTGTAGGGTTTGAGCAATTCATCCCCTACTTGATGGGGGAAATTGATGGGCAGCCTAAGGATGCCAATTGGGCGGCAAACATTTCCGGCGTAAGTGCAAAAGTAATTTCTGATCTTGCTATAGAGATGGCCGCTAAACGCACCATGGTAACGGCAAGCTGGTCTTTACAACGCGCTGATCATGGCGAGCAAACGCATTGGATGCTCATTGTTCTGGCGGCAATGCTGGGCCAGATAGGTTTGCCAGGTGGAGGATTTGGGCTCGGTTATGCTGGCGTAAACGGTGTCGGTCATCAATTCAGAGATTTTACCTGGGCTTCGCTGGATCAAGGCGTCAATAACGTTGCAGATTTTATTCCAGTAGCGCGTATCAGCGATCTGCTCCTAAAGCCTGGTCAGGCTTTTCAGTACAATGGGAATAATTACACCTATCCTGATACCAAGGTTGTGTATTGGGCCGGAGGTAATCCTTTTCATCACCATCAGGATCTAAATCGACTGCTGAAAGCCTGGCAGAAGCCGGATAGCATTATTGTGCATGAGCAAACCTGGAATGCTTTGTCGCGACATGCCGATATCGTTTTGCCTGCAACCATGACTGCTGAACGTAACGATATTGTCAGCGCCAAACGCGATGAGCACGTTTATGCCTTGAAGCAGGTGGTAACCCCGGCCGGAGATGCCAAAAACGATTATGATATTTTCGGTAGCATTGCGGAGGTTATGGGGGAAAAGGCGCGGTTTACTGAAGGCAGAAGCGAAATGGAGTGGTTACAGTTTCTTCATGCTCGCAATCGACAGCGTGCTGCTTCCCAAGATATTGAGATGCCAGAGTTCGATAAATTTTGGGCCCAGGGTGAATACATTCTTCCTGAGGGGCCTGATCTTATCTTGCTGGAGGCGTTTCGTCATTCCCCAGAAGCACATCCCTTACGGACCAAGTCAGGAAAGATTGAAATTTTCTCAGAGCGGGTTGCCTCTTTCGAACTTGTGAGTTGTCCTGGGCACCCGGTGTGGCTCGAGCCTAAAGAATGGTTAGGGGCCAAACTCGCTCAGAAATTTCCTCTCCATTTGATGTCCAACCAGCCAGCAACAAGATTGCATAGCCAATTTGATCACGGTCAAACGAGCCAAAAATCTAAGGTATCGGGCAGAGAAGCCATTACAATGCACCCTCGAGATGCTGAAGACCGGGGGCTTTCGGCTGGAGATGTGGTCAAAGTTTATAATGATCGTGGGGCAACGCTTGCGGGGCTGATTATTGGTGCTAATGTCCAGGTTGGTGTTGTTCAGCTACCAACGGGGGCTTGGTACGATCCTTTGCAGCCTGGCGTTATCGGAAGTCTTGATAAGGCAGGCAACCCAAACGTGCTAACACGGGATGAAGGATCATCCGAACTTGGGCAAGGTCCGGTTGCTCATTCAACGTTGGTTGAAATCGAAAAATACACCGGAAAAATTCCAGAGGTAACGGTTTACACGCCCCCTGAAATCCTTACCTTAAAATAGCTTATTTAAAAGAGCTCAAACTAAATGAGTGAATGAAAAATCATGGGCGGTGGCTGGATCCCCACTTTTTCTGTGCATTCTTTAAACTCGCGAATACCCAGCTATCATTGCGTTTTGGGCTGTCGCTTTGACTAAACACTGCTGATGAGACCAGTTCATAAGAGCCGTTTTGATAATAAAAGGTCGGAAGGGATCGCTGACGCACTTTTTGTCCGCGGCAGGGAATCTTTCCGACACCTGGAATTATCTGTTTGGAAACTTTATTTGAGCATCCGTTTGAAACACGTACGGCATGTTCCCATCCATTATGGTACCCGGCGTTGAACATCTTGGCAGATCCCGTTTTCAAGCTTTGTCTCATGTCTTTGTTGAGCCCTTTGATGCCGAGCCAACCTGTATGTTGTCCCAGGGGTTCTGTCAGGGTAATCAATGCCCAGTTACCAGCGATAGAAGCGAGACTATCAGGAGCCTTTGGGTTGAAGTTTTCAGATATTTCAACACGTGAAATTTTAGAAGAGGCAATATGTGCATCGTGTTGGTAGCCTGCGCGGTAGTGCAACTCATCTTCCTTCCACCAGCGCTTTTCAGTTTTATTGTACAGGCAATTGGCCTGGGTATAGAGATGTTTGGTACCAATCATCACGGCTGTACAGTAGGCCTTACCGCCAATATTTAACCGACCTATGGTGCTCCAGGGGTAAGTGCTCGCATTAACGGTCCCTTTAGACGTTGAGCCCTGGCTATTGATATCGCCAAGGATAGAGCTTTTTGTCTTATAGAGAGACGAGGCTTGTGCTGTGATCCCTGGTGTCGTTAGGGCAAGGCTGGACGCTAGTAAAACAAGTTTCCATAAAGGGGATGGGGATGTTTTTTTGCGGCTAACAATGTGTCGAACAAACTGTAAACTCTGGAGCATATCTTTTAAAACTTCTGTACTGTAATTTACTGTGTCCAGAAGGTAACAAGGTATTTACGTTATGGGGTGTGACCTTTTTGAGCTTCTTAATTTAACGGATTCTTAAGGTTTTCAGAATGAGCGGTTTTAGTGTAGATAAGTGTTTATCCCTACGAAAATACCCTTAAAAGCTGTTGCAAAATCGAATTTATTAACTATTCTTGTACTAATCTGACGATGTGATCCTATAAAATGCGTTCAATGACTTGCTCTTAAGAGTCTGAAACGTTATAGGTATTACTGAATTTATTTCTGCTGTGGGTTGCAGCACTCATTAAGGGGTGGACAATGAAAACCAAAAGTTTTCTGTTCGGGGCTGTTGCGGCTGTAATCGCAGTTGCACCGGCAAATGCTGGACCGCTGGATGCTATATTCGGTGGTTTGTTTGATACTGACAGTGCTCAGGATCGTGAAGTCGAAGGTATCCAGTTCAGCAATGCATTGTATGACGGCTATCTCGCACTTTCTGAAGAGCGTAATGATAACTGGGATCTTCTCGACTCAGAACACTTTAATCACAAGGCGCGCACAGCTGCACGCCGTTCGAGTGTTCTTCCTGATGAGCCCGACGATCGTTGGTTGCGCGATGACCAAAAGCCACAGTTCGCTGATGCGCTTTTACGTATGCGCAAAGCTTTCGACCGTGGTGGTCGTGTGGTAGCGCCTCAACTGGCTGCTAAAGCGCAAGTGAATTATGATTGCTGGATCGAAGCGACCGAAGCTGGTCGTTCTGTTCAGTATCAGCCCTCTACGCATGGGGCGGAGTGTAAAGAAGCTTTCGAAGCCGCCATTAATGGCCTAGATGCGCTTGCGACATTCCAGCTGACTGATTTTCAGCCTTATTTAGCACCTGTTCCTGCAGCAGCTGAAGCGCCGCAGGCAAGTTCTTTCCTTGTGTACTTCAACTTTGATAGCACGGTTGCTACTGATGTTGGGCGTGCGTCACTGGAAGAAGCTCTTACCGCAGCTCAGAATAATGATGGTACAACAGTTCGCCTCGTTGCCCATGCTGACCGTGCAGGCGCTATAGATTATAACCAAGCCCTTTCACAACGTCGTCTGTCTGTCGTCATGGAAGCAATGGGTCGTTCTGGCGTGGATGTGGGACGTATCGTTCCTGACGCGGTTGGGGAGACACAGTCTCTTATCCCGACTGAAGATGGTGTACGTGAGCCTGGTAACCGTGTCGTCGAAATCGATCTGGTTCAATAGCTAACTTGAACTTGGTTCGGTAATCGACCTACGTTAATACATTTGGCAGTAATGCCATCTAAAAGCCCTGCCAATTTGGTGGGGCTTTTTTTTGTACCTGAATCTCAGTTTCTTCCGTTTGTAAAGGATTAGGAAAGGTTTCCTTAGTTTTTTGTTAGGCCCTTTGCCTTAAAAAGATGGGTTAATAGGGGTATCTACTTATTGAGGCTCGATGGAATCCGGGGGTATTATCGATGAAATTAGTTGAATTTTTAAAGACTCATACATATAGGTGTTGTTTATCGAGCTTAAACGCTTGAGTTGTACTCACTTCTGTTTAATATAAGTCCAAAGTTTTATGCGCATTTTGCGCTGTTGAATAAACTGTGCCGAATAAATGTACGCCTGCAGGGGCGTGACACATTGGAACCTTAAGGGGGATTCTAAATGACTGATGATCTAACTCGTAATGATGGCGAAGCTCTGGCTGAAACTGTTGATATTAGTGTGAGTGGCGAAACCGGGCGCGAAGCCTTGGTCGGGCAGGCTGCAGGGGCGATTGACGTCTCAGCGCCAGGTGCTGGTGAAGTTGTTAACATCTCCCTCGTTAAAGGGCAGACAGCCACGCTGAGCTTTGATGCGACTGCCGCGACTCCAGTTGTTGAGGGCACTGATTTTGTCCTGACATTCGACACGAACGGCGACGGCGAAGCTGACAGTCGAATTGTCTTCCTTAATCTGGTCGAAGAATCACAAGGCGCTGATGCGCCTGTTCTTGTAATTGGTGGTGTGGAACTTTCAGCTGGATTGTTAATCGGTCAGGCACAGGCACTTGTCGATGGCGAAACTCTTGAAACTGCAGCGGGCGCCGGTGCAGGCCCAACAGGTGGTGGCGGCAGTACTTACAGTGATGATCTCGGTAGTGCGATTGATCTCCTGAATGCACAGGGTGCTCTTGACGGAACTGAGTTAGAATTCGGTCTGCTTGGTGGTCAGGAAGATATTACTGATCCTGCAGAAGGGACCTTTTCTCTAAGTTTCGTTACTACCACTACGGATGTTGATGAAGGTCCTAAAGGCGGTATTGTCGGTACTTTCGTTGGGGGATTCGAAGATTGGTTGCCAAATCAACACCTTCAAGGTGGTGATGATAATCTGGATAGTGACCCGTTTGATGCTTCAGGTAACAATCCTGAAACGGATCTGGAGCAGTTCGGAGCTCCAATGCAGGTGGTCTTTAATTTTGTCCCAAATGATAATGAAGTCCTCAACTCTGTTACAATAAATTCCATACCTGAAGGCGCGATACTCTTTGTTGAAAGTGCTGGCGGTGTTGGGTTTGATCAATTTACCTCTGCAGATTTTCCACTAGAAATTAATTTCGCAGACCTGGGTATCGTTTTTGCCACAGATGATATTGATGTTTACTTGCTTCCTCCTGTTAATTCAGACGCTGACATTACCCTTACGGGTGTAGCGGATATTACGGATCCTGATTCTGGGGATAGCGCGACCCTTACATTCTCTGATCTAGCTGTTGTTGATGCCGTTGCTGATCTCGCAGCTTTCCAAGATGGATCTGGAAATGATCTTTCTAAAAGTCAAGAGCGCTCTATCTCTGATGATCATGAGAATTATTTCTCTGTTGGTGAGGAAAGCTTGGTCGAAATCCCTGTATCCATCCAGTTCGGGGATTTTGAAGACGACTCTGAAGCTCATGAAATTGTCATTGATGGCGTACCAGAAGATTGGGATATCCAGGAAATTGCTGGTGCCACTATTTGGCAGATGCAAGGAAATGTTGTTTCTCTGGTTACCTTTGATGCAGAAGGCCGTGAGATACTGACGGAAGTGAGCGGTGATGATCTACCTGCATCGTTGCAATATCAAATTCAACTGGCTGCTGGCGACGTTGCTGCTCCTGATGCGCTTCATTCTTTGGAAGAAAATATCGGCGACGAAGACGATAATCTTTTAGATGGATCAGATGAATTTGTGCGTTATTTCATCGATGTATCTGAACTTATTGATAGTACTGGTGGTCAGTTTACTGACGCAATAACTTTCAATCCAAACGACTGGACGAATTCTCGTAACGCAGACGGTACAGAACGTACCGTTACAACTCCTGATCCGGATGGTTCTGGTAATGTAATTACAGATAAAGGCCCTGCAAATCTTGAAGTACGGGCTGTGGCGACTGAAGTTGGTAATGCTACTTCTGGTGATGAGGTTCTCGACCCTGATGGAACAATCGTTGACGAGAACAATCAGTCAGTAACCGATGCTGCTCAAGTTACGGTTTCGATTGATGAAGATATCCCTACCATTGATGGTTCAGTAAATCTTACTCACGATGAAACTGTCAGAGCAGATCCAGGTGCAGATGTGCAGCCGGACGAAGAAGTTGATCTGTCTACGGTAGCCGTTCAACCTAATATTAGCGATCCCTTCCCAGAAGGTTTTACTTTCACCTTCCCCGATCCTGATCCTAGTACGGGTACTATCGGTATCGGTGCTGCTCAAGGTGATTTGAATTACGATTTAAAAACGGATGGTTCTGACGACGAAGAAGATGGTTCAGATGGTGTGTCTCAGGACCCAGATGGTCTCCCATCTGGTCAAGAAACTGGCGTCGATGGCCGTGAAAACATCGCTTTTAACGATGTAAATGATACATTTAGTCACCTGTACACTACCGCTGGCGAAGCGATTGGCCTTTTTAATGATGCTGACGATAATATCGTTTGGGGTATTACCGATACTGGTGTTGTCGCGTTTAAAGTTTTCATCAGCGAAGATGCTAACGGACTAGAAGATGGAGCTCACACGGGCTCTATAACCTTTGTGCAATATGTAGCTATCCAGCACGACAAAACGAATGACCACGATGAAGCTGTCGACCCAAGTGGCAATGAAACCGGGTTTGACCTTTCACTCGGCTACACCATCACTGATGATGAAGGTGATACCGCTACCGGAACCTTCAACCTTGATATCGAAGATGATGGTCCTGTAATTACTACTTTCGCTTCCAATACCGACGTACAAATTGTTCTGGATGAAAGCGTTGGTGAAGATACTAATGACGACAATGCCGCCGATGAAGATGACACGACTGATGTGGACGCAATAGGTTATGCAACAATTCCAGGGGCCGATCTCTTCACTCTTGTAAAAGATGCCGGTACCGATGGCGAGAAATCAACGGTATTCAGTTTAACTGTAAATAGCCCTGCTTCAGGTGTGGTTCACACCGCAACCGGACAAGACGTTGTACTCTCCAAAGATTTTGACGGTAATGTTATTGGTACCGTTCCTGGTGATCCAAGTGATATCATCGTCTTTAAAATTGAGGTTAACACTGGTAATGGCTCTGTAACGGTCACTCAGTATGAAGCTCTACACCATGGCGATAACCCTGATCATGATCAAGTTGACGATCCTGAATCAATTATTGCAGGAGCACTTGATCTAACGGTTGTCGTTACGGATGGCGATAATGACACGACTTCAGAAAGTCTTGAGCTTGGTCAGTTGATCAAGTTTGAAGACGATGGTCCTGTTATTA
>OJDH01000199.1_pt1 | contig 42735 bp, 38 predicted proteins | sample 1592761 | NCBI WGS metagenome assembly OJDH01 (sample SAMN05416855, study PRJEB24817) | seawater metagenome | isolation source: Sea water | place: Canada:Atlantic | collected 2013-11
CCAAGGTATAGCCGTATCTCGAAACATAAGGCGGTTCGAACCACTCTTTATGAAAAGAAAGGTCGCTCCAGTCTTCCTCTCTGCTTCAAACTCCAAATTATTCCTAAGTTCCACAATAACTTTAAGATTACGTAACATTAGCTCAGTTGTGCTAGTAGAAAATGTTGATACCTTTTTTTGCCAAGGTATAGCCGTATCTCGAAACATAAGGCGGTTCGAACCACTCTTTATGAAAGAAAGGTCGCTCCAATCTTCCTCTCGATTTCAAACTCCTAGTAATCATAAGCTCCAAGCTTTTGAAAATCTCCAAGCGCATTTGAATTTTGTGAAATATTTGGCAATTCCATATCGCGCATAAGTTGATACTGAATATTTAAGTGTTGACTCTGGGGTGGGTAACTCTCTGACATGCAAATTATCTATTTCAATGCCTCATCAAAGACATGAAAGGTACTCAGATCACTTTATGAGTATTTAGCGTGATGAACTCCTAAGTTCATTAACAAGCGTTAATGTTTGAGCCTTGAAAGGTCATAAAGTTTGAACCTGTTCAAATATTCACAAGTTCTTTAACTGCATAATGATATTTCATTAAGTCAGTTTACTTGACGAAGCTTAGGGAGATAACAGCAATGCGATTTCAACAGCTCAGCGAACTACTCAGTTATGTTGCGACTTGCCGACATGAGATGGCCAATTTGTATGGCAGATTATTAACCGACGCAGACTCTTCTCGTGTGAAAATGATGCTGGTGTATTTTAGACAGCATCAAAATAGTGTGGCAGAACAGTTGGAAAACTATATAGATGAGGCGCCAAAGAAAGTATTGGACACTTGGTATAAAGGCATTACTTTTGAAGATTTTATAAGAAGATGTAACGATATTACCCTGACTGCAAATATGTCTGTGGAGGATATTTTAGAAACCCATCTTGATCTTGATAATCGTTTAATTGATCTACTGCAAAAAACTGCAGAGCACTCTTCGTCAAATGAGATTGCTGGTGCGCTAAACGATTTGGTGCGTGTTGAAAAAATTCAACAACAGCGATTGGTACACAGCTCTATTAGAATGGATGATCTTTAACTGCTCTAGGTTAGATCCAATGTAAATCATGAAGCGACGGGGTGCCTTAGGGGACCTTCTTTGCATGAGTAATATCATTCAGAATGGCATTTAACGGTTCTTTCTACTATTCAATCCTTATCTTTGTCGAGCTGAATAACGGCTTTATATATGCCAAAAGCAACCAAAATAATGCAGATAATCAGTAATGCCTGTATTAAAATTTTTGAGTGTAATGGTTGGCTAATCAGCAGTAAAGATAGTGCTAAAATGGCTAAGGTAATGAGCTTCATCCTTTTGCTCCATAGTGATAAGTGCTAGTTCATTTATCGCCTCCTCTCAGTGTAGTGACACTTCTTTCCCTTTACGAATTTAACACACAATTATCCTACTTAGATTGACTCCTAATGCTCGCTTTACTATTACGATCTTGATGAATATGGAACCAAACCCGCCTTTCTAAGCTGAAAAGTGAGTTCTTTCGTCTTGTTATTATCTTTATTTGGAAAGAGGCTGTTAGATATTTCAGCTTGTAGACTATGTAAATCCACCCTGTTTTTTGAACGATTGATGGGGTTATAAACGAGATAAAGTTCGACAGATTTTACTGCTATGGGGGAGGATGAAGCGGCTGTATCGGGTGACTTAATGACAGATATTAAATACTTAGTTAATAATCTTTAGAATTTAAGTAAAGTTTTACTTCAATTGAATGAAAGCTGTTTAGCTAGTAAGCTAATTGGTATAAAGTAGCAGGTTCGAAATAACTTTGGGTTTAATGAAAGATACCATGGCATCAGTTAATGTCTACTTGGCTAATGAGCTAGATACCGTCGAATTAGGACGGCGTTTAGCGGCAATTATTACACCGCCGTTGATTTTAAATCTTTCCGGAGAGCTGGGAGTGGGGAAAACGACCTTGAGCCGCGGGTTAATTCAAGCATTTGGCCACGAGGGAGCGGTTAAGAGTCCTACTTATGCCTTGGTTGAGCCTTACGAACTGGCTGGTGTTGATCTATTCCATTTTGATCTTTATCGATTAAGTGATCCTGAAGAGCTCGAATATATGGGGATCAGAGATTATTTCACTGAAAATAGTATTTGTATCGTAGAGTGGCCTGATCGTGGTCATGGAGCAATACCTGACGCCGATATCAGTTGTCACATAAAATATGTGGGTGAAGGTCGTGAAGTTGAGATCGTATCGGGTTCAGAAAAAGGTCAATTGTTACTGAGTAAATTCAAATAATAATGATAAAAATAGCGTCGATTTTACAGTTTCTCTTATTGTCACTCACTCTCTGTTCATCTTTTTTTGTTCACAGTGCTAATAAGCTCAATGGAGTGCGGGTTTGGGCTGCGCCGGAATCGACTCGAGTTGTTTTTGATCTAAGTCATGCGCCTAATTTTACGCATTTTACATTATCCAACCCCTACCGTTTGGTTGTTGATCTTAAAGGTACTTCAACCTCTTTCAACCTTAGTAAGTTGGCTAATAATAGTAAATTAGTAAAAAGAGTTCGGATAAGTAAGCCACCCTCTAAAGGGACCTTAAGACTGGTTATTGATTTGACAAAACCGGTTAAATCAAATTTATTCTCTTTGTCTCCGACAGCTCCTTATGGCAACAGACTAGTGGTCGATCTTGATGCCAGTGGCTCGAAACCTGCGGTAAGTAACAGTAAGCCTAAAGTTAAGCTTAGAGATATTATCGTGGCGATAGATGCAGGCCATGGAGGTGATGATCCTGGCTCAATAGGACCGTCGGGTATCTACGAGAAGCAAGTTGTGCTGCAGATCGCAAAGAAAGTTGAAGCTAAGATTAATGCGACGCCCGGAATGAAGGCTGTGATGACTCGTTCAGGCGATTATTTTGTCAATCTGAATAAACGATCTGACATTGCTCGCAACAGTAAAGCCGATCTATTAATTTCAATACATGCTGACGCATTTACATCACCTCAACCTAGAGGAGCCTCGGTGTGGGTGTTATCAATGAGGCGAGCAAACAGTGAGATTGGACGCTGGCTTGAGCATAGAGAAAAACACTCAGAACTATTAGGCGGCGCCGGCGAAATAATTCAAAATACTGATAATGAACAGTATTTAGCCATGACATTGCTTGACATGTCCATGGACAGATCGATGGCCATTAGCCACAATATTGCTGATGATGTGCTGTCAAACTTGGGCAAAGTGACTAAGTTGCACAAGTACAAGCCTGAGTCGGCTAGTTTTGCCGTATTGAAATCCCCTGATATCCCATCGATTTTGGTTGAAACAGGCTTTATTTCCAACCATAAAGAGGAAAGACTACTAACGCAGCGAGATCATCAGAATAATATCGCAAATGCGGTACACAAAGGTGTGCTTAAATACTTTGAGTCCAATCCGCCAGTCAACTCTTTGATGGCGAGTAAAGGATCAATTAAGCATAATGTGCGTAAAGGGGAATCTTTATCTGTGATAGCCCATAAGTACCAAGTTTCGATCATTAGTATCAAGCAGGCCAATGGTTTGAAGACAAATACCCTGCGAATTGGTCAAAAATTGGTTATTCCTAGAGCATAGTTTGTTATAGGCTTAGGGGCATATTTGCCGCTGAGCTTAACTATTTAAGATAAAAGATATGACTATACAGATCCTATCGCCACAATTGGCAAACCAAATCGCTGCTGGTGAGGTTGTCGAACGACCAGCCTCAGTGATTAAAGAGTTGGTAGAGAACAGCTTAGATGCTGGCGCAACCCGAGTTGATATCGAGATCGATAAAGGGGGCAGCAAGCTGATAAAGATCCAGGACAACGGTTCTGGGATCATAAAGTCTGAATTAGCTCTAGCGCTATCTAGACACGCCACCTCAAAGTTGAGCTCTTTAGACGATCTTGATGCTATTTTGAGTTTTGGGTTTCGAGGTGAAGCGCTCGCAAGTATTAGTTCAGTTTCTCGATTGACCTTAACCTCACGCACTGCTGAACAAACTGAAGCCTGGCAAGCCTACACAGAAGGCTCTGATATGGCGGTAAAGATTATACCGGCGGCTCATCCAGTAGGTACAAGTATCGAAGCCGTCGATCTTTTCTTTAATACCCCTGCGCGAAGACGATTCCTCAAAAGTGATAAAACTGAGTTTACTCATATTGATGAGTGGCTTAAGCGTATTGCTTTGGTAAAACCAGAAATCCACTTTACGTTAAAGCACAATGGTAAGCAGGTTCGTAATTACCGTCCTGCTAATAATCAAGACCAGTACTTGATGCGTTTAGCTCAAGTCAGTGGCAAAGCCTTTGCTGAACAAGCACTCGAGATTAATTCACAACATGAAGGGTTGAAGTTAAGTGGTTTTATTCAATCACCATATTTTGATTCTCCAAACAGTGATACTCAGTTTTTCTATGTAAATGGCAGATTGATCCGCGATCGTTTAGTGAGTCACGCTGTAAGGCAGGCTTTTTCTGAATACGGAACGGGTGAGCAAACCTCTTATGTATTGATGCTGGAGATTGAACCCAATCAAGTGGATGTTAATGTCCACCCAGCAAAGCATGAAGTTAGGTTTCATCAAAGCCGCTATGTTCATGACTATATTTTGCAAGCGTTGCAATCGGCATTGATTCAAGTGACTCAAACTTCACTGCAGTTTCCTGAGAAAAAATTGAAGGAATCAGTTCAAGATAGCTACCAGAGTAAACCTTTGTCAGAGAGTCGTGTCGCTGAAGTGACTCCGTCAAGTTATTTGGCTCATTCTGGCGGGGAGCAAAGAGGTGCGTCGAATACTTCATTTGGTCAATCAAGTTCGCAGCATTCCTATTCAAGAGCTGGCGATGCTTCATCTCGTGCTCAAGGAGAGCTGCCTTCAGCGAGTGAAATTGCAACTTATACTCGATTATTAAAGACTCCAGAGCTTCAGAGAACGCCTAGTGCGGCCGATAATGATTTAATGAGTCAAATGCCTCCAGTCTTAGCGGGTAAATATTGGGTGCGCGTTACAGGGGATGAGTTATCTTTATTATCAATAGAGACAATTGCAAATTGGCTTGTTAAAAGGGACATTTTGGACAAAATAGCCGTTGGGTTAATCAGTCAGCCTTTGCTTATGCCTGTTTCAATTAAGTTCGATGAGGATTGGCTGAAGACTATTGATGAAAGAGAGCAGCTACTCAGAAAGTTAGGAATTGAAATAACAATCCGCCTAGGGCAGTTGATTATAAAAAAAGTGCCCCCATATTTAAGACAGAGTCAGTTAGTTACAGTGATCCCTGAACTATTGCAGTGGCTTAGGTTCGAAGAACCCAGTGATGAGGCTTTAGCCTCTTGGCTAGTCGCTCAAGACAAGGCAAGATTTGAGTCAGTGGTAGAAACCTGGCAGGCATTGAGTATGTTGGACAAAGATTTCCAGCATGAATTAACACAGAAGGCTAAGGTTTTACCTTGGTTGTCTTGGCTAGAAGAGTAACCGAGTGACTGAAGATAGTGCGTCTATACACACAAGTGATCGTGTTTTACCCCAGATCCTAACATTAATGGGTCCAACTGCTTCGGGTAAAACAGCGCTAGCTATAGAGCTGGTCGAGCAGCATAATTGTGAGATTATTTCGGTAGATTCTGCTCTTATCTATCGAGGGATGGATATCGGAAGTGCAAAGCCCACAGCTGAAGAGTTGAGTAAGGCTCCCCATAGGCTCATTAATATTCGGGATCCGTTAGAGAGCTATTCAGCTGCGGATTTTAGATGTGATGCCTTGTTGGCGATAGAAGAGATTCTAGCTAAAGGAAAAACCCCACTACTTGTCGGTGGGACGATGATGTATTTTAAGGCATTATTAGAAGGCTTATCACCGCTTCCAGCGGCAGATGATTCGATTAGAGTGCAGATAAAAATTGAATCAGAGGAGCATGGGTGGCAGTATCTGCATGATGAACTTAAGCGGATAGATCCTGTTTCAGCTGAACGTATTCACCCTAATGATCCGCAACGATTATCTAGGGCTATCGAAGTGTACAGAATTAGTGGCAAATCGCTCACTGAACTCACGAAAATTAAGGCAGAACCTCTGCCTTACGACGTTGTTCAATTTGCTATTTCGCCAAAAGATCGAAAAGTGTTACATCTTTCTATAGAAGAAAGATTCAAATTGATGTTAAATCAAGGATTCGTTGAGGAAGTGCAGTCGCTCAGGGAACGAAATGAGCTGCATATAGACCTGCCTTCGATGAGGTGTGTTGGCTACAGACAATGTTGGCAATACCTAGATGGCGAGTATGACTATGATAATATGGTTGAAAAAGCGATAGTTGCTACTAGGCAATTAGCTAAACGTCAATTAACATGGTTGAGAGGGTGGCCTGAGCTAAATTGGCTAGAAAGTGGAGTAGACTCAAATCTGACCACTGTATTGCGACATTGTCGCTAGCAAGTTAGTCCTTGCTATATAATACTAAAACTAAATAAAAGTTATGTTGTATTAGTTTTACTACTTATTTTTAATAAAAAGGAAATTACAAAATGGCTAAGGGGCAATCTTTACAAGACCCGTTTTTGAACGCACTGCGCCGTGAACGCGTTCCTGTTTCTATTTATCTTGTTAATGGCATCAAACTACAAGGACAGGTTGAGTCATTTGATCAATTTGTTATTTTGCTGAAAAACACGGTCAGTCAAATGGTATACAAGCATGCTATTTCTACTGTTGTTCCAGCACGCCCTTTTAACGTGAGTGCGCATCATGCTACACCTGCACCAACACCAGCTGGTGGTTTTAATGGTCAGACTGATGACACTAGCGAGTAATCATTGATAAGGAGTTTGCTTTTTGTTTGATCGTTATGAGGCGGGAGAAAACGCGGTTCTTGTCCATATTGAGTTCTCCGATGAGGAACGTAGGGAAGATTTGGTCGAGCTTCAACTTTTAGTTGAATCGGCTGGCGCCCAATGTATTGGAGTGATAACAGGAAGCCGTCGTTCGCCGGACCGAAAGTTTTTTGTAGGCTCGGGTAAGGCTGACGAATTAGCTGCTATGGTTGCTGCGACAGAAGCGAATGTGGTGATTTTTAATCATGCACTGAGCCCTGCTCAAGAGAGAAATCTTGAGCTGGTTTGCCAATGTCGAGTGTTAGACCGTACCACGCTCATTTTAGATATTTTTGCACAGAGAGCACGTACGTACGAAGGAAAGTTACAGGTAGAGCTAGCGCAGTTACGCCATATGTCGACTCGCCTTATACGTGGCTGGACTCATCTGGAACGCCAGAAAGGTGGTATTGGTATGCGAGGACCTGGGGAGACTCAACTCGAAACCGATAGACGTCTACTCCGAGGTAGGATTAGCACCATCAATAAGCGTTTAGCAAAAGTAGATAAACAACGTGAACAGAGTCGAAGGGCCAGAAATCGTAGTGATTTAGCGACGGTTTCATTAGTTGGTTATACCAACGCAGGTAAATCGACTCTATTCAACTCTCTTACAGCGTCAGATGTGTATGCTGCAGATCAGCTTTTTGCTACTTTAGATCCGACTTTAAGAAAGTTAGAGCTGGAAGATGGTAATATTATTCTGGCTGATACAGTAGGCTTTATTCGTCATTTGCCACATGACTTAGTGGCGGCGTTTAAGGCTACATTGCAAGAAACACGTCAAGCTGAACTGCTACTCCATATTGTTGATTGTCATGATGACAATATGGGGGACAACTTCGAGCAAGTTCAACTTGTACTCAAGGAGATCGGTGCCGAAGACGTTCCACAACTTATTGTTTGCAATAAGATTGACTTGTTGGATGAGGTTTGCCCTAAAATCGATTATGATGATGAAGGCGTTCCCATTAGAGTGTGGGTTTCAGCTCAAAAACAACAAGGTCTAGAATTATTAAAGGAAGCTATCAACAGCATTGTTGGAAAGACGACTTTAACATTAGACTTAGAAATTCCAGCAACTGCTGGACATTATCTTGGTCAGTTATACCGACTTGATGTGATACAGCAGAAAGAATATGACGATCTGGGGAACTGTATCTTGTCTGTTCGCTTGTTAGAGGCCGATTGGCGTCGACTTGTGAAGCAGAGCGAAGGAGAGTTAGAGGCGTTTGTTGTTGAATATTCGACAGCAGAGTAGTTTTTAGTGATCTCATTTATTTCATACACCTGTGGAGTGCTAAATGGCTTGGAATGAGCCCGGTAACAAGGGTAAAGACCCTTGGGGAAATAAAAGTGGAAACGATAAGGGACCACCGGACCTAGATGAAGTTTTTCGCAATATCTCTAAACGCTTTGGCGGCGGAAAAGGCAATGGTTCAGGCCCGAGCTTCAGCTCGTTTAGCTTAATTATTGTTTTGGGTATCGCTGTTGCTGTATGGGGGCTATCAGGCTTCTATACTGTGAAAGAAGCGGAAAAAGGTGTTGAACTCAGATTTGGTAAGTATGTCGGTGAAGTTGAGCCTGGTTTGCAATGGAAGGCAACTTTCATTGATGAAGTCTTCCCAGTCAACGTGAACACTGTTCGTTCAATCCCAGCCTCAGGAAGCATGCTTACTGCTGATGAGAATGTGGTTTTAGTCGAACTCGATGTGCAATACCGTGTTGTCGATGCTTATAACTTCCTGTTTAGCGCTGTTGATGCCAACGCCAGTTTACGTGAAGCAACGGATAGTGCTCTGCGCTATGTTGTTGGTCACAATAAAATGGATGACATCCTGACAACTGGTCGTGATCAAATTCGTCGTGATACTTGGGCTGAAGTTGAGCGTATTATCGAGCCGTACAAGCTGGGTATTCAGATTGAAGATGTTAACTTCCTGCCTGCACGTCCGCCGGAAGAAGTTAAAGACGCTTTTGATGATGCTATCTCAGCTCAGGAAGATGAACAGCGCTTTATTCGTGAAGCTGAAGCTTATGCTAGAGCTATCGAGCCAAAGGCTCGTGGTCAAGTTCAACGCATGGAGCAGCAAGCTAACGCTTATAAAGAACGTGAAATCCTAGAGGCTAGAGGTAAGATTGCTCGTTTCGAGCTGTTACTGCCTCAGTATAAAGCTGCACCAGAAGTGACTCGTGAGCGTTTGTACTTGGACTCAATGCAAGAAGTTATGAAAGGGACAAGTAAAGTGTTGGTTGACTCTAAGAGTAGCAACAACATGATGTACTTACCTTTAGATAAGTTGATGCAGAACAGCCAGTCTGACAGTAAGCCTCGTAAGGTAAGCTCAAATTCTTCGCTTAATTCGTCAAGTAATACGGTGAGTAAAAACAGTATGCCAACTGACTCACGTCCATCACGTGGCGAACGTCAAGGGAGGAACTAAAAAATGGGAAGATTAGTCGCAATTATTGCAGCAGTACTTGTCGCTGTACTTTTGTCCTCCATTTTGATCGTTAATGAAGGCGAGAAAGCCATTGTTTCACGCTTTGGTAAGATTTTAAAAGATGAAGGCGTCACTCGTATCTACGAGCCAGGTCTTCACATTAAACTGCCTATGATAGATAAGATTAAGTTTCTTGATTCACGTATCCAAACTATGGATGGCGCGGCTGACAGATTCGTTACTTCAGAAAAGAAAGACCTTATGGTTGATTCTTACGTGAAGTGGAGAATATCTGACTATGAGAAATACTATCTTTCAACTGGTGGCGGTATTAAAGCAACTGCCGAATCACTGCTTCAACGTAAGATCAATAACGATCTTCGTACCGAGTTTGGTCGTCGCACGATTAAAGAGATTGTTTCGGGTAGCCGTGATGAACTGCAACAAGATGCCTTAGTTAATGCTGCTGAAAGTGCCGCAGATTTGGGTATTGAAGTGGTTGATGTCAGAGTAAAACAGATTAACTTACCTGCAAACGTAAGTTCAAGTATCTACCAGCGTATGCGTGCAGAACGTACCGCTGTAGCGAAAGAGCACAGAGCGCAAGGTATGGAACAATCTGAAATTATTCGTGCTAAAACAGATGCATCAGTTACTATTCAAATTGCAGATGCTGAACGTAAAGCATTAGAAGTCAAAGGTGAAGGTGATGCGCAATCAGCTAAGATTTACGCTGATGCCTATTCCAAGGATGCAGAGTTTTACAGCTTTCTCCGTAGCTTAGAAGCTTATAAGGCGAGTTTTGCTGATGGTTCAAATGTCATGATTTTAGAGCCTGATAGTGAGTTCTTCAAATACATGAACAGCTCCCAAGGTAAATAAAGTCCTTTTAATTAAAAGCTCGGCTTAGGCCGAGCTTTTTTTTGCTTATCATATCTAACTCCCTAATTTAGCGATGAATGCTATTTGTTTTTATCCTTTCTTTTTGTTGAAATATCTTTAAAACCTCACTCATAACGTGTGTTTTTTAAGCTAAGATGGCTATTTTGCTAACATAGTTAACTTTGTTCTCTGTTTTACTATGATCTGCTTCTGATTTTTGGCTATAATGAGTACCACCTCAAGTTCTTTTTTTTAGTTTTGGGGTAAACACCAAATTCCGAAAATTTAAAACAAAAATTCCAACACTCTCTGGAGATAAGTGGATGAGCAATGCGCCAGTCGATACCGGACGTCGCAGATTTCTGACCGCAGCAACCGCCGTAGTAGGTGGTGTGGGTGCCGTAGCTGTAGCGGTACCTTTTATAAAGTCATGGAATCCGAGTGCCAAAGCGAAAGCTGCAGGCGCACCGGTTGAAGTAAACATAAGTAAAGTAGAGCCGGGTCAATTGATCCGTGTTGAGTGGCGTGGAAAGCCTGTATGGGTTGTACGCCGTACTGAAGAGATCCTTGAGAATCTAGCGACATTAGATGATCAACTTCGCGATCCTGCATCAGTGGAAGAACAGCAACCTGTTTATGCCCAGAATGCCGGACGTTCAATCAATCCTGAGTTCTTTATCGCAGTGGGGCTTTGTACTCACTTAGGTTGTTCTCCTACCTATTTACCAGATACTTTTGGTGAGCAGGTTGAAGGTGTTCCTTCTGGTTTCTTCTGTCCATGTCATGGTTCTAAGTTTGATATGGCGGGTCGAGTATTCCAAGGTGTGCCAGCTCCGTTGAACTTAGTTGTTCCACCTCATCAATACATCGATGACAGAAATGTCTTGATCGGTGTTGACCAAGGGGCTGCGTAATGGTTAAGAATATAGTTGATTGGATTGATGCTCGTATCCCTATGACGGCTACCTACAACCGTCATGTTGGTCAATATGCAACACCTACTAACTTTAATTTTTGGTACTTTTTTGGCTCGCTAGCCATGTTAGTTCTGGTAAACCAGTTACTAACAGGGATCTGGCTGACCATGAATTACGTCCCAACGGCTGAAGGTGCGTTTGCTTCAATCGAATACATCATGCGTGATGTCGAGTATGGTTGGTTATTACGTTATATGCACTCAACAGGCGCCTCGGCGTTTTTTGTGGTCATCTATCTGCACATGTTCCGTGGTCTAATTTACGGTTCATACCAGAAGCCTAGAGAGTTACTATGGCTTTTCGGCATGTTGATATTCTTGGTGCTAATGGCTGAAGCCTTTATGGGCTACTTGCTACCATGGGGCCAAATGTCCTACTGGGGAGCGCAGGTAATTATCTCCTTGTTTGGAGCCATTCCCGTTATTGGTGATGACCTAACATTGTGGATTCGTGGTGACTTTGTCGTCTCTGGAGCAACGCTGAACCGCTTCTTTGCACTGCACGTTATTGCATTACCTTTAGTGTTGGTTGTTTTAGTTTTCTTACACTTAATTGCATTGCATGAAGTGGGATCTAACAACCCTGACGGTATTGAGATTAAGAAGAACAAAGATGAGAATGGCTGGCCTATCGATGGTATCCCATTCCACCCTTACTACACTGTTAAAGATATTATGGGCGTCGCTGGCTTCCTGATTGTCTTCTGTTATGTGTTGTTCTTTATGCCTGAAGGTGGCGGTTATTTCCTTGAAAAGCCAAACTTCGAAGCAGCTAACCCAATGAAGACTCCTGAGCATATTGCCCCAGTTTGGTATTTCACACCTTTCTATGCAATCTTGCGTGCGATTCCTGATAAATTATTAGGTGTTATCGGTATGGGACTTGCTATAGCAGTGCTGTTTGTATTGCCTTGGTTAGACCGTTGTAAGGTTAAGTCTGTTCGTTACCGTAGTCTGACTCATAAGCTTAACATCGCTCAGTTTGCAGTGTCTTTCGTGGTTCTTGGTTATTTAGGTGCTGTTGCGGCTACACCTGCATTAACCATCGCAGCTCGTGTCTTTACTCTGACTTACTTCGGTTTCTTCGTATTCCTTTGGATATACAGTAAGAACGAGAAGACTAAGCCTGTTCCAGAGAGGTTGACTCACTAATGAAAAAATTGATTATTGCATTAGTTACCTTAATTCCTACACTTGCGTTTGCAGCCGGTGGTTCACATGTCACGCTAGAAAGCGCGAACATTGATCTGCATGATAAAGAGTCACTGCAACGTGGATTGGATAACTTCCAGCTCTATTGTGCAGGTTGTCACAGCACTCAGTATCAACGTTATGATCGTGTTGCGAATGACTTAGGCATTCCTCTCGATGATATGCGTGCTAAGTATATGTTCGATGACAGCGTCAAGCCTGGTAGTTTGATGGAAAATGCGATTCCAACTGCCGATGCAGCTAAATGGTTTGGTGCTTCGCCACCGGATCTTACTTTAGTGGCTCGTGTGCGTGGAGAAGATTGGATTTATTCATATTTGAAGGGATTCTATCATGATGAGAATCGTCCTTTCGGTGTCAATAATACCGTGTTCCCAGCTGTAGGCATGCCGCATGTATTGCAAGAACTGCAAGGCCTTCCTGTTAAGCAAGAAGATGGTAGCTTAGTCGCTACTGGCGGAAAGCTAACAGCTGAAGAATATGATCAAGTTGTCCGCGACATTACTGGATTTCTCGTTTATTCGGGTGACCCAGTTAAACTTGAGCGTGAAAGCTTAGGTTGGTGGGTGATGGGCTTCTTGTTTATCTTCTTCGTGATAGCTTACTTGCTAAAGAAAGAGTACTGGAAAGATGTACACTAACCCTTAGAAAGGTTAGAATGCATTATTCGCATACTGTAAACGGGGGGCTTTGCCCCTCGTTTTGCTTTTTGTTTTTTTGCTTTTTTCATTAAATCTCGGAGGGTATCAATGGCTGTTGCTGCCAATAAACGCTCAATCATGACCCTGTATTCAGGTGCTGACGATCTATATAGTCATCAAGTTCGTATCGTCTTAGCTGAAAAAGGAGTTACAGTTGATGTACTTCAGGTTGAACCAAATGATATGCCTGAAGATTTAATCGAATTGAACCCTTACAACACAGTGCCGACTTTGGTTGATCGTGAATTAGTGCTTTATAACTCACGTATTATCATGGAGTACTTGGATGAGCGCTTCCCTCACCCACCTCTAATGCCTGTCTATCCTGTATCTCGTGGACGTACACGTTTGATGATGCACCGTATCCAAAAGGATTGGTATTCATTAGTGGACCGTATCCGCAGTGGTGACCGTGCTGATGCTGCTCGTAAAGAGTTGCAAGAAGGCTTAACGTCTATCGCACCGATATTTAATGAGATGCCATATTTTATGGCGGAAGATTTTGGTTTAGCAGATTGCTACTTAGGCCCATTACTATGGCGTTTACCTGTACTTGGCATCGAACTCGATACTCGCACAGCTAAAGAAGTTAAAGCGTATATGACACGTCTGTTTGATCGTGAATCATTTAAAGCGTCATTAACTGAGGCCGAGCGCGAAATGCGCATGGGTGATTAAATGATGCCTATGACCCCGAATCGTCCATACTTGCTGCAAGCATATTATGACTGGTTAATGGATAACGAGCTGACTCCACATGTGGTTGTTGATGCTTATGTTCCTGGTACTCAGGTTCCACAACAATATGTGAAAGATGGTCAAATTGTACTTAACATTACCTCTTCTGCTGTAGCTAACCTACAGATAGGACATGAGTATATTGAGTTCAATGCACGTTTTGGTGGTGTACCTCAACAAGTTGTTCTTCCTATGGCTGCGATAGTTGCTATCTATGCCAGAGAAAATGGTGCCGGCACTGTTTTTGATTTAGAAGATGCATATCAACTTGAAGATGAGGAGCTTGAGTCAGGTTTGTCTGTTGTTGATGCCGCAAAAGATGAAGAGACTGATGATGGCCCTGAAACACCAGATCCAAAGCGTCGAGGTCATCTCACGTTAGTTAAGTAACTTTTAGCTAATAGAAATAAGCCAGTCACATGACTGGCTTTTTTTATGCAATATTTCTAGTCTCTTGCCTGTTTCTTCCTCTTCTCTTCGCCGAATATAAGGCATCATCCGCTTCCTTAATAACGTGGTCTAAGTTGTGTTGTCCAGTGAAGATGCACAGACCAATAGATGCGGTGATTTTGTATTTTTGGTCGGCATAATAAAAAGGTGAGTTTTCTAGTTTGAGTAAAAGAGTGTTGGCTCTATTTATGGGGGTGGCGGATTCAGTGTCTATGTACACCATGGCAAACTCTTCTCCTCCGACTCTAGCGAGTAATCCACTATCGCCTATATGTTCCTTTAAAAGGTGGCTTACGTGCTTGAGAGCCTCATCGCCCGCATCATGCCCACCAGTATCATTAATTCGTTTAAAGTGGTCAATATCAATGATTGCTAAGGCTAGCTGCTGTTGATCTAGCTGCTTTAACAGTATCTGTTGAAAGTTATCAATGAAATGGCGACGATTATTGAGAGAGGTCAAAGGATCTGTGTTAGCCAGTCTCTCAAGGTAGATCTCATTTAATTCTGAATAACGCTCACTTATTAGCAACAGTAAGATAATCGTAAATACGCTTGAACCCACCATAATGACTCTCAACAAGTTGAGCTGTTGAGCTTGTAGTTCATATATTTCAGGCAGTGATGGCCAGCCATTGATCTGGAAAAAGCAGTAGAGGCTAAGGTTGGCAATAAAGAGTAATACGGAGGAGCGCCACTGCGCTATCTCGAAGAATGCTGCGGGTATAATGGCAAATAGTAAAAAGTAGTAGTGGATCAGAAATATGGTGCCTTGGGCTAAAAAAAGAGTGACGGCAGTATCTGACATTACAATGATAAAAATGGCCCATCTGGCTAAGAAAAATCTCCCTGAATGATTAAGCCACCATACTAAAGGCAATAAAAGTAAGAAGGGAGTTTGTATCAACCCTGAGTAAAATACAGTCCAGTTTCCCGTCAGGTAAAAAAGTACATCAAAAATAAGAATTGTGGCAGCACTTACCATCACGCCAAGGTTCACTTGTATGACCTTGCGCTCTAAGGTTTTACTGCTGCAATGTTGGCAGCCTAAGGTTAATAGCTTAAGAAAAAGGGACGATAGGCTCGGCATTATTATCGCTCTTGTTTATCTAAGATTAAGCATAGTTGTTTTTATGCCATGTGTGGTGATCCATATGGGACTCTGTGTTAGCATCTGCCGCCAATTACTCTACTATCAGCGTTTTACATTTCGGACCGATTTATGCTTTTGATGATCGATAACTATGACTCTTTCACATTTAACTTAGTGCAATATTTCCAGCAGCTTGGTCAAGAGGTTGTGGTTAAGCGAAATGATGAGATCACCATCGCCGAGATAGAAATGTTAGCCCCGACTCACATTGTTATTTCCCCTGGGCCTCGTAGCCCAAATGAAGCGGGAATATCATTAGCCACCATTGAATATTTTGCAGGAAAGCTACCAATCCTCGGCGTGTGTTTAGGACACCAAGCAATTGCACAAGTTTTTGGTGCTCAAGTGATACGTGCTAAGCGGGTCATGCATGGTAAAACCAGCTGTATTACTCATCTGGGAGAGCGACTTTTTAGTGAGTTGAATAACCCTCTGACGGTGACGCGTTATCACTCTTTGTTAGTCGAATCATTGCCCGATGACTTTACGCTTGATGCGTGGTTTGATGACGAGGTTCATGGGCGTGAGATCATGGCCATGAGCCATATTCGTTTACCGATTTATGGGGTGCAGTTTCATCCTGAGTCTGTGCTTACTGAGCAAGGGCATGAGTTATTACAGAATTTTCTCAACTTAAGTTAATACCGTTCTTTTTTATCTTTACCCTTTTAGAGCTTCACTTTTCTTAGCTTGTTACAAGATTTCCTTATTTTCCTCACTAAAATGAGGCTGTTTTGTGATATAAATATCGCAAAATAATATCAATGACGCAGTATGACCCTCTGTTTTAGATAGTCATGATCATTGAAAAATAAAAGGAAGCACAATGACGAGTCTGATAAGACATTCGGGACTAAGTGTCCTAGCTATTGCCATCTTAAGTGGCTGTACGGCAACCTCAAGTGAACAAGCGATAAACGAACAAGTTACCCAACAGCAAAGTCAGGTTTTACTCGCCAGTCCTCCTAAGGTTAATGAAGCATTAAGCCTAAAGCAGATCATGGCTAATCCAGACTGGATGGGAATATTGGCTAAAGGGGCGTATTGGGGAGATGATAGTCAGTCTATCTTTTTCGTTCGACAAGCTCACGGCAATCCAGTTAAAAACTACTATGAACAAGCATTGAATGGCGATAAAGCAACGCAGTTGACGTTCAATGAATTACATAAAGCATCTCAGAAATATGGCGTACTTGATAACAAAAAAACTAAAAAAGCTTATATCTATCAAGGTAACGTCTTTGTAAAGCAACTGAGTTCGGGCTTAATTTCACAGTTAACCAGACAAAATTCACCTGTTAATGGCGTACGTTTCCTAAATAATGGCGATATCGCTTATTGGCAGGGAGATGATATCTATCGTATTCATAACTACACGGGGATGCATGAGCAAATAGCCAGCATCAAGATGTCTGGCAAACCAAAAGGCGTGGAAGACCCATCAAGTTACATTGCTAAGCAGCAACACAGGCTGATCAAGTATGTCTCTCAGCAGCATGATAATGAAAAAAAGAGAGAGCAATATAAGGCTGAATTAGCTGAACAAGATCCAACACTGGCAAGCAAGGTTTGGTATTTGGGAGACAGTGAAACGGTCTCTGACTTAAGCCTTTCACCAGATGGACGATATGTACTGCTTTCATTAATCGATAAAGGATATAGCTGGCGTGGCGAACACGACATCATGCCTAACTATCTTGGTAAAGATGGGTATGTTGATGCCGTACCTGCTAGAGCGCGTGTAGCGGAAGATAAGAATCCGGGTGAGCGCCTAGTCTTGTTGGATCTCGACACTCACATTGAACGTGCAATCACTATCGAAGGGCTTGAAGGTTTCGATGAAGATGTGCTCGCTAAAGTGAAGGCCGAAAATGCCAAGGCGAAGGGTGAATCTTATAAGAGTGAGCGTGCGCCACGTAAAATTCAATTAATACAAGATTGGGGATGGGAGCAGAGCGCGATTCAGTGGCAAGAAGCGGATAACAAAGTGGCTGTCATGCTTGAGGCTGTCGATAATAAAGACCGCTGGATAGCAACATTGGATCTGGATAAAGGCTCGCTTAACACTGAACACAGATTGCATGATGACGCTTGGATTAACTATAACTTCAATCAGTTTGGTTGGTTGCCCGCTACCGACGATCTCTATTATTTGTCTGAAGAAACCGGTTACTCTCACCTCTATCTTAAGCGTGAAGGTAAAGAAGCAGAGCCTTTAACTCAAGGTCAATACGTCGTTAGTGATATCACTCTTGGACCCAAAGCTCAGTTTATCTATTACAAGGCCAATAAAAGTCATCCAGGTATCGACAATGTCTATCGCGTGGAGATCAATACAGGTAAAGATGAGCAGTTAACGCAGTGGGATGGACAGCTTGATTACAGTTTGAGTCCAGATGGTAATAATTTGCTACTCAATGCTTCACGTCGTACAGAGCCGAGTGAACTTTATCTGCAGCCTATCGGCGGCGATCTTAAAAAGATGACCTCATACACGAGTGATGCTTTCAAACGTTATCCTTGGCAAGCGCCAGAGGTTGTTACTGTGCCGTCAAGTCATGGTGCTGATGACGTGTATGCACGAGTCTACCTACCACAAGGGTATGATAAGAGCCAAGCAGACAAGTATCCTGCGGTGATCTTTAATCATGGTGCTGGTTACCTGCAAAATGCTCATTACGGCTTCTCTGGTTACTTCCGAGAGTTTATGTTCCATAACTTGCTTACCCAACAGGGTTACGTGGTGATGGATATGGATTATCGCGGTTCAAAAGGGTATGGACGTGATTGGCGTACGGCTGTATATCGTCAAATGGGCACGCCTGAGGTTGAAGATCTAAAAGATGGCGTAAGCTGGATGGCGGCAAATGCTAATGTTGACGCTAATAAGGTTGGTACTTATGGCGGTTCATACGGTGGCTTCCTGACCTTTATGGCGCTCTTTAACGAGCCAGAGTTATTTCAAGCAGGAGCTGCTTTACGTCCGGTTACTGACTGGGCGCATTATAATGCCCCGTACACTTCAAATATTCTAAACACACCAGATGTCGATCCTATCGCTTACGAACGTAGCTCGCCAATTGAGCATGCTCAGGGTCTGCAAAAACCATTACTGATTATGAGTGGAGTACTCGACGACAATGTCTTTTTCCAAGACAGTGTTCGTTTAGTGCAGCGTTTGATCGAGCTGGAAAAACCTATGTTTGAAACTGCTATCTACCCTGTTGAGCCACACGGCTTTAAAGAACCATCAAGTTGGTTAGATGAATACCGTAGGATCTATAAACTATTCAATGAAGAGCTCAAGTAAGTTCTAGAAATATAAGCCTCTGAACGGAGGCTTTTTTATTTCTAAATCCAGTGGGGGAGGAAGTAAAACTCTCCATCAACTTAATGGGCTTGGGTGTTGCTAGGCTCGTTATTTATCGGCAATGTATAAATATTGTTAATAAAGGTGCTAAATTATCACTTAGACCTTTTTGAGGAAAAATAGACAGTGGCTATATCAGTGGCAGGTGGAGTTAGGCCAGGTAAGGTTATTGAAATAGAGCATAGACTTTATAAACAGTTGATCGTGGGAAAACAAAAATCTGATTCCATGTTTGATGAATTGGATGCAGAGTTAGAGGATGATGCTAACAAACTGGCTATAGAACGTGAAGCTGTATTAGACCGATTAGCTAAACAGATAGAAGCAAAACAAGTTTTTGAGCGAGTATCAGAACAGCTAATTAAAACAGTAAGTAACGCCGTTAATCACAGGTTAGCTTCGGCTGATGCTGTTATAAAAAGTGCCGGAGTTAATGAATCTCAATTGTTGATGTTGGAGCTCCTACAGGGGAGTAACATCGATATCAATCGCCTTCGCCCATTAATTGCAAACGAATCATGGTTAGTCCGCGATCTTCTCAATATCGTTAACAGCACCTCATTCAGACATCGACGCCCAAAAGGGTCTGATGTGAAACTGACAGACTTAAAATTGGTGCTTAACTTTATCGGCATCGAAAATATCAAGTTGTTGATCCCGCATTTTTGTTTAAGAAATTGGTTGCCTTCAGGACATGCAAACTTGCTGTGGACGACTCGTAAGTTGTGGCGTTATTCCATGGTGAGTGCGATTGCGGCTCAGGCACTGGGAAAGCTGCATGAAAAAGACAGTATATTTGTCTATATCTGTACTCTGTTAAGCCAGTTAGGGCCCTCTGTAGTATTAAAAAATAGTGCCTTATTGTTTGAGGAAACATGGGGACTCTGGTTGGGGGAAGCCAATAATAGTAGAGATAAAGAGCTCTATGACGCTGTTTTAGTAACGGAGTTTCCATCACAGAAGGTATATGAGTTGGTCATAGAGCACGGTGATAGATTGAACTGGCAGCTACTGCAGCAGCTAAATTTTAGTGACAGCCCTATGACGTCAGTAATGGCAGAGTTAGATAATAACTTGAGCTATAAAGATCTCTCTGAAAATGCGTCTATCGTTGCCAGAGCAAACTGCTACGCTAAAGTGGTGCTATTGGAAGAGATGAAGCTGATAAACCCGCAAGAGAAGCGCATTATGTTCGACTATTATGAGTTGAGCGAGCAAGAGCTAATCAGGCTCAAAGGTCAAAATTATCGAAAGTTAAATATTATCTGATCCCTTCTCTCTTAGCATTTATCAGCCTTAAAAGTCGTGGTGACACAGCGGGGGGCGGGATTTAAGCTTTAAACATATACTAATTAGCGGTTAACTTTGCTGTATTTAATACTATTTACTCGTTAACTATGCATGTTTGATGAATAGTTAGCGAAAATGGTTTCGAATAACTTTTTTTATGACTAATTATGCTCGAAACCCCCGTTATAAACGCTTGTATAATTCTTAAACTCAACTCTTTATGCAATAAATGTGTGCAATAGATCTTAGTTGGGTGTAAGAAACTGGCGTTTTGATCACATTTTCGCTATTAATGTCTATTAAGTAATAAAAATTAGCACCGCCATCATGAGTTTTTATAAAGAAAAAGGCGGGCATAGTGGCTTTCAGAGCCATCACAACAATAAAGGATGAGAAGGTATGAGCGTAAACAAGACCCTGACAAGAGCCCAGTTTGATGAAGTGATGGTGCCTAATTATGCGCCTTCGGCTGTTATTCCTGTTCGTGGAGAAGGAAGCCGAGTTTGGGATCAAGAGGGTAATGAGTTTATCGATTTTGCGGGTGGTATTGCCGTTAACTGTCTGGGTCATTGTCACCCAGCTTTGGTAGGTGCACTGAAAGAGCAGGGCGAGAAGCTTTGGCATCTGTCTAATGTAATGACCAACGAGCCAGCTTTAGCACTTGCGACTAAGTTAGTGGATGCGACTTTTGCCGATCGTGTCTATTTTGCTAACTCAGGTGCAGAAGCAAACGAAGCAGCACTTAAGCTTGCGCGTCGTTACGCTATGGATAAGTTTGGTGCAGAGAAAGATCAAATCATCGCATTCGATAGAGCATTCCATGGTCGTACTTTCTTTACCGTAAGTGTCGGTGGCCAAGCGGCTTACTCTGATGGTTTTGGTCCAAAGCCACAAAGCATTACTCATGTTCCTTTCAATGATATTGCTGCACTAGAAGCTGTATTCTCTGATAAAACCTGCGCGGTCATGATGGAGCCACTTCAAGGTGAAGGCGGAATTATCGACGCCGATCCAGAATTCCTAAAAGCAGTGCGTGCCCTGTGTGATAAGCACAACGCGCTATTGGTCTTTGATGAAGTACAAACTGGTGTGGGTCGTTTGGGCGAACTATATGCCTACATGCGCGGCGATGTTGTGCCTGATATTCTGACCACGGCTAAAGCCCTAGGTGGCGGATTCCCAATCGCGGCGATGCTGACGACTAAAGAGATTGCTGATCACCTTAAAATAGGTACTCACGGATCGACTTATGGTGGTAATGCACTTGCCTGTGCTATCGGTAATGCAGTTTTGGATGTTGTAAACACTCCTGAAGTCCTTAACGGCGTTAAGCTTCGTGAGAAGTTGCTTCGTGAAGGTCTTAACAAGATTAATGATAAATACCAGGTCTTCTCTGAAGTTCGTGGGCAGGGTCTACTGCTTGGTGCTGTATTGAATGATAAATATCAAGGACGTGCAAAAGAGTTCCTCGTTGCATCAGTGGGTGAAGGCTTAATGTGCCTAGTTGCTGGTGCTAACGTAATACGTTTCACTCCTTCTCTGGTTATTCCTGAAACTGATATCGCCGAAGGGCTAGTTCGCTTTGAGCGTGCTGTAGCTAAAGTCGTTGCAGCCTAATTGACATACCGAGTGTTGAAGTGTTCAACACTCTTTTTTTGTCATTAGGAATGCTTGAATCTTAACCTATTTAAACTTGCCTTAATTAGAGCAAGGAAGGGGGAAGAGGAGAGTGAAAGTGAGGAGGCTCAGAGATGTTAATAATACGTCCCATAAGATCTAGCGACTTTGAAGCGCTGTATCAAATAGCTGAAGAATCCGGTCACGGGTTTACATCATTGCCAGTCAATGAAGAGCTGCTTAAAAGCAAGATAGCCAGAGTAGAAGCTTCATTTCTTAAAGAAGTGGATAAACCTTTTGACGAAGGTTATCTCATGGTGCTTGAAGACACCGAAACTGGTGAAGTCGTCGGAACATGTGGTATCGAAGCTGCTGTTGGAATGGTCGATGCTTTCTACCATTACAGGCTCGGTACTGAGGTATATCATTCAGAACAGATTGACGTTAGAAATGAGGTTGAGACCCTAACCTTATGTCACGATTACACCGGTGCAGCTGAGTTGTGTACGCTATTTTTACGTGGTTCATACCGTAAAAATAACAATGGTCGCATGTTGTCCCGTAGTCGCTTCCTGTTTTTAGCCCAACATAAGCAGCGATTCGGTGAAACCGTGATTGCTGAAATGCGTGGTGAAAGTGATAAAGAGGGGAACTCCCCATTTTATGATTGGCTGCAAAAGCATTTCTTAGGAATAGATTTCGTTGAAGCGGATTATCTTTCAGGCCTTGGTCAGAAAGGCTTTATGGCTGAGATGATGCCTAAAAATGCGGTCTATGTATGTCTGTTACCAGAAGCCGCGCAAAAGGTGATTGGTGAAGTGCATACTAACACACGTCCAGCGTTGAATTTGCTCCAAGCTGAAGGATTCAGATGCCGTGGTTATGTGGATATTTTCGATGGTGGTCCCACGGTCGAATGTAATATTAATGATATCCGTTCGGTTAGAGAGAGCCGTTTATTGACGGTAACTATTGGCGTGCAACCAGCATCAGACACTAGCTATGTTATCTCAAACACACAGTTGGCGAACTATCGTGCGACCTCTTCAACACTGCTTGTTAGTCAAGAAAGTGATGAGGTTGTCATCTCACCTGAATTAGCAGCTGGCTTGCTGGTTAAGCAAGGTGAGCAAATCCGTATTTTGGCTTTGTAGGAAACAAATAATGACTCAATTTATAAACGGCCAGTGGATCACTGGTTTAGGTCACGATGTGACATCTAAAAATCCCGCGAACAATGAAGTGATCTGGAGCAGCAAAACTGCAACAGTAGATCAGGTCAACACCGCAGTTGAAGCAGCTCGTGAAGTACAGTTCGATTGGTTTATGCTTGGATTTGAAGGTCGTCTGGCGATCGTTGAAGCTTACCGTGCTCAGCTTGAAGCGAACAAGGCCGAGATAGCTGAAGTTATTGCCCAAGAAACTGGCAAGCCTCAATGGGAGACAGCCACAGAGGCTGGCGCCATGATAGGTAAGATAGGTCTTTCAGTGGCGGCTTATAAAGAGCGTACTGGCAGCACTGAGAACGATATTCCTGCTGGACGCGCCGTTTTACGCCATAAGCCTCACGGTGTAGTTGCCGTATTTGGCCCATATAACTTCCCTGGTCACTTGCCAAATGGCCATATCGTGCCAGCACTCCTTGCGGGTAATACCGTGGTTTTCAAGCCATCAGAGCTGACGCCTAAAGTCGCTGAACTCATGCTTAAGTGTTGGGAAAAAGCGGGATTACCAGCCGGTGTTGTTAACTTAGTCCAAGGTGAAGTTGAAACAGGTAAAGCGTTAGCATCACACCCACAGATAGATGGTCTGTTCTTTACGGGAAGCTCTCGTACTGGTCATATTTTGCATCAGCAATACGCGGGTGAGCCGGGTAAGATTTTAGCCTTAGAGATGGGCGGCAATAATCCGCTAATCATCAAAGGTGTTAAAGATACTAAGGCTGCAGTCCATGACATCATTCAGTCAGCGTATATATCTTCGGGTCAACGTTGTACTTGTGCACGTCGTCTCTATGTTGAAAAAGGCGCTGAAGGTGATGCGTTACTGCTTGAGCTAGCTGCCGCGGTTAAGCGTATTCAAGTGGGAGCTTGGAATACTCAACCTCAGCCATTTATGGGATCCATGATTTCAGAGGTGGCGGCGAAAGGTATGGTACAAGCGCAAGATAACCTACTTAAATTAGGCGCTCACTCTCTGGTTGAATTGACGCATCTTGAAGCCGGTACAGGTTTAGTCTCACCGGGTTTGATTGATGTTACTCAAGTGATTGAACTGCCAGATGAAGAGTACTTTGGGCCTCTGCTGCAGGTGGTTCGTTACACCGACTTTGATGAAGCTATTAAGCTAGCAAACAAGACTCGCTATGGTCTATCTGCCGGTATTCTTGCGGACAGTCGTGACGATTACGAATACTTCTTAGCGCGTATTCGTGCAGGTATCGTGAACTGGAACAAGCAGATCACTGGCGCATCGGGTGCTGCACCATTTGGTGGTGTTGGCGCATCGGGTAACCACAGAGCGAGTGCATTTTATGCTGCCGATTACTGTGCTTATCCAGTTGCTTCTGTTGAGGCTGATACTGTCAGCCTACCAGCGAGCCTAAGCCCAGGTTTAAGTATCTAATACTGAAAGTTGTTAAAAGTAATGGGAGGCATCGTAAAGTGGCTCCCATATTTATAAATGGTACAGAAAGTCAGATAGGTTTAAACCACTTTACTCTCGCTGTACTTATATCGTGATAACAATAATACCAGGACTGACCTAGGTCGGTGATTGGCTCGCGATGCCGTTAAGGAATAAATTGATGCACACCGATGTTAACAAGCTATTTAAATCACTTTGGAATGATTATATTGAGATGACGCCTTCTGCTGCTAAGGTTCATCAACTCCTGTCAAAAGGGGAGACCATCATCAATGATCATATTGCCTTGCGTACGTTCAATATTGAGAAGGTAAACTTAACGGTTTTAGCTGCTCATTTTGAAAGCTTGGGATATGTAGACAGTGGCGATTACAACTTCGAAGCGAAAAAGCTAAAAGCTAAGCATTTCGAACACCCAGATCCAACTCAGCCTAAGGTTTTTATCTCTGAGTTGATGGTTGAAGAATTTAGCCCACAGCTACAAGGTATTATTAAAGGTTTAGTTGAACAGATCGATATCGACGCAACGACTGCTGATAACTTCCTTTATTCAGGACGTCATTGGGATCTGGATTTTACCACTTATGAAGCACTACTTGCCGAGAGTGAGTATGCGGCTTGGGTAGCAGCTTTTGGTTACCGAGCGAATCACTTTACAGTCTCAATCAATCACCTTCCTGGATACTCAACTATTCTAGATGTGAATGAGACCTTGAAAAAAGGCGATTTCGTGTTGAATTCGGCTGGCGGTGAAGTGAAAGGTTCGGCAGAAGTCTTGCTTGAGCAATCTTCAACGATGGCAGATAAGATAGAAGTTAGCTTTAAAGACGTTCAGAAGTCGATTCCTAGCTGTTTCTATGAGTTTGCGCTGCGTTACCCTAAGGCTGATGGTGAGCTTTATACTGGCTTTGTCGCAGCTTCTGCTGACAAGATTTTTGAAAGTACAAATGTAAGTTAAGCACTCGATGTAAACTAAACATTGGTATAAGAGGCCGTTCAGAGTGACGGCCTTTTGCATTAGAACTCCAACTTTACCCTCAAGCCTCCCAGTTTCATGCTTTTGGTAAAGGTGAGTTTTATCTCGTACTGTTCGGCAATATCTTTAACAATCGAGAGTCCAAGACCATGACCCATGGTATCTTCATCCAAGCGCTTACCTCGATTAGTGAGCAGACTTAACTCATTATCAGCAACGCCGGGTCCATCATCTTCAATGGTTAGACTAATTCCCTTATTACAATTATCGTCAGTGCAGACTGTCACTTCCACGTACTCTTTTGCCCATTTATGCGCGTTGTCGAGTAAGTTTCCGATAAGTTCCATTCCATCTTCACGATGTATCGGAAGTCGGGTAATGGTTTCGGGAATGTTGAACTTGCAGGTGATCTGCTTATTGAAATGAACCTTGTTTAAGGTTTTAGCCAAGTCTTGAATATCTTTAGGAAGTTGCATCTGGGCCGCGGGCAACATATCACCAGTGATCCGCGCGGTGGCTAACTTTCTTTCTATCATCTTATGAATAAGGTCTAGTTGGTTTTGTAATGCGATCGCAGAGTCAGGATCTTTTAATCCTAATACTTCAACTTGCTGCTGCATAACGGCCAGTGGGGTTTTTAGCCCATGGCTGAGATTACCGATATTGTTACGACTGCGCTCCATTTGCTTACTTGAGTAAGTTAATAGGTCATTGTAAGTGGACGCGAGGGGGCGTAGCTCTGAAGGAAGGTCGTTGACCTCTAGGGAGGTGATGTCTCCTTCTCGGAGTCTAGAAAGTGCATCTTGTATCTGGTTGATAGGCTTAAAGGATTGCCTTAACACTAAAAAAATACCGGCAATCATCGCCAATAACATACCCAAGTTGACGCCAAATTTAGTGCCGTAAATTTGGGTAAAAACCTTACGTCCGATACTTAAGTCTTGAGCAACGGTTAAAGTGGCTCCAACATCCATTGAGTCGGATCTCAGACCGATGGAGAGAAGCTGTATATCGTGATTCAGAGGCCCTTTGGCTTGCCACACACGGGTTTCCCCAAGCGGGAGTTTTTCGATATCGAGTTTTTGATCCCATAAAGAGCGAGATCGGATCTCAAGATCGGCAAGATCAAGTTGATAGTATCGTCCTGAAAATACAGGTTTATAAAATCCAGAAAGTTGGCTCTGATCTATTTCTAACTGCTCGCCATCAAGATGTGTCGCCAGCATGACTTGCTCAATATCTTCCTGTAAGCGAGCGATAATGGAATCATGAAAAGCCTGACGCAGCATGGTTTCGAAAAAAATGATGCCAACTGCGGTAGATAAGATGACTAAACCCGTTAACCAAAGGCTGAGTTTAGTCTTGATTGATATCATTCTCTGATGCCGTGGAAGATATATCCTTGGCCACGACGTGTCTCAATGCTGGTTTTACCGAGCTTTTTGCGTAGGTGAGTGACATAAACCTCGACTACGTTACTCTCTTTTTCATCATCAAACTGATATAGCTTATCTGTGAGTTGAGCTTTAGACAGAAGCTTTTTAGGCGACATGATAAATATCTTTAGCAGTCTAAATTCCATGGCGGTAAGTTCAAATCTCTCCTCTTTAACCACTACAGTCTGCTGATCTTCATCTAATGTCACACCAGCAAAGCTGAGTTCTTTAGAGGGGGAGTTGGCTTTACCATGAGCTCTTTGTATTAAGGCGTTGATTCTGACCAATAGCTCTTGAGTATGGAAAGGTTTACCTAAGTAATCATCTGCGCCGGCATTAAAGCCTTCGACTTTTTCGTGCCATTGGCTTCTTGCCGTCAGCATAATAACAGGGGTATTGATGCCTTGGTTACGCCATCGGCTCAACAGGTCCAAACCATTATCGTCTGGCAGACCAATATCTAATATCACGCAATCATAATTGGTCTCTTTAAGCAGATAATCGGCTTCGGCGGCCTTATCGGTTACATCAGTGACGTACCCGGCCTGCTTCAATTGCTTCTCTAGCTCTGCAACCAGTAATTCATTATCTTCAACGAGCAGTAATTTCATAGGAACCTGTCAATAAAAGGTATCAAAGGAGTTGGTGTTACCAGGGACTATTTTTCAAAAGCACGGCATTCACTTGGCAATGATTTATTAGGATTAGGTTGTCCAGTGCTGGCATCCAAGCTTAGATCTATGATTTGGCCACGTTGTGCCTTAATTTGCAAATCATAACGCCATTTTCCTTCGTCTTGATACAGATGGGCATCAATAAGTTTCCCAAAACAGAAAGACTCAGTCTTGGTTAAGGTGACATCGAGAGAGAGGATTTTTCCCGTACTGACTAACTCTTTCGCTTGATTATGTTCAAGCTCGATTAGTGTGGTAGCAAGAGAGGTTATAGGCAGTAAGGTCGCAAGAGCTAATAAGCCAAATAATTGAGCTCTTGTCATTAGCATTTTCTCCAAAAAAATGGCCTGAGATTATCTCAGGCCACTTTAGCGAAGCTATCTTAAATCTAACTTAATGTTAGCTTAGCGAGTACCGTATACTACGATTGTTTTACCGTGAGCTTGGATCAAACTTTGCTCTTCAAGCATCTTCAGAATACGACCAACAGTTTCACGTGAACAACCCACAATTTGACCAATCTCTTGACGAGTGATCTTAATTTGCATGCCGTCAGGATGAGTCATCGCATCAGGCTGTTTTGCCAAATGTAATAGCGTTTGGGCAATTCTTCCAGCAACGTCAAGGAAGGCTAAATCACCGACTTTTTGACTTGTACTGTGCAGACGGTAAGCCATCTGAGAAGAAAGCTTCATCAAAATTTCAGGATTTACCTGGATCAACTGCTTAAATTTCTTGTAAGAAATTTCTGCAATTTCACAAGGCTGTTTGGCGCGAACCCAAGCAGTACGCTCAGCTTGCTCTTCAAACAAACCAAGTTCGCCAATAAAGTCGCCCTGGTTTAGGTAAGAGAGGATCATCTCTTTACCTTCTTCATCTTTGATTAAAACAGCGACTGAGCCTTTGACGATATAGTAAAGAGTATCTGACTCTTCACCAGCGTGGATCAAAGTACTTTTGGCTGGATACTTATGAATGTGACAGTGTGATAAAAACCATTCCAAAGTAGGATCTGGTTTAGGCTTACCAATAAGAGCCATGCCTATGTTCCTCGACTGTTTAAATTAAATACAAGAATATGCTAAATAAGCAGTTTACGTCAATTAAGTCCGTAAAACTTAGAGGGAGGTCTAAATTTAGACAAAATGAATGTAACTAATATGCTATTTATGCTGGAAGTTGCTAGGTATAAATTGGCGAATATTTTGATACATTAGTGATATAAGTCAACTAATAAAGCATAAAGTGACGGTGAATGGTGTAACAATGCTGAGCGAGTCACATCTTACATGAATTTAGGTAAGAACTTGTTTGTTCTTTAGTTGTCTTATAAACGAGAGTCGCCATTTGTGCTTTTACCTCGTTCGTATCGTCGAATTTTATCTTATTTATAAAAAAGACTTATTTTGTAATGGTTTTATTTATATTTATATTTTGTATACTGGTTCTCGCTTTGTCGTTACAGGGCTCCCCCTCTTTCCTGTTTGTTTATTTCGTAGGAGTTGTGTGTGAAATATCATTCGTTAATCATTAGTGCTGGACTTGTCATTACCTCTGTAATGAGCACTGCAGCGTATGCTTTTTCAATTCCCCAACCCGCCACAGAGGTGGCTGCCAGTAAACTCGCTCACATCGAACTTAAAGCGACACATGGAGATCAAGAGGCACAGTTTCTATTGGGCTTAATGTATCTTTCTGGACGTTTTGTTGAGCAAGATCAGCAGCTCGGGATCAAGTGGGTATCATTGGCCGCAGAGCAGGGACATGTCAAAGCTCAGCAAACTCTCGCCGATCTCTCTTTTGAAGGGAATATCGTCGCCCGTGATTTGACGGTAGCAGAGCATTGGTATCTGGCGCTAAGTGAGCAAGGCAGTAAATGGGCAGAATTCAGATTGGGCTTTATCTATGCCGCTGGGGGCGAGGGAGTTCAGCGTAATTGTGGTAAAGCGGTCGAACGATTTAGTGCGGTAGGTGATGTAGTGTCATTGGGGAACGTAGCGTGGATCTTAGCAACGTGTCCGGAAGCTAAATATCGAAATGGTGAAAAAGCGCTTAAACTGGCACGAAGCTTAGTTGAGGGAGATAAAGAAGATCCTACCAATTTAGATAACCTTGCAGCCGCTTATGCCGAAACAGGTGACTTCAATTCGGCAATTTTGACTCAACATAAAGCCATCGATGCATTAAAGTTGAGTGAGCATGTCGATCGCTCTGATGAGTTCGAGCATAGATTGCAAATCTATGAACAGAATAAACCTTTTCGTGAGTCAGTCCCTTTAATGAACGAATAAAAGAGACCTCAAAGTGCACTTGTCTTTCTTGAGAGTGCTCTTTTGCCACCTTGCTCACGTTTATCCCATCTCTTTTGCTACCCTGGTTGTCTATTGTAGTTATTTATCTAGAACTTAAAATCAGACTCTGGTTTAATACCGCCTTGGTTGAACGTCATTACTCTTTAGACATCGGAAACACAGCTTGTTTAGCATTAAAGCTTCAACACAGATCATGCAATCTAAGTTGACACTGGTTCTTTTACTGGTGGTTTTCGTGTCGCAGCTTTTCCCTACCTGCGTTGCATCGGATATTCATATTAATGAGCACACCTCACAAGAGGTGCCACAAGCTCAAATGCAGTCAGAGAGTGAAGATCAAGATTCTTGTTGTCATCAAGTAGGGGATTCTTGTGCCCATGCTAGGACGGTGTCTGAACAAGATGAGCATGATGATGACTTTCATACCTCATGTCATCCACCTGAAGAGTTAAGGTTTTTGACTAAACGAAATTCAGGCCAAGATAAATACCTCTTTGTTCTTCAATACCAAAATAGAAGCTACGCTCCTCCTATCCCCCCGCCACACGTATAAATTCAGTTATACCGATTAGTATTTATTACAATATTTAGTCTTAATTTTTGATTGAGTCTTAGGGCCAAGCTCAGACGTAACTGCATGAATCATCGATAACATTATCGAATGGACTGCTGATATTCGTTGTACATCTTTTTGATGTTGAGTTGGAACTGATGACTGAAAATCAATCGATCTGCACCGTTGATTTATCAGGTTTTTGTAGAACTGTCCTTGGGCTTTCTCACCTTCATAAACGCGCAGGTTAATTAACTGGAGTTACTCTCGTGAAGAGATATTTAGAGATCACACTTGTGGCCTGCCAACGCGGGTTGGTAACAGTGATTTTGTGTGGGCTGTCGCTGGTCGTCAGTATGGGGTTTGTACAAGCAGAGACCATGCTGAAAACCAATAGCAGTGTTATTACGCTGCCTTGGGTGCTTGAAAAAACCTTACTTTCCAATCCGCAGTTACAAATCTTTCCCTACGAGTTAAGGGTCAATGAAGCCTTGGTTTTACAGGCGGGTATTACGCCTAACCCTGAGTTATCGGTCGAACTTGAAAACGTATTGGGAACAGGCAATAAGCAGGGGCTGGACAATGCTGAGGTCAGTTTAGGGTTAAGCCAACTGATTGAGCTTGGAGATAAACGTCAAAGACGGATTGATTTTGCGGAGGCTGGCGAACGTCAAACACTCACGGAATATGAAATATTGCGTCTGGATATTTTGGCTCAAGCAACTCGAAGTTACTATCAAGTATTGCGTCTTCAGTCGTTGCAGGATTGGAATCTTCAGCGTATTGAGATTGAAGGAAAGGCACTAAACACCATTGCGTCACGGGCTAAAGCGGGTGCAGTTGCACAGGCTGATGTGAGTAAGATGCAGTTGAGATTGATGCGCGCTAAAGCTGTTCAGCAACAACTTGTAGGCGACACACAAGTCGCTAAGCAGAGGTTAGCACTTAGCTGGGCTGGAGAGGTTCATTTTGATCGTATTGAGGGCAAGCTGGATATACTCACCGATATTCCAACCGCTGCCAGTGTGCTTAATGCCATTGAAACCGCGCCTCAATATCTGCAGCTATTGAGTGTTGAGCGCTTGATGTATGCCAAACGCCGTATGGAAGAATCTAAGGCTCAGTATAATATCACCTTGGGTGTTGGCGTACGGGGTTATGATGGCTTCGATGACGGTGCCTTGATGGTTAACTTCTCAATGCCTATTCCACTTTCTAATCCAAATCAGGGCAATATTCTTGCTGCGAAAGCGAATGAAGATAAGGCGATGGAGCAGCAAAAACTGGCTCGAACTCAGCTCAAACTGACGTTACTCGAAATTCATCAGATCATGGTCAACAATGCTCGACAAGCTTCTTTGTTGCGTGAGGATCTCTTACCTCTGGCTCAGCGTCTGCTAACAGAGACCCAAAGTGCGTACCAGACCGGGCAAGTGACGGTGTTACAGCTGGTGGATGCACAATCTGAACTTTTCAATGTTGAACGAGAACTTATCGACGCTAAGGTGGCTGTTTATCAGCAAAAGCTCGAACTGGAACGCATCACAGGTCAACCGATGACAGCGGCGCTGTTAAGCGTTAACTCTTATTCATACCCTCATTCAACAAGTTACCTAAACAAAGGGTTAAACACTGAGCCTATGTCGGCGCAGGAGAACAAATAATGAATCTCAAATCCAATGCACTTTTATCGATTCTTATGGTTGTAATGGCTTTTACGTCAATGCTATTCCCTATCAACTCTGCGTGGGCCAGCGGCGACCACGGACATGGGAATGAAGAGGAAGAGGAGCATGTTCCCGAAGGCCCCCATGGTGGCCGTTTACTTCACGCTGGTGAGTTTGAAATTGAAGTCACCATGGCTGAGTCGGGTATCCCGCCAGAGATGCGTATCTACGCTTACTACAAAGAGGAGAAGGTAGATCCGACAACGGTCGAGCTTGAACTCCTTCTCAATCGCCTGGGTGGTCAAACGGATAAGATTAGCTTTACAGCAGAAGATGGCTATTTGGTCAGTAACCAGAGTATCGCTGAGCCACACTCTTTTGAAGTTGAGGTGCATGCAGGCTTTAAAGGGGAATCTTATGATTGGCATTATGAGAATTACACCGGACGTACAGAGATTAACGATCGGCTGTTGCAGCTTTCTGGGGTGAAGACAGGGCAAGCGGGCAATCAGGAACTGCTGTTTACCGACACGCTTTTTGGCATCGTGGCACCCATTACCGACAAGCAGTTTAGTGTGACTGCGCCCTACACCGGCGTGATTGAACAGTTACATGTGAGCATTGGCGACAGGGTGCTGAAAGGTCAGGTGATTGCGACAGTACGAAACTCAAGTACATTGCAACGCTATGAGGTCAAGAGTCCCGCTGGTGGTCAGGTGACTGAGCAGCTATTGAGCTTGGGTGACAATACCTATAATCGTGCGTTAGTGCGTATCAGCGATTTGTCATCGGTCTGGATAGATCTGTCGGCTTTCCCTAAAAATATCGAAAAATTATCACTGGGTCAAAAGGTGACGATTGGCGATGATCACAATGATCAAGGTGCAGGGAGTGATCAACATACAGAAAGTGGTGAGCACAGCAGTGCATCTGCCAGTAGCACCATCAGCTATATTGCACCAATGATGACTGGGGGGCATATCGCCCGTGTCCGTGCAGTGATTAATAATGACCATGGTCACTGGCGTCCAGGCATGCACATACAAGCTGCGATAGAAACCCGACGTAAACAGGTACCGTTAGCTGTACGTGTCGATGCACTGCAAACCTTTATGGATAAGCCCGCTGTATTTGTCAAACATGGCAACACCTTCGAGGTGCGTATGCTGACCTTAGGTGAGAGTGATGGTGTGTATACCGAAGTGCTAGAAGGGCTTGAACTTAATAGTGAATATGTCACTGAAAATAGCTATTTGCTCAAGGCTGATATTATGAAAAATGCCGCTAAGCATGTGCACTAGGAGCCGATAATCATGGATACAATCATCTCCTTTGCATTAAAGAGACGGCTGCTGGTATTGGCGATAACTGTGCTTGTGGCTTTGCTCGGCATCTATAACACCTTTAAGCTACCGATCGATGCAGTTCCTGACATCACCAATGTTCAGGTACAGATTAATACTGCCATTGCGGGATACTCGCCGCTGGAATCTGAGCAGCGTCTAACCTACGTGATTGAAAATGCCATGGCGGGGATCCCTAATTTGGATCATACCCGCTCAATTTCCCGTTATGGATTATCTCAGATCACAGTGATCTTCGATGAAGGCACTGATATCTATTGGGCAAGACAACAAATTGCCGAACGATTACAGGGGATCCGTGGTGAATTACCTAAAGATGCTGAACCTGCGCTTGGACCTGTCAGTAGTGGTCTAGGTGAAGTATTTACCTACTCGATACGTGCGTTAGATGGCGCGTTAAAAGAGGACGGCACCGCTTATAACGCTGAAGATCTGCGTACGATCCAGGACTGGATCATACGTCCACAGCTGGTCAAGGTGCCGGGTGTGACTGAGATCAACAGCTTAGGTGGTTACGAGCGTGAATATCAAGTCGCTCCGGATCCCAGCAAGCTATTGGCATTTAAAGTGACCGTCAATGAGCTGATCACCGCCCTTGAACTTAACAACCGCAATGCCGGTGCTGGGTATATAGAGAGAAGTGGTGAGCAGTGGTTAGTGCGATCCCCTGGACAGTTAAAGGATCTCGAGCAGATCCGTCAGGTTGTTGTGACTAAGCGTGACGATGCACCTGTGCGGGTCGGCGATCTGGCTGAGGTGTTCTACGGTAAGCAGTTAAGAACTGGCGCCGCAACTCAAAATGGTGAAGAGACCGTATTGGGTACCGCGTTTATGTTACTGGGCGAAAATAGTCGCGTGGTGGCCAAAGAGGTGGGCGATAAGCTCGCCGAGGTGAATGCCAGTTTACCTGAGGGGATTGTGGCAGAAGCGGTCTATGACCGAACCAGCTTAGTTGATCAGACCATTGCAACAGTACAGAAGAACCTGTTTGAAGGTGCGGTACTGGTTATTGTGGTGCTGTTTGCTCTGTTGGGGAACTTCCGTGCTGCTTTGATCGCAGCCTTGGTGATCCCGTTAAGTATGTTGTTCGCCATTACGGGAATGACCGCTAATCGGGTGTCAGGCAACTTGATGAGTCTTGGGGCTATCGATTTCGGTATTATTGTCGATGGTGCGGTGATTATCGTCGAAAATGCCCTGCGTCGACTCGGGATGGCGCAACATCAATATGGCCGCTTACTGTCATTGGAGGAGCGTCTTAAAGTCGTCTTTGAGGCAACTAAAGAGGTGTTCCGTCCTGCGGTATTTGGTGTATTGATCATCATGCTGGTGTATCTGCCTATTTTCGCCCTGAGTGGTGTTGAGGGTAAGATGTTCCACCCGATGGCCTTTACTGTGGTTGCCGCGCTTATCGGTGCCCTTATTCTGTCGGTGACATTTGTTCCAGCTGCCATTGCTCTGTTTGTAAAAGGTAAGGTAAACGAGAAAGAAAACTTCTTGATGGCGAAGGCGCGCAGTGTCTATGAACCCGTGTTGTTTTTCTCTCTTAAACGACCTGCCGTCATCTTGCTAACCGCAATCGGTTTGATTGCTGTGACAGGCTACCAGATGACCCGTTTAGGTTCTGAGTTTTTACCTAAACTTGATGAGGGTGATATTGCCATGCATGCCATGCGCATCACGGGGACTGGCCTTGAGCAATCTACTGAGATGCAGAAGAAGCTGGAGCTGGTCATCAATGAACTCGATGAAGTGGAGCGGGTATTTTCAAAAATAGGCACACCAGAAGTGGCAACTGATCCTATGCCGCCTAGTGTTGCCGATACCATTTTGATCATTAAACCGCGTTCTGAGTGGGCAGATCCAACCAAGAGCAAAGCACAGTTTATCGATGAACTGAGGGAACATGTGGAGGAAGTCCCTGGTAATAACTATGAGTTTACGCAGCCTATTGAGATGCGTTTTAACGAGTTGATTGCCGGAGTCAGAGCGGATGTGGCTTTGCGGATCTATGGTGACGATCTCGATACACTGAAGGCTGCAGGCGATCGCGCTCAAGCCCTCTTTCATAAAATCGAGGGAGCGAAAGATGTGCGTGTCGAGCAGATGTCAGGCTTACCGACGCTCTCTATCGAGCCTAACCGTGATCATTTAGCCTTGCTAGGCTTGACGATAGTGGATGTGCAACAAGCACTGCAAACCGCGGTGGCGGGTGTGCCTGTGGGTCTGATCTATGAAGGTGATCGCCGCTTTAAGCTGGTGGTCCGTATGCAGGATCATTTCAGCCAAGATCTCAGGGCGTTGGAGAATCTGCCTATTGCACTTCCTGCGGATCTTAATCCGGATCTTAGTTATGTGCCTCTGGGAGAGGTGGCTGATATCCAGTTTAAAGTGGGGCCAAACCAGATAAACCGCCAAAGTGGTAAACGTCATGTGGTGGTGACGGCTAACGTTGAAGGTAGGGATCTGGGATCCTTTATTCATGATACTAAAGCCTTGATGAGTGAAGAATTGGATCTACCTAGCGGTTACTGGAGTGAATATGGTGGCACCTTTGAGCAGTTGGAATCGGCATCAAACCGATTAATGATCTTGGTGCCGCTGACGCTGCTACTAATCTTTGGCTTGCTCTATAGCGCTTTTGGTTCAATCAGGGACTCACTGATTATCTTCAGTGGTGTGCCGCTTGCGTTAACGGGTGGTGTGATGGCCTTAGTGTTCAGAGATATGCCGCTCTCTATTTCAGCCGCCATTGGCTTCATTGCGCTGTCTGGAATCGCAGTGCTTAATGGTGTGGTGATGTTGAGTTTTATTAAGGAGCTTAAACTCAAAGGGCTAGAGCTTATCGATGCGATTAAGCAGGGCGCAAGTCAACGATTACGCCCGGTATTGATGACGGCTCTGGTGGCCAGTTTAGGTTTTGTTCCTATGGCGATTAACGTGGGTACAGGTGCTGAAGTGCAGCGTCCATTAGCGACCGTTGTGATAGGCGGCATTGTCTCCTCAACATTACTGACATTGGTTATCTTACCCGTGCTCTACTTGCTGGTGTATCGCTTCAGCGGTAAGCGAGCTAGATAACGCTAGAGTAAGAATAATCGACATTATGATAAAGCCAGTCTCAATTTGAGGCTGGTTTTTTGTTTCCGGGGTCAGGCTTGAGGTTCTAGGTTCTAGGTTCTAGGTACTAGGTACTAGGTGCTAGGTACTAGGTGCTAGGTGCTAGGTGCTAGGTGCTAGGTGCTAGGTGCTAGGTGTTAGGTGCTAGGAACTTGCTCTATCCTAGGGTCTTCTTTGAAAAGGTTTTAGATTTTAGAACCTAGGAACTTGTTTTATCCTAGGGCCTTCTTTGAAAAGAATAGTCAGCATACTCAAGAGAACAAACAGATCAAGATGGGGGAATTTACTCCCAAGAGCATGCTAACTCATCAGTCTTTCGCCTGAAATCCCGACGAGATAAAGTCTACAAGAACATGCTTAAACAAAGCTTAAGCAAATCTTATCCTATTCACTGTCCAGTGATAGCAGCTGTTTACGCTTCTCAAGTAGATCCCGAATAAGCGGGGTAAGAATTAATTCCATCGCCAATGACATTTTCCCACCTGGAACCACTAACGTATTAATTCGAGACATAAAAGAGCCATCGATCATTTTCAGATAATAGGGGAAATCGACATTCTTGATGCCACGAAAACGGATCACCACAAAGCTCTCATCTAAGGTTGGAATGCTCTTAGCACTGAAAGGGTTCGAGGTATCGACAGTCGGTACTCGTTGAAAGTTGATGTGAGTACGGGAGAATTGAGGCGTCATATGGTTGATGTAATCATCCATGCTACGCACGATCGATCCCATCACTTTTTCACGACTGTGGCCCCTGTCTGATGTATCGCGAATGATCTTCTGGATCCACTCCAAGTTAACGATCGGAACCATGCCGATAAGCAGATCCACATGCTCGGCGACATTACAGGAATCGGTTTTAACCCCACCATGAAGCCCTTCGTAATAGAGCATGTCGGTATTTTCAGGCAGAGAATGCCACTGAGTAAATGTACCTGGCATCTGGTTAAAGGGAACTGCCTCATCAAAGGTGTGCAAGTAAGCACGTGTTTCGCCTTGGCCTGTTGCACTATAGTCACTAAAACACTGCTCTAACTTACCAAAATCATTGGCTTCGGGACCAAAGTAGCTGATGCTCTTATTGTCCGTTTGGGCTTGGCGTATCTTCAGCTCCATCTCTGGACGGGTATAATGATGAAAACTGTCTCCCTCAACCGTCGCAGCATTGATCCCTAGTTGGCGAAATATATGCTTGAAGGCCCGTGTTGTTGTCGTGGTACCTGCCCCTGAGGAGCCAGTTACTGCGATAATGGGATGTTTTGCTGACATTAATTTTCCTAGATGGAAGCTGTAAAGGCGAATAGCTATCGAGTAGCGAATCTCTATTTATACGATAATCAGTGGCCAAAGGTCAAACTTGACCGATCTGAGCGTGTAGATTTTAATGGCCTAATTGCTCTCGTTGTCGAATCGCAATCGATTCATCTTCTTCACTAAACTCCACCACCAGCACACCCTGTTTAAGTGCCTGCTTACATTGAACTATGGCGGTTTTTAGCCCGTCCGCATCTGTGTTTGAGAAGCTGCCATCTTCGAGTTGAGTAAAAAGGTACTCTTTAATCAATGCCTCGAAGGTTTCAGTTGGAAGCTGCACTAATGAATCATATGGAACAAGCATTTCGTTTTACTCTGGTGATAATAAAAAATTAAGTATTCTCTGCTCTAGATAGTACTTAGGTTTAAACGGGTTACCGCCATTAATAAAGCCAACATGGCCACCTTGATCATGCAGTTCGTAAGTGACGTGAGATGAGATCTTATCTTCAGTCGGGATCACATCTGCGGTCATGAAAGGATCGTCTGCCGCGTGAAGCACTAAGGTCGGTTGTCTTATGGTGACTAGGTAATCGATACCACTGGATTTTTGATAATAATCATCGACACCAGTAAAGCCATGAAGAGGTGCTGTCACCCTATGATCAAATGCGTAAAAAGTATCGAGCTGGCTAATTTGCGCTAAGGATACAGGCATAGCGTCTCGCAGAGAATCATCTTTGACTTTATCTGTGACTTTTTGCTGTAACTGCTTGATTAAGTAGCTTTGATACACCTTCGAAAAACCTTTTTCTAAGCGTTTAGCGCAGGCGGATAACTTTAGGGGCGCCGATATCACAGCGCCGCGCTTGAGTAAGCTATTCTCTCCCTGTTCACCGAGATATTTGGTGAGCACATTACCCCCTAAGCTGTAACCAACGGCCAGCAGAGGCGAGGTCGGGAACCTGAGTTTTAGATGCTGAAGGTTTTCTTGTAAATCTTGTGTATCACCACTGTGATAGCTTCTTGCGAGTCGGTTGGATTCACCGGAGCAACTTCTATGGTGATGAACCAAGGCACAAAGACCACGTTTGTTGCAGTCATGGAGCAGCCTACGCACATAGTGCGATTCAGCACTCCCCTCAAGCCCGTGGATGATAACCAGTATTGCTTCTCCCTCTTTAGGCGTACTCAACCAATCAAGATCGATAAAATCCCCATCTTGAAGTTCAAAGCGCTCTCGACGTAACTCTGGTCTGTCCACCTTAGTTAATAGAGGTAAAATCGTTTGGATATGGGGGTTTCTGGCCCACCAGGGAGGTAAGAAATTAGTCATGATCACTTTTGGCTATTGCTGAAAATTAAAACGTGTGTTTAATTGTATGGGAATGATTGTAGCATAAATAGCCAATAGCTTAAGCTCACTTGATAGTTAAGCAGTCTGTTATCGGTATAAAACCTCAATACATCATCATCTTAAGGGTTGAGCATGGAACGACGTACTTTTTTAACTACCGCGCTGGTGGGCACAGCGACATTGGCGCTGGGCTTGAGTATCTATTCTCCTGAACATATTCGGGTGAATAAGGCACTGGATAATGAGCACAGGTTGTTATTTAGCGTGCTACTTCCGGTATTTCTAGAAGACGCTCTACCTAATGTTGAGTCAATGCGGGTTGCAGCTCAAAATCGAACGCTCGATGCCATATCTCAAACGATCACCTACCTGCCTCAAGAGGGGCAAGATGAGCTCGAAGAGTTGCTTGGTATGTTGGAGCAAAGGTTAGGACTACTGGTATTAACTGGCAGTATGACGCCGCTAATGATGCGCTCTCCCAATGAATTGATCGCCATGTTGGAATATTGGCGGAACAGTTTCTTAGATCTACTGGTGACGGCTTACCAGGGATTAAGGGAGTTGGTGTTGGCAAGCTACTATTCATTTCCCGAACACTGGGGACATCTCAATTACGCTAAACCTACTTTTTTTGAAGAATAGAAAACAAAAAAGATAGAGAAAATAATAATAATAACATTTGTGCTTGGAGGTAGATGCGGTGGCTATACAAGATCCCATAGAAGAAGGCCTAGCGTCGGGGTGGAAACACATTGATGCGAGTCAGTTAAGAGAAGGGAAAACCCTTGAGGCCGATGTCGTCATCGTTGGCAGTGGCGCGGGAGGTGGTGTTGCAGCAGAGATCTTAACTCAGGCAGGACTCTCGGTGATTATTGTTGAAGGAGGCCCGCTTAAATCATCTAAAAGTTTTAATATGGAGGAGAGACGCGCTTACCCGAATCTCTATCATCAAGCGGCAGGGATGAAAACAACAGATAAAGCCATTGGGATCTTTCAAGGCCGCGCCGTCGGTGGCTCTACCACGGTAAACTGGACGACCTCTATTCGTACACCTACGCCAGCATTAGAGTATTGGGCCAAGGATAAGTCCGTCACCGGTCTTTCTAGAGCAGAGCTGGATCCCTGGTTTGAGAAGATGGAAAAACGACTGAATATTTCCGAATGGAAATATGAGTTGAACCGCAATAATCAGGCATTAAAGACAGGTTGTGAAAAACTGAACTGGGATTTCACTGTTATTAAGCGCAACGTCAAAGGCTGCTGGAACACTGGCTACTGTGGCATGGGGTGTCCGGTTAATGCCAAGCAATCTATGTTGGTGACGACGATTCCTGCTGCGCTCGACCTTGGGGCAACGCTAGTCAGTCGAACGAAGGTGATGAAGCTTGAACACCTTAATGGCAAGATCACGGGCATTAAGGCGATAGCACTTGATGAGCAGCTAAAGCCAACAGCAATAGAGTTGAACTTTAAGGCTAAACACTACATTCTATCTGCTGGTGCGATACACACACCAACCATTCTGATGCGCTCTGGTGTGGTTGATCCGCATCAACTGTTGGGTAAGCGCACTTTCTTACATCCAACCTTGTTGAGCGGTGCCCTGTTTGACGACCCGATTAACGGCCACAGTGGTGCGCCACAATCTATCTACAGTGATGAGTTTGTTTGGCGCGATGGCGCAGTCGGTGAGCTGGGTTATAAACTTGAAGTTCCGCCGGTTCATCCAATACTTATCTCTTCAAAGACCATTGGTTATGGTAAAAGTCACGCAGCCTTGATGGAAAACTTTAATCAACTGCAAGTGACGATTGCGCTAGTGCGTGATGGTTACCACCCTGATAGCCAGGGTGGACAAGTGCACTTAACGGACACGGGGTTCTCACTCGATTATCCACTGACCGATGCTTTCTGGCATTCAGCGAGACGAGCATTTGCCAGCATGGCTGAGTTACAGTTTGCAGCTGGGGCTAAACAGGTTTTACCTATCAGCGAAGGTATGCCGTACTTAAATAGTTGGCAAGAAGCCAAGTCAGTGATTGAAAATATGGAGTTAGCACCATTGAAAACTGTAGTCGCCTCCGCACATGTGATGGGTGGTTGTCCTATGGGAGAAGATACTCAGATGGCGATGGTTAATAGCTATGGCGAGTCTCATTACTATGACAATCTCTCAGTCATGGACGGGTCAATATTCCCTACCAGCTTGGGAGCCAACCCACAGCTTTCAATCTATGGCATGACAGCAAGAAACGCGACTCGATTAGCAGAAAAGTTAACTGCTTCTTCTCGAACGTAAAGCTGAGACGAACGTCGCGGGCGACTAGCTTGAGTACGGAACGCGTTGCTTACGGAATAGCCTGCGGCTATGGGAACGCTTCGCTTACAGTAAAAGCCAAGCTGAGCATCTGCCATTGCCGTCATCCTGGGCTTAAGCAATGAAGGTCGGGCTTCGCCCTGCGAGAACGACACTACGTGCCTGCTAGGACGTTCGCAAGCTCACTGCTAGAAAGCTTCGCTACGATAAGTTCAAGGGATAGAAGCATAAAATCTCTGGTTGTTGCTTTTCTCCGTGGCCCTCTGTGTTCTCCGTGGTGAAAGCTTTGGTTTGTAACTCGCTTTTGGACAAAAGCTTGCTGACTTGCCTGATAGCAAGTTACAAATATCTTTTAGGTTGGTTTCATTGAACAGGTTTGCTGTTTGGTTTGCTTATGATCAACCACGACTTCATATCTAATCTATAGCCTGCGGCTCGCTTAATATGTAAACACTTCTGCGACACGCCGCAAGCACAATCCCTGTGGGCTCTGCCGTGACATCCATGTCACGGAAGGTCACAGCCGCGTTCACACCTGATTGTTTATCTCTTCGATTGAACTTGTTGGTTGTAGCGCATTTTTGGACAAAAGGTTGTTAGCCTTTCTACTCTTTTTGAGCTGGTAGGTATTAAGAAAAGTATTGATAACGCCTTCATGAAGTACCTTTTAGGGTACAAAAAGACCGCCATTGTGGGCGGTCATTTAACAATAAAGCTATTAATATCAATTGATATGCTTCAATGATTCATCAAACAGCTCAGAAAATGACATATTCGATGTCTTGCGCTCATATTCTGTAGGCTCTCTAGGCGGAGATTCAGCATAAACCTCTTTACGAACAATAGAACTACAATGAGAAGGATGTTTATCAAAAATATCTTCTAAACTCATACTCTTATGATACATGTCATAATATTTAGAGATATTACCTCTATCAAGTCCACCACTACGACCAGGATACAAATAACCATGAGTACCAAAGTCGCGAATCTGAAACTTAGGTGTATAGAGTCGAAATACAGCTTGGCCGTGGGATGTACCAACATAGTGAGTTTGGATCTGCTCATCGTGGACATATTGTATTAACAATTGAGTAAGAAATTTACTAATTCGCATAGAAGTAATACGAACTTCTGTATCTTTTCGAATAATCATATAAATACCTAAGAAAGAAAAAATAAAAACAATTGCGATATATCACAAAACTTAGCCCTATTTAAGATTTTAAACTTGTACTAACATCAAGATTAAAACTCAAGTTGCTGTCTCTTATACACATCTGACGCTGCCGACGAAGAGGATAGTGT